>TARA_R110000850_G_scaffold49726_7_pt1 | contig 102541 bp, 108 predicted proteins | sample TARA_R110000850 | Tara Oceans TARA_R110000850 (sample SAMEA4397586) | marine metagenome | biome: Polar Biome; feature: [SRF] surface water layer (ENVO:00010504); material: water (ENVO:00002006), including particulate matter (ENVO:01000060) such as... | depth 5 m | reverse complement strand
ATGATCTTGTCATCTCTCACGCAGAACTCTCGCCAGACGGTCAATTTCAATTGCCGCCTTTGCTGCGATGCAACATAGATGTTTTTGTAATTAAGTCAAGCGGTGTTGTTGAGTGATTGGGCCTGTTTTGATAAAAACTCCAGCGAAGCGACGAGGAGAAGACGGTAGGGCACTGCCAAGGGATGACGCGTCAAAGTCACGAGAACGCCCTATATGTCATCAGCCGACCGATATTCTTCGACATCGATTTCTCCGGCCATGCGGCCAACGGCCACTGCCACGGTGGCATCGCCTGTAACATTCGTCATGGTCCGCATCATATCCAGCAGATGATTAATCCCTGCGACGAAAGCTATTGTTTCTAGCGGCACGCCAATGGACGAAAGCACAAGACTCATCATCACCAGCCCGGACCCGGGCACACCCGCTGCGCCGATCGCGCCGAGTGTGGATGTGAGAGCGATGATTACATAAGAAATCCAGGTAAGCTCGATACCGTAAGCTTGCGCACCAAACAGTGCGATGACACCCAAATACATGGCGGTGCCATTCATGTTGATCGTGGCCCCTAATGCCACGGTGAAGCTGGCTATCGAGTTGGACACACCAAGATTCCGTTCAACGCATCGCAGAGTGACCGGCAACGCCGCATTCGATGAAGCCGTGGAAAATGCGATGGCCTGCGCGTCAATAATACCGCGATAGAAATCAATCACCGGCAGTCGGGCAATGAAGCGAATGATGAGCGGATAAACGATCACGAGAATCAGGCCGCACCCGACATAATTCAGCATCACCAACTTGCCCAGTGGCAGCAGTGCTTCAAATCCGAATGTGCCAGCAACCCAGGCGATCAGGGCAAAAACGCCGAAAGGTGTCAGTTCCATCACGATCATCGTCATTTTCTGCATGACTATAGAACCGGCATCCATCGCCCTTGCCAGCGGAGCGCCTTCGCCGCCCGTCGCAAGGATCGAAATACCGAACAGCACTGCAAATACAATCACCGGAAGAATACTGCCCTGCGCCATCGCCATAACCGGATTCTCCGGCACGAGGTTTACGATCATCTCGATTACCGACTGATCAGGCGGAGCGGGTATTGCGCTCCCCTCGGGCAAGCTGATTATCAGTCCGGCACCAGGCTGGACGAGCTCGGCGAGGAGCATGCCCAAAGAGACAGAGATAGCTGCAGTGCCGAGGAATAATCCTATTGCCCTTCCCCCTACCGAGCCCAGTTTGCCGATATCACCGATTGCCGTGATGCCCGAAACAAGGGAGAAAAAAATCAGAGGAACCACAAGCATCTTGATTGATCGTATGAACAGGTCACCAATCCATTTGATGGATTCCGCCTGCTCGCCCATCAACACGCCCGCAACAACGCCCAGAACCAGCGCCAGTATAACCCGTTTCCATAGAGGCGTGGTGAACCAATATTTTATCATATCGAATTAAGCTCTCCGTAAATATAATGCAGCCTAGCAGCAGTCAGACTTCAAACTAGAGCCATTTCCATGCTCGGATATAACCCGACGTTATATCGTGACGCGATAATCTGATATCGGCCTGATTTGGCCAACAGCGGGTTCCAAGATTGCGGTATACAGTTTCCTGTGCTTCGCCTAGCATTACAGCGATGTTGCCAACATGAGAGCAATCATGGCTACCGGCGAGTTCCCTATTATCGTCTATGAGCTTTGCGAACTTATGGACACCATTTTACTTAAGTAGGTCAAAACATGCGTTTGCGTCATATCGAGATATTTCACGCCGTTTATCTTCACGGCACCGTCAGCGCCGCTGCCCGAGCGCTTAACATCTCCCAACCGGCTGTAACGAAAACCTTGAAGCACGCCGAACAGCTATTGGGCTTTCCTCTGTTCGACAGGCGCGGTGGCAGGCTGGTTCCGACTGACGACGCACATACGCTTTTCATTGAGGTTGCTGACGTCCAACAACGCGTCTCGTCACTCCGGCAGGTTACGCGAAACCTTCGCAATGGCAGTGGAACTTTACGCGTTTCTGTTCTGCCCTCGCTAGCGCTAGATATTCTGCCAAGGGCCGTCAGCTTGTTTTCCGAAAAATACCCTGACGTTTATTTCGACCTTCAAACATTGCATCACGAGGAAATCGCGCGCTCGCTGTACGAACGGGAGGCTGATATCGTGGTAGCCTACAAGGCGCCGCCCGGATTGCCTGTCATTTCCAACTGGCTCGGAGAAGGCGAGCTAGGACTGCTGTATCGGCGGGAAGATCTGCCCGATCTACCGGAAAGAGTTTCGCTGAAACAAGTCTGCAACGAGAGGTTTATAAGCCTAGCAGAAAGCGGCCCGATAGGCGATTTGCTGCGTCGCGAATTGGGCAGGAGTGGTGTCGAACTGAACGAAGTTGTATCTGCGCGCACATTTTATATCGGTTCCGCTCTCGTCCGCAAAGGAATTGGCATGGCGGTGCTGGACAATTTTACCGCCCAGGCAACAGTGGACGACACCCTGGTATTTAGTCCGCTGCAACCGACGCTGGCTTTCGACGTGTTTGCGATAACTCTGGAGAGCAGGCCATTTTCCCATGTCGCGCAAGAATTTCTCAATATATTCCGGACATGTATTGACGAAGCATGAATTGGCAGGGGCGGCGTTAGCCACCCCTGCACTAAAGACATCAAATCTAGACGTTAGAAATTGATCTTCGCACCGATCCGAAATGACCGCCCGAGCAGGTCATAGAGAGACTGGTTGGTTGCCGGCGTTGCATAGGCGCTACCAGCAGGTCCCGAAGCTACGACCGGAGGATCCTTGTCCAGAAGGTTTGATACAGACAGGAACATAGTCAGGTCAGATGATCCGAAACTGAAATCGTGATAAACCGAAGCATCAAGATAGAATGCGCCATCAATATGGTTCGTATTTATCGTACGTGCAGTGGAAGTCGATACCGGACAGCTATCGACGCACTCGACAAAACTATTGTCATAGGTACCAGAGCTAATTCCACGTCCAATCAGGTTGAGACGCAGTGGTCCGTTTTTGTAAGATGCCGTTAACCTGTACAGAAATTCCGGATTGCCACCGTTGCTATTCTGTCCAACGATATCAACTGCCGGATCCAGCCCGTTGTCGACGGTATTTTCAAGATAGAGCGTCGCAATCCCACGGAGCATTAAAGAACCTGAGCCAAGACTGGTCTGGTAAGACGTCTCGAAGTCGAGTCCGCGCGCGCGTTGCGAAGCAAAGTTGAAGGGGCTTTCAAAAATCTGCAGATTGGTACCGAAGTCATTCGCTCCCCGCACTATAGCAGCACAATATTGCGTGACGCCTTCAAAGCATCGATCGATGATCGTTTGCGCATCAAGAGAGTCAATCGCATCATCGATCTTGATGTCGTAATAATCAACCGAGGCAGAAAATCCTGGCAAGAAATAAGGCTGAAAAATAACGCCCACGCCCCATTGATCCGCTTTTTCGGGGTCAAGATTAGGATTACCTGTCGCGGTACCCGCAAATGGTGTCGACTGGTTATTATTGAACGGGTCAAGGACAGTATTTGATCGAGTGGAACCCGCCGTGAATAATTCCGCCAGATTAGGTGCCCGAATATCGCGCGAACGAGTAGCGCGGAACCGAAGACCCTCAATGGGTTCGAAGCTCGCTCCGACCTTCCAGGTCGTTACAAATCCCGACGTGGAATAATCGGTGGCACGGATCGCACCATTAACGTCAAGACTGTCGAGAACAGGTACAAGCAGTTCCAGATATCCTTCGGTTACAGAATAATCACCAAAGCTTGGCAGGAAGTTACCGGTAAACCAGCCTGACTGATATTGCTCTTCAACATAACCGGAGACTTCTTCCGTACGGTGTTCACCGCCGATGGCGACAGCAACGGCCCCGGCAGGCAATTGGAAAGCATCGAAGGATAGATTGGCCGCATAGACGTTTTGCTCGAATCGCTGCAAACGATAGAGATCGCCCAGGATCCAGTCGACTGCTTCTGAATCGGCAACATTGGTCCCGAAGCGGTTAAGGGGGACACAACCGTTATCAGGGGTCGTCAGCGACGAGCGACAGACGATCGTGCCTGCTGCAACACCCAGGCTATTTCCGGCCGGCGCGAATACTGCGTCGGTTGCCTGCGTAAGTCGCGTGTTATTTGCAATGCCGAGCGCTGATTCCCGCGTTTTGGCAATACCCTTCTGGATATATGCGTCCCAGCGGGCAAGATTGCCGAACAGACTAAATTCTCCATCTGCTCCTACAACGTATCTTTGTACTCCACGCTTTGTCTCATTAGTCCGAATACCGAGGTCGGCGTTTGTGGTACCAAACCTGAATGAAGTTTCATTTGCGGCAGCAAGCTGGGTCTGGATGCTAGCTGGGAGGAAAGCATTGTCGGCCTGGATCGTTACATTGCCTTGATTACGGTGGATACCGAGTTGCCCGCTATTGACTGATCGAGAATAGCTCGCCTGTGCAAACACGTTCAACCAGGGTGCTACTTCATAACTGATCCGACCAAAGATATTTTTGCGGTTTTCTTCAGGATCCAGTGATTGGGTGTTGTTGACCTGAGTAAGCGCCCAGTCCCCTCCGACAAACCATGGATCACTAACCGTACCGTAGTCTAGCTGCCCAATCGTACCGCCATTGCCGAAGTACGTACCACGCAAAGACCCGCCTGTAATAAGGCCACCGGGTGTCGCAAGGCTGAGACCAGCCTTGTCGGTGATTAGTCGCTCGGGTTGACCGTTTCCTGCCACATATGCAGGGTTGGTTATCTGGTACCAGCCCTTATTGTTCCAGTCTCTCGGCACACTATTCAGACCATCACGAACCGCTATTTCGCCGTTGAGAAGAATATGGCCCCGTCCGTCGGCAAATGGCGTCCCAAAGGTGGCGTCAAATTTGCGATTGGCGGCATCACCATATGTTGAAATGCCTGCTTCGGCGCTAGTTTTCAAACCTGTGTATTTTTCATCAAGAATGAAGTTTACCACACCGGAGACCGCGTCCGAACCATAGGCAGCCGAAGCGCCTCCCGTTACAACCTCAACTCCGGAAATCAGGGCTTGGGGAAATGTATTGACGTCGACCTGTCCGCCAAGTGCCGAACCGACCGAGCGCTGTCCGTTGAGCAAAACGAGTGTCCGGCTGGAACCCAGTCCGCGAAGATTGATGGTATTGAGACCGGAAGTACCCGAACTCATGTTGAGGTTGGTGCTAGCAGGCGTGGCGCTCCCGACCACCGAAGGAATTTCATTTACGAAGTCGGCCACGTTTGCTGGCGCGCTCGCTTCAATGTCACTGGTGCTCAATACGGTTAGCGGGGTGGGCGCGCTGTAGCCATCTCGCTGGATACGCGTGCCGGTTACCACAATCGGCGCGCTACCCTTATCTTCGATTTTCTGACTATCGTCCGATTGGGTTTGGGCTTGCGCTATGCTGTTCGGCGCAAAAAGCAGACTGGCCGCCAGCGCTATATGTGAAGTGATTAGTTTACCCGACATTATTAAACTCCCTATTTTTACTTATATCACTAGAATCATTTCACCATATTACTTGGCGTAAATGTATCTATTAAATCTGGTTAATTATATTAATTTAGTACGTTCCTACTGGTACTTAACAACCATTGTTCTTCGGCTTCCGCGGCAATGGCTGACCTGCGGCCTTGCCTGTGGGCACTCCTTTGTCGATCGCCAGAACACCGTTGACCAACACGGTTTGCACACCGGCCGAGAAAAGCGTCGGCTCAATGAACGTTGCTCGCGGCGCATAGGTTTCAGGATCAAATACAAGCACATCGGCATAGGCGCCCTTTGAAAGCGTTCCACGGCCCTCCAGCGAGAATAATTTTGCCGGCACCGCAGTGCTCTGGTCGATAAACTGCCTGAGATTGATTACCTCGAGATCCTTCACATATGTGTCGTACTTCCGGGCAAAGCTGGCGTAGTAACGCGGGTGCCCCAATGACGCATCCGAACTGGTCATGACCCAGGGCCGGTTCATAAAGGCAGCAATATCAGCCTCATCCTGATTGAACGAGGCGACTCTAAGATCAAACCGGCGCAACAAATCGATCGCCGCCTGCACAGGGTCAACCCCCGCTTCCTGAGCCAGCTCAGCCAGGGTCTTGCCCTTTACATCGGCCGGACCGCTTGTAATCAACAGCGAATCCGGGCCACCACGTCGCCGCAGGTTGTCAGCCATCTCTGTTTTGATCTTTGCCAGTTGTGAAGGGTCGTCAAATCGCTCCAAAGTTGATTTTCGGCCACCATCTTGGGCCCATCGGGGAAGCAACGACGCATCGAGCCCAGTGCCTGACGCTGACCACGGGTATTGATCGGCATGAACGACCTGCCCCGCCGATTGAGCCTTCTCTATCGTTTCAATAATAGCGGATGCCTTGCCATGTACATCGACACCCAGCGCCTTGATATGCGCAATATGTACTGGAATTCCGGCTTCTTTCCCGATGGCTATCGCCTCGGAAACAGCACCTTCGAGTCCTATTGTGTAACTCGATTCATCCCTGATATGACTGTCATAAACTCCGCCGTGTTTGGCCGCCACCTTCGCTAATGTGACGACCTCACCTTCTTTGGCGTAACTTTGAGGTGCGTAGAATAGACCAGTCGACAGCCCGAGGGCTCCCTGACACATGGCTTCGTCGACCAATGTCGTCATCTCGGTCAGCTCCGTTTTCGTCGGAGCACGATCATCGCTTCCGATCACATTTTTTCGAAGCGCGCCCAGACCGATATAACTCGCGAAATTGATACCGTAATCACGACCGGAACCCTTGGCAAAAACCGCTGATATATCAGTTTCCCCTCCGCCGTCGACGCCAATAAACGCGGTGGTCACACCTTGGGTTAGAAACGGCATTACCAGCCTTGCGGCCGGCAAATCTGACGTTAACGCATCGCCGACATGGGTATGTGTGTCTATGAAGCCGGGTGACACAATCATATTTTTTGCATCAATAGTGCGCAGCGCTTTTCCGGCATAATGCTGCCCCGTAAAAACAATCCGGTCCCCTGAAATGGCGATATCACCAACATAGGGTTCAGCGCCGCCCGGATAAATCGTTCCGCCTGCTATAAGAATATCAACTGATGTAGCGGGTTCCGGGGTTTGTGCCGTTGCCGGGGCGCTCAACAGCAACCCGACCGCCAATGAACTTGCGACGGCCCGTGCGGTTTCTGGTATAATATTCTTCATAATAACCCCCGAATGATAATTATATTATGTGCAGTTTGAACGTTCGCTATGCTTAAGCCAATGATTTTTGTGCAGTGCAGTATAACCATAAGATATACCTACCCCCAGAAGCCGGGCGCTGGAGGAGTCATAGTTCCACAATTTTCTATCACCCCGTTTTTGAGATCGTCCATAAGCCACGTCGGACCATCGAGATCGACAAAGGCGCAACGCTGCGCGATTACCATGGCGGGTGCGATGGAAAGCGAGCTGGAAACCATACAGCCGACCATCAGGCCAAGCCCCTCGCGTTCAGCCGCCTCCAGCATCGCGAGCGCAGTAGTCAGGCCACCTGTCTTGTCGAGTTTAATGTTCACATAGTCATAGCGGCGAGCCAACTGCGCCAGGTCGTCGGCTACATGGCCGGACTCGTCAGCTGCGAGCGGAATAAGCGCCTCGAAACCTTCCAGTTCCGCGTCATTCTCGGCGGGCAAAGGTTGCTCGAGCAGGTCAACCCGCAGGTCTACAAGCTGTTGCTGCCACAATGCGAGCTGCTCGATGGACCAGCTTTCGTTAGGATCTACTATTATTCGAGGATTTGGCGCGACTGCACGAACCGCGCGCACAGCATCTATCGGATTGGAAGCATCGACCTTTATTTTCAGCAGCGGCACATCTTTCAACTGCTGTGCTGCCGCTGCCATGTTCTCGGGTATATCCAGGCTCACCGTTATGGCCGTAGAGACGGGCTTAAGCTTTTCCCAGCCTATCCGTTCAGTAACGGATAGGCCCGTCTGCTTCGCCTCCAAATCCCAAAGCGCGCAGTCAATGGCGTTGCGGGCAGCGCCCGGCGGCATGATCTCCAACAACCGTTCACGATCAGCGCCCGCTTCAATTTCTCCGCGAGCAGAGTCGATCTGGGCAAGCACTCCGTCAATCGTTTCATTATAACGGGCATAAGGCACGCTTTCACCACGCCCTATATCGTTGCCATCACGAATTTCCACGAAGATGGTGTCGGATACCGACTTGATCCCCCGCGAAATGCGAAAAGGCCGCTTCAGGCGGAAAGGGACGTGGATGGCCGAGAGATGGCGAAGCATTTTTCAATCCTGTCAATTATGGGATCAGCGCCTTGTGCATATGGATCGACGCAAGGCAAACCAGTCGTTTCCGCAATTCTGTCACACACAATCCGAGCGTCCTTTTCGGCCAGCATGGAGGTGTTAACCGCAACCCCGACCGCGATTACGTCCGGACTGGTGAGACGTGCCCGTTCGAGATTTGCGGCGATCGTGCTTTCAAGGGTTGGCATCGGATAATGCGGAAGCCCGCGCATATGTGTCCGCATCGGTTCATGGCAGATAACAATCGCGCTGGGTTGGGCGCCATGGAGAAGCCCCGTTGAAACGCCGGCGAAAGACGGATGGAAAAGCGAACCCTGCCCTTCGATCAGATCCCATCCACCGTCATTTCTCTCTGGCGCAAGCTGCTCGATCGCACCGGAAATAAAATCGGCGATAACGGCATCAACCGGCACGCCGGACCCGGCGATCATTATGCCTGTCTGACCGGTGGCGCGGAAGTCCGCGCGATAGCCGCGAGCCCGCATCGACTTTTCAATGCAAAGCGTTGCGACCATTTTTCCTACCGAACAATCGGTGCCGACGGTAAGAAGACGTAGTCCTTCGCGGCGCACCCCGGTTCCAACCTTCAAATCCGTGGCGGGATCGCGCACGTCAATCAACCTGCGCCCATTGCGCGCGGCTATTTCCGCAAGCTTGGGAACGTCCCGCAAACGGCTGTGCAATCCCGAGACGATGTCCAGCCCTGCGTTCAGCGCGGCTTCCGCATCTGTTATAAGTTCGTCGGTTAGCGCCCCGCCTGCACTCGCAACTCCGAGGACCAGTGTCTTGGCTCCCGCTTGCACTGCTTGCGAGAAGGCCATTTGAGGCAAGCCGAGGGTCAGGGGACTGCCTTCATGCACGAATTCTCCGACGCAATCATCAGGACGAAACATCGCAATCCCGCGGGAGGTCTTGATCGATAAAGGATCTGACGTGGATCCGAGATAAAGTAGATATGGAGTTTGTATCATAGCGCCGACCGTTGTTAGAGTTCGACCCTTTGGTAGGCGATTGGGCTCCAGCGGTAATATCATATGCAGCACTAAAGGTATAACCTCACCTTATAGGTGGAACGAAAATCTTGTGGGCCAGCCTGTCCTCTGTGGATAGGGTCCATCACTTACAGCTTTTGGGATGATTTTCCTCATAGTGCTTGAGGCGCAAGCCCTGCGGGTAATCGCGTTGTTAGGAGCGGCACCACTAACCCGATTGGCAATTCCCGAACCCGGTAATCACCAAAAAACTATCAATCCTGACAAATATATTTATGGCCTAGCCGATGACCGATACAAAGCCCCATAACCGCGACAAGAACTACCGGATCAAAAGCGACAGCCCCTTTCTGAAGGCGCTAGGCGTTGCGAACGACGCCGGAGAGATCAAGCCTAATAGATACGGGAAATATCGCCAGATCTGCCGCTTCGTCGAGATTTTCATTGAACGGATCGAGCGGACGCAGGCGGTCAAACAGAAGCGGGTCAAGGTTCTAGATATCGGATCGGGCAAGGGCTATCTCACCTTTGCGATGTATGACCAACTGGCCCAGGCCGGACTAAACCCGAAGATAGACGGTGTTGATACACGCTCGGAGATGGTCGACCTTTGCAATGAAGCGGCGCAAACGTCCGGTTTTGAAAATTTGGCATTTCACAATATGAAAGCCGAGGATTTCGTTCAGGGCTATTATGATGCGATCATCGCCCTGCACGCCTGCGACACGGCGACCGATGATGCCTTATTCTATGGCATAAGGTCGAAATCCAAACTGATCGTCTGCGCCCCCTGCTGCCAGCACGAAGTTCTCGTGGACCTGCAAAAAAGCGAGACCGAAAACCGGAAGTTCATCTCGCACGGCCTGTTTCTGCAAAAACAGGCCGACCTGATCACCGACAACAGCCGCGTGATGCTGCTCCGGTCTCAGGGTTACCAAGTCGACGTCATCGATTTCGTCTCTACCGAGCACACGCAAAAGAACACGCTGATCACAGCCATCAAGAAGAACAAGCCGTCCCCCAAATATCTTGAGCAATATGAAGCTTATAAAAAGGCCTATGGTTTTGGCGGGATCAAGCTGGAGACGCTGATGCGCGAGGCGGGATTGATCCGCTCGGAGTGAAGCTGCGCTCTCGTTTTCGCGCCGCTGTGGCTACATAGCTCCGCAACGCATCCCACCGGTCGAGGCCGCCCACGAAAGCGGACTAAACGGATGGTTCAACGAATAGCAGCGAACTGCCAGACGCTGCCAAGTTGGAAGACTTGCGATGCTGGTCGATGAAACTTCACAAACGCGGCCGATTGCCCATTTTTTCGCCGAGACGCACCGATTTCTCCGGTGCCCAGTCAGCTGAGAAAGCGACGGTCTGTGGCCGGAACAGCATGATCACCGTGGAGCCGAGCAGGAACCGCCCCATCTCTTCGCCCTTTTCGAGCGTGACATTCAGATCCGTATAATTCCATTGCATAATCTTCTTGGCAGGCTTTGGTCTGACTACGCCGTGCCAAACCGTTGCCATGCTACCGACGATTGTAGCACCAACCAGGACCATCGCGAACGTACCATGCTCCGCTGATTCAAATATACATACCACCCGTTCGTTTCGCGCGAAGAGGTTAGGCACGCCGCGCGCAGTAATAGGATTAACGGAAAACAGCGAGCCCGGCACGTAGATCATGCTCATGAGCCTGCCGTCGCAAGGCATATGCAAGCGGTGATAATCCTTGGGCGACAGATAAACATTGGCGAAGCTGCCGTTGCGGAACTTTGCTGCTAATGCTGTATCGCCACCAAGCAACTCGGTCGTAGTAAACGAATGGCCCTTAGCCTGAAGAATGTGGTGGTCATCAATAGCACCGACCTGACTGATCGCGCCATCCACCGGGCAGGCAAAATCCGCTTCCGATATAGGTCGCACGCCGGCTTTGAGCGGACGGGTGAAGAAGGCGTTGAAGCTGTTATAACTCGAGATGTCCGGATTTTCTGCCTCGCTCATATCGACAGCATATTTGTCGACGAACCAGCGTATCAGCCGGGTCGTTCGCTCGCCTCGCTCTGCTTCGGCAACGCGCCCGGCAAAGGCAGTAAGGCCCCGCTTTGGCAGCATGTACTGGGACGCGACTTTCAATCGTTCAAACAATAATTTTCTCGCATCAATTGATCCACCGATTCTCAGACCGTAAGTCCTGCCAGAACGCCGCTTCGGATTTTGGCGGATACACGATGTGCTCGAGCGATGTTTAAAATTCTAGCACAGCACAGATATTCCCTGCTTCGTAAAAATTCAACTAGCGGCTTGGCCGCTTGCATCTAAAGCGCCTGACCTCATCAAGGGTAAGCGAGGGTCTTCCGCTCTTAGCACATCCCAATTTGCGGCTGAATGACCGAACTTGGGTGGCGAGCGGCCATTGGGATCAAACGATTCTCGGGGTAAGAAAGACGCGGGAGAGAATGAGAACAGCTAATAGAAGTCCAACAAGCAGGAGTAAAATTTCTGCCGTGGTTTCCGCACGCCCTTTAAGACGCCAAAAGACTATGAAAGCCCCTAAACCTATCCAGTAGTTGCGCGAGATCAGTAGCTTGGCGTTACAACCTTCACACGCAAAAGGCTTCCCCAACCCCCACTGAGTTTTTTTGAACGGCACTGCTATTCCACAGCTAGGGCAAGGTGGAGTTAGTAAGCTCATGGGTCTTCCATTATCATAAATACCAGCGGCTGCAATTGGGGCGGTTGCTGACTGACAGCTTCAACATTTCAATGTCCGCTCGTGGGCCCACCGTGGGCGATGAGTCTATATCTGGCTGAATAGCCGCCGAGACCCAAAAGCGGCAATTCAAATCGAGACTACAACCATCGTTCCTACTTGATGCGGGAAGCAGACTGGTTAGAGTGGGCATTTCACGCACCACGCCATACACACGCCCCTTCAAGACGGATGATAACATGCGCAACCTGCTTCTTTCCACCATCGCCCTCGCCGCGTTCACGGCCAGCCCTGCCACTGCGCAGGACACAAAAACTCCTGAGAAACCGGCATTGGATATAGGTGCCGGCGGGCGGCCAGTAGGTGAAGCCTGGTCGCGCAGTCCGGTATATGCCCAGCATGGCATGGCGGCGACCGCTCATCCACTGGCCAGCCAGATCGCCATAGATATTCTCAAAAAGGGCGGCACGGCGGTCGATGCGGCGATTGCGGCGAACGCGGCGCTGGGTCTGATGGAGCCGACCGGCAACGGCATGGGCGGCGATCTGTTCGCGATCATCTGGGACCCGAAAACACAGAAATTATACGGCCTCAACGGATCGGGCAAAAGCCCGATGGGAACCAGCTACAAGCAGTTCATCAAGCAGCTCAAGGGCAGCAAGACCATCCCGCCCTTCGGCCCGATGCCGATTACCGTTCCCGGGACCGTCGACGCCTGGTTCGAAATGCACGGAAAATTCGGCAAGCTGAGCATGGCTGATATCCTCGCGCCGACCATCGCCTATGCCAGGGAAGGCCATCCGGTAGCGCCGGTGATCGGCTATTATCTCGACAGCAATCTCAAGAGATTCGAGCAAAGCCTCGATATGATTGGTGATTTTGACAATGCGCGGAACACCTATTTCAAAAACGGTGCGCCCAAGGCGGGCGAGATTTTCAAGAATCCTGATCTCGCCAACACGCTCGGCAAGATAGCCACCGGTGGCCGCGATGCCTTTTACAAAGGCGAAATTGCGAGAACCATCGATAGCTATTTCAAACGGATTGGCGGCAATCTGCGTTACGAGGACTTCGCCGCGCACAGCAGTCTGTGGGTCGAACCGGGCTGCGTTGACTATCGCAAGGGTTATGAGCTGTGCGAACTGCCACCTAACTCGCAAGGGTTCGCGGCGCTGCAGATGGCGAATATCCTCAAGAATGTCGATCTGACCCAATGGCCGCGCGGCAGCGCCGAGGTGCTGCATTATATTACCGAAGCGAAAAGATTGGCCTTTGAGGATGTCGCACGCTTTTACGCTGATCCAGAGGCCTCCCCTGCCCCGTTGGATTGGCTGCTGTCGGATGATTATGGCAAGGAGCGTTTCGCATTGATCGATCCGGCCAAAGCCACACCCGGCTTCGGTCCGGGCGAGCCGAAGCTGGAAGGCGAAGGCGACACGACCTATCTCACCGTTGCCGACAAGGATGGCATGATGGTGTCCCTGATCCAGTCCAATTATCGCGGCATGGGCAGCGGGCTGGTCGCAGACGGGCTCGGCTTCATGTTTCAGGATCGCGGAGAATTATACTCGCTCGATGCCAACCATCCCAATGCCTACGCGCCCGGCAAACGTCCATTCCAGACGATCATCCCCGCCTTCATGAAGAAGGACGGCAAACCGTTCATGTCTTTCGGCCTGATGGGCGGCGGCATGCAGCCGCAGGGCCATGTCCAGGTGATGATCAATCTGGTCGATTATGGCATGAATCTGCAGGAAGCCGGAGACGCGGCGCGCCTGAACCATGACGGCGGACGCCAGCCAACCGATGATCTGGCTGGAACCGGTGCCGATCTGCTGGGTATACTCAATGTCGAACCGGGCATATCGGCGGAAACGATCGAAAGGCTGAGGGCGATGGGACATGTTGTAGAAGTTGTTGATAACGGCGCGATGTTCGGCGGCTATCAGGCGATCACCCGCGACGCAGAGACAGGCGTCTATACCGGCGCCACCGAAATGCGCAAAGATGGTCAGGCGATTGGATATTAAGCAAGCATCACTTTTGCCTCAAATATCATAATGAAATGGAATGAAAATGCACAAAACCCTTCTTGTCGCCCTGTTGCCGCTACTGGCCCTCGCGCAACCCGCGTCGGCCCAGATGGAAAATTTCAAGCCCGGCCCGGTTTTTACGGATTTCGGTCCGACTGCGCCGGTTGAGCAAAGCGAGCCCCTGGCTGCAGACTCGACATTTCACATTGCCTTCGACGTCTCGACGGCGGCTGATCCGGACAAGATCAACCGCACTATCGAAAGCGCTGCCCGCTTCATCAACATGCAAGTGAAAGCCGGGGTTCCGGAAGAGAATATCCATCTCGCCATCGTTGTACATGGCGGCGCATCCGTCGACCTGACCAATCAGAATTTCTTCGCGGCAAAAAAAGACGGCAGGAAAAATGCCAGTGCTGCTGCCATCGCACAATTGCAGGACCATGGCGTCAAATTTTACCTGTGCGGCCAAAGCGCAGCAGCCAATGGCATTAGCAATGATGATCTTCTGCCGGGCGTAAAAATGTCGCTCTCAGCAATGACCGCGCACGCTTTGCTGCAACAGCAAGGCTACACGATCAACCCATTCTAATTCAGCGAAAAAACTAATGTTGAAGGTCGCAAGTTATAATATCCACAAGGGGGTGGGCACCGACAGGCGTCGCAACCCCGGCCGGATCGTAGACGTGCTGAACGAGATCGACGCCGATATTATCGCGCTGCAGGAGGCTGACCGCCGTTTTGGCGCAAGGGCCGCTGCTATTCCCGAGAAGCTGCTCGAGATGCACAGCGACTATCGGGCGATTCCGCTGGATGTACAGATCGATTCCATGGGCTGGCACGGCAATGCAATATTGGTCCGCAAATCCGCAACGGTGATCGCGCACGATGTCATGCATATACCCTGCCTCGAACCACGCGGCGCGATCATGGCCCATTGCGAGTGGGAGGGCAAAGAGCTGGCGATTTTCGGCATGCATCTCGACCTGTCTGGCCTATGGCGCAGACGGCAGGCCGCTGCGATCATCAAGCTCGCGCAGGAAAAGCAACGCGATGTCCCGGTCGTGCTGATGGGCGATCTCAATGAATGGAGCGCTGCCAGCGGTTGCCTGAAGGATTTTGGCAAGGCCTTCGAGATGGTCGATTGTGGCCGCAGTTTTCATTCCCGCAGTCCGATCGCGACGCTCGACCGGATCATGCATTCCGACGACATCCAATCGTCGGCCTCGGGTGTTCACGACAGTCCGGCGGCCCGCAAGGCATCCGACCATTTGCCGGTCTGGGCCCAAATCGCGGTCGACTGACAACTTGTTCCCGTTCGATTAACCGTATACGTAACTCTACCTATGTCGCGTTCAACGGTGGGCTGGTAGCGGCATTCCGACTAAACGTGGAAGGACGTTATGGACAATTTACTGCTGAAGGCTGGCGGATGGCTGGCGCTCGTATTTCTGGCATTCATTGCGATGGTATTGGCTGTGGACAGTGGCTTCGCTATCCATATGGCAATCATCATGCTTGCCTGCCTGATTGCCCTCTGGGTCACCGTGAGCAAGGCGGATTATGCTGCCATCGGTCGCGGAATATTGAAAGCGCCCGCCGATCCCGGGAAATATGACGACGATCCCATCCGCTGGGGTGTGATTGCGACCATTTTCTGGGGCATCGCCGGCTTTTCAGTCGGCCTTTATATTGCCCTGCAACTGGTGTTTCCGGCGCTCAATCTAGGGCTCGAATATACGACGTTTGGACGGTTGCGACCGCTGCATACGTCTGCGGTTATTTTTGCTTTCGGAGGCAATGCGCTCATCGCGACGTCTTATTATGTCGTGCAGCGCACGTGCAGGGCGAGGCTGGCCTTCCCCCGTCTCGCCCGTTTTGTTTTCTGGGGCTATCAGCTGTTCATTATACTGGCTGCCACCGGCTATCTGCTCGGCATTACCCAGTCCAAGGAATATGCCGAACCGGAATGGTATGTCGATCTGTGGCTGACCATCGTCTGGATCGCCTATGCCGTGGTCTTTATCGGCACGCTGGTGAAGCGAACCGAGCCACATATTTACGTCGCAAACTGGTTCTATCTGAGCTTCATTCTGACCATCGCCATGCTGCATGTCGTCAACGGCCTGTCGATGCCCGTCAGCCTGTTGGGCGCGAAAAGCTACAGCGCCTTTGCCGGCGTGCAGGATGCCCTGACCCAATGGTGGTACGGACATAATGCTGTGGCATTCTTCCTGACCGTCCCGTTCCTGGCGATGATGTATTATTTCGTCCCCAAACAGGCGGAGCGACCGATCTATTCCTATCGGCTCTCGATCATTCACTTCTGGTCGCTGATTTTTCTCTACATCTGGGCGGGCCCGCATCACCTTCATTATACGGCGCTGCCGGACTGGGCTCAGACGCTCGGTATGGTCTTCTCGATCGTCTTGTGGATGCCAAGCTGGGGCGGGATGATCAACGGCCTGATGACGCTGAACGGCGCATGGGACAAGATCCGCACCGATCCGATCATCCGGATGATGGTGCTTGCCCTCGCCTTCTACGGCATGGCTACCTTTGAAGGACCGATGCTGTCGATCAAGGCCGTTAACAGCCTTTCCCATTACACCGAATGGACAATCGGCCACGTCCACGCCGGTGCGCTCGGCTGGAACGGCATGATCACATTTGCGGCAATCTACTATCTGGTTCCGCGCCTTTGGGACAAGCAACGGCTCTATTCGTTGCGCATGGTGAACTGGCATTTCTGGCTCGCGACCATCGGTATCGTGCTTTACGCCGCTGCCTTGTGGGTTGCCGGTATCATGCAGGGCCTGATGTGGCGCGAATATGGTGACGATGGCTATCTCGTCTATGCGTTCAGCGAAGTCGTTTCCGCAATGGAACCGCTTTATCTGATCCGTGCAGCTGGCGGATTGATGTATCTCGCCGGAGGCGCAGTCATGGTTTACAACGTCTGGATGACCATTGCCGGTCACCAGCGGGTGGAAAAATCGATGACCGAGACTCCTCACAATGCCGAGGCCGATCGGCCGATCATTGCCGAGCCAGCGGAATAGGAGGCGGGATATGTCAAAACTTGCACATCACCATAAGAAGCTTGAGCGCAACATAACCCTGCTGGCGGTCTTTGCCTTCATCGCCGTCGCCATTGGCGGAATTGTCGAGATTGCTCCGCTGTTCTGGATCGACAATACGGTCGAGGAAGTGGAAGGCGTGCGGCCCTATACGCCGCTCGAACTGGCCGGACGCAATATCTACGTCCGCGAGGGTTGCTATACCTGTCACAGCCAGATGATCCGTCCGTTCCGCGACGAAGTCGAACGCTATGGCCATTATTCACTGGCCGCAGAATCGATGTACGATCATCCGTTCCAGTGGGGATCGAAGCGCACAGGACCGGACCTGGCGCGGGTTGGCGGACGCTATTCCGACGAATGGCACGTCCAGCATCTGACGGACCCGCGCGCTGTCGTGCCGGTATCGATCATGCCGCCTTATGCATTTCTTGCGGAAAAGGAGCTGGATCCGGGCGATATGGGCGCTCACCTCAAAGCCATGGTCCGGCTTGGTGTCCCCTACAGCAAGGATGACGTTGCAAAAGCAAATGAAGATATGGCGATACAGGCCGATCCCATGGCCAATTCAACCGATCTGGAAATGCGCTATCCTAAGGCACAAGTCCGTGATTTCGACGGCAATCCCGACAAGCTGACCGAGATGGACGCACTGATCGCCTATCTCCAGATGTTGGGTACGCTGGTCGACTTTGAAAGCGGAGAAGCGCAGGAGCAGGCAAGATGAGCTATGATGCCATGCGTCATTTTGCCGATAGCTGGGGTCTCATATTCATGGGTCTGGTGTTCCTGACCTTTATCGGATGGACATTCCGCCCGAACGCGGACCGGCACCATAAGGACGCCGCCAATATAATCTTTGATGATAGCCATGAAAAAGGTGGCAATGATGACCAATAAAAAGCGCATTGACGAACCGACCGGGACAGAAACCGTTGGCCATGAATGGGATGGTATCGAAGAACTGGACACGCCCATGCCACGCTGGTGGCTGTGGGCGCTTTATTTAAGCATTGTCTGGGCGATCGGATATGTCATTCTCTATCCTGCCTGGCCCATGTTAAATTCCGCCACCGAAGGTACGCTAGGCTGGACCAGCCGGGGTCAGCTCGAGCAGGAAATGGCCGCACGACAAGCAGAACTGGAGCCGATTCGACAGGCATTGGTCTCGACCGACATGCGCGCGCTGGAAGATAATCCGCAGCTTATGCAACAGGCAATTGAAGGTGGACGATCAGCCTTCAAGGTCCACTGCGTACAATGTCACGGGTTCGGTGCAGCGGGTTCCAAGGGCTATCCCAATCTCAACGATGATGACTGGCTTTGGGGCGGCGATCTCGAAACGATCGAATATACGCTGATCCACGGTATCCGGAACCCGGACCATGACAAGACCCGTTTCTCGCAAATGCCGGCGTTCGGTAGAGACGGCATATTGCAATCGAAAGAGATTCAGGATCTGGTCTCTTATGTCCGATTATTGTCCGGTCGGGAAAAGAAAAGTGCAGCATCGACGCGGGGAGCCGCCTTGTTCGAAACCAATTGCGTAGTCTGCCACGGTGCCGATGGCACAGGTGACCGGGTTCAGGGTGCGCCCAACCTCACCGATGCGATCAGCCTCTACGGCCTTGATCGCGCTACGTTGACCGAAACGATTACCAATGCCCGCTATGGCGTAATGCCGCGCTGGGGCCAGAGGCTTGACCCAGCGACGATCCGGATGCTCGCTGCCTACGTGCATTCTCTGGGTGGCGGTGAAAAGCTTCTGGCCGCAGATACAGCGGCTGAGCCAAAAGCTGAGAGCGGAGATGATGAACAATCCTAAGGAAATTCTGGATCCCGATCTGAAGCTATACGCAGCGCGCAAGGATGTCTTTCCCAAGGCGGTTAACGGGACCTTCCGCCGCTTAAAATGGGTGATTATGGCGATCACCCTCGGCATATATTATATCACCCCGTGGATCCGCTGGGATCGGGGTCCCTATGCGCCTGATCAGGCGGTCCTGATCGACCTCGCCAACCGGCGCTTTTACATGTTCGGCATCGAAATCTGGCCGCATGAATTTTATTATGTTGCGGGTATGCTGGTCATGGCCGGTATCGGGCTGTTCCTCGTCACCTCTGCCGTGGGCCGGGCATGGTGCGGCTATTCCTGCCCGCAAACCGTCTGGACCGACCTGTTCCAGCATGTCGAGCGCGCCATTGATGGCGACCGCAACGCCCAGTTCCGGCTGAAGGACGCTCCCTGGGGACCAAAGAAGATCGGCAAGCGCCTGCTGAAATGGTCGGTCTGGTTGTTCATCGGCTTCTGGACCGGCGGCGCCTGGATCATGTATTTCGCCGATGCCCCCACTCTGGTTGTCGACTTCTGGACCGGTCAGGCGGCCTTCGTCGCTTATGCGACGGTCGGCGTACTGACGATGACCACCTTCATACTCGGCGGTTTCATGCGCGAGCAGGTGTGCATCTATATGTGTCCCTGGCCCCGTATCCAGGCCGCGATGATGGACGAAAAATCGCTGACCGTCACCTATAAGGACTGGCGCGGCGAACCACGCGGCAGCGTTAAAAAGGCGGAAGCCCAGCCGGGCAGCTTTGGCGACTGCATCGACTGCAATCAATGCGTCGCGGTTTGCCCGACCGGCATCGACATTCGCGAAGGACCGCAAATCGGCTGCATCACCTGCGCTCTTTGCATCGATGCCTGCGACAAGGTGATGGATCAGGTCGGACGCCCACGCGGGCTGATCGACTATGCGACACTGGAAGATGCCGAGCTGGAAAAAGCCGGAAAGCCCCACGAGCCGGTTCTGAAAACTCTGTTTCGTCCTCGTACGATCGCTTATTTCTCGATCTGGGGCGCGATTGGTCTGGCAATGCTGTTTGCGGTTGGCAATCGGACGCGCATCGACATCAGTGCCAACAAGGACCGCAACCCGGTCTATGTCCAGCTTGCCGACGGCCACGTCCGCAACAGCTACACAATCAACCTGCGCAATATGCAGAACCGGCCGCGCGACATGATCATCGGCATGACGGAACTTAAAGGCGGAGTGATGTGGTCCAATAGTGGATCACGCGAAACCGCAGGACAGACACTGATAACCAAAGTACCGGCCGATAGCGTAGCCAGACTGCGGCTCTATGTAGCGGCACCCGGCGAAGGGCCTGTCCGCGAGGACTTTGCCGTAACGGTTACCGCGGTCGATGATGCCGAGGCCAATGATATTGACGAGGTATTTTTTGAACGGCCGGAGACAGGTGAATGAGCAAGAATTCGGGCGAAGTGAAAAAATTTACGGGCTATCACGCCACGATCATGATCGTTTCGTTTTTTGCTGTCGTTATCACGGTGAATATGATTATGGCGCGGTTCGCGCTTTCGACATTCAGCGGCACGGTGGTCGACAATAGTTATGTCGCGAGCCAGAAATATAATCAATGGCTGGAACAGGCCCGCACACAGAAAGCGCACGGCTGGACCGTTTCTCCGGCCGTTCGAAAAGCGGACAAGGCCAGTATAACAGTAACCGGACCCGATGGTGCTGGGTTGCAAAGCGCAACAATGGAGGCCCTGGCAGAGCATCCCATTGGTCGGACGGAGCCTTTCGAGATCAGTTTTGCCAATATCGGCGAAGGAGAGTTTCAGAGTATCGAGCCGTTGCCCGAGGGCCGTTGGAAATTGAAGATCATCGTTAGCCAGAATGACAATATGATGCGCGTGGTTCGGGATATAAGGTGAACGCAATTGCACCGATAGGCGGCGATCGATCACAGGAGTTTGTATCGCGCTTTGCAGTACCGGCAATTCGCTGCGCCGGTTGTATTTCGAAAATTGAGAATGGCCTGAGTGATGTGCCAGGCATTTTATCGTCGCGGGTCAATTTTTCGACCAAACAGGTGTCCATATCGCATCTCCCGGAACTGGACGAAATTCAGCTCAAGCGCAAAATCGAGGCGCTGGGATTTGATGTCCAGATTCTGGCAGACAATCCTTTGTCCGAGGAAAAAGGCAGCACAGACAAGCTGATCCGCGCGCTCGCGGTTGCCGGCTTCGGGATGATGAATATCATGCTGCTGTCGGTCAGCGTCTGGGCTGGCGCAGGCGGTGTCACGCGGGACTTGTTCCACTGGCTTTCCGCGCTAATCGCGATTCCGGTGATCGCTTATTCAGGACGCCCGTTCTTTGCTTCTGCGGCCATGGCGCTGCGTTATGGCCGGACCAATATGGATGTGCCGATTTCGATCGGCATATTGCTGGCAACCGGCCTCAGTATATACGAGACCGCAACCGGCGGCGAACATGCCTATTTTGACGGAGCGGTGATGCTGTTGTTCTTCCTGCTCGCGGGGCGGGTGCTCGACGGCATGATGCGCGACCGCGCGCGCGAAGGCATTGGCGCGCTGCTGAAACAGGCCGCTCCGGGTGCCATGGTGCTGGACGATGACGGCAAGACACGGTGGGTCGCCGCCAAGGACTTGCTTCCCGATATGCGGATGATGGTTGCAGCCGGAGAAAGCCTGGCGGCAGATGGCCTAATTGAGTCCGGTTCAAGCAGCTTTGACTGTTCGCTGATGACCGGCGAAAGCGAACCACAACGACGAGGCAAAGGCGATATGGCGCTTGCCGGTACGCTCAACCTTTCATCGCCGGTCATTGTGCAGGTCACTGCGACTGGCGAAGACACCAGCGTATCGGACATCGCCCGTTTGATGGACGAAGCTGGTCAGCGCCGTTCCTTCTATGTGCGCGTCGCCGACCGGGCTGCCCGCTATTATGCGCCTGCGGTGCATAGCCTCGCCCTGCTCGCCTTTATATTCTGGATGTTTGCCGGCGCCGGCTGGCACCAGTCCCTGCTCATCGCGGTCGCCGTGCTGATCATCACCTGCCCCTGCGCTCTGGGCCTTGCAGTACCGGCAGCACAGGTCGTGGCCTCGGGCGCGCTGTTGCGCAAAGGCGTGATGGTCAAGGACGGCAGCGCACTGGAACGGCTGGCAGAGGTCGACTATGCGCTTTTCGACAAGACCGGCACACTCACCCTCGGTCGACCGACACCGGTCAATCTCGATGATCTTGGCCTGGCGCAAAAGCAGATTGCTCTGGCCCTGGCCCAAGCCAGCCGTCATCCGGTAAGCAAAGGTATACGCTCCGGATTGCTGGCGCTCGATATCGAACCGGCCGCGCTGGAAGACATTCAGGAATTGCCCGGCGAAGGCATGGCGGCAAGCTGGAACGGCATAAAAGTAATGCTCGGCAAGCCCGAGAAATCCGAGGACCATCTTTCCAGCCAGCTGACCGTTGGAACCGAAATAGTCGTGCTCCAGCTACAAGATGAAATCCGGCCGGATGCAGCAGAGACCATTGCAAGATTGCAGATGCTGGGATTGCCTGCGTCAATCATATCCGGTGATAATGCCATGTCTGTATCTCAGGTTTCCGACGCTCTTGGAATCACCGCCCAAGCCGGTGCCTCGCCTCAGGACAAGGTCGAAGCAATCACGCGGCTGACCGATAGTGGCCACAAAGTCCTTATGGTTGGCGATGGCCTGAACGACGGCCCTGCCCTTGCCGCAGCCCATGTCTCGATTGCGCCCGGTACGGCCAGCGATGTCGGTCAGCAAGCCGCCGATGCCGTCTTTACCAGCGAATCCCTGATGCCGGTAGCGCTTTCGGTCAGGGTTGCGCGGCGCACCATGCAGATCGTCCACCAGAATTTCGCTCTCGCTATCGGCTATAATATCTTCGCCGTCCCGCTGGCGCTCACCGGCATGGTCACGCCGCTGATCGCGGCGATTGCCATGTCATTATCGTCGCTGATCGTCGTGGGCAACGCCCTGCGCCTCAACGGAGCGGCCAATTGAGCGGTCTGGCAATCCTGATACCGGTTGCCCTGTTCATGGGGCTTGGCGGGTTGGTATTCTTCTTCTGGGCGATGCGAAACGACCAGTTCGAAGATCTCGACGGCGCCGCCCAGCGGGTCCTGATCGACGACGAGGAAGACGAGCCATCATGATCGCTATCATCAGAAATTCACGGTTCAGCCAATTTGCAATCGCAGCGATTGCGCTGCCGCTTGCAGCCATGCCGCTCTCGGCAAAATCCGAAATGATGAATATCGAGCTTTGTTCGGCTGATGGCCAGGTGCGAACTATTTCCATTCCTGTCGAACAGAATGATGGCAAGAATGATTGCGCGAAACCGTGCCACGCCTGCCTGTCACGCAAGAAAAGTCCGAAAAGCTGAGTTTCAACAGCCCGCTATTCAGCCCGCGCATCATGGTCTTCACCACTTTCCGCTGCAAATCCGATCCGCAGGGCTTCTGCCAGACTGCGAACGCGCAGCTTCTCCATCATATTGGCGCGATAAATCTCAACCGTTCTTGGCGAGATACCGAGATCAAAAGCGATGGTCTTGTTGGGATAGCCAGTCATTAAACCGTCGAGCACATCCTGCTCCCGTCCGGTCAGGCAGGCGAGCCGGACTTTCGCTTCTGATGCGGCCATTTCCTTGAGATTGCTATTTTCCAACCGGCTGAACGCTTCTTCCATCGCCCCGATCAGCGCTTCTTTCTCATAGGGCTTCTCGAGAAAATTGATCGCTCCGGCCCGCATCGCCTGGACTGCGATTTCAACATCACCGTGACCGGTCAGGATCACCACCGGCATGTCGATGCCATCCTTGATCATCTGCTGTTGAACCTGCAGGCCGTCCATTTCCGGCATCCGCACATCCAGCAGCACGCAGCCCCGTTCCGCGCCCTTCGCCAGCTTCAGAAAGGCAACCCCGGACTCGACCGGTTCGACTTTGAAACCGGCGTGCCGCAACATGAATGCAGCGGATCGCCGAACGGAATCATCGTCATCGACGACATAGACCAGCCGCTCATTGCTCATCATCTTGCTCCTGTCCTGCCTTTTCCAGTGTTATCCTGAATATCGTCCCGCCTTCGGGATTGGGTTCGACACCGATTGTCCCGCCATGCGCCTCGATAATCGTCCGGCAGATCGAAAGGCCCAGGCCCATGCCGTCGCCTTTGGTGCTGGCAAAAGGGTCGAACAGCCTGTGCCCCAATTCCTGATCAATGCCGGATCCGCTATCTGATACAGCTATTTCTACCCGGTCATCATCGATCGACGTAACGCCAATATGCAGATTTTTGGTAACGCTATCGGCCATCGCTTCGATGGCATTGCGCATCAGATTGACCATCACCTGCTGGATTTGCACGCGATCGACAAAAACATGATTGGTATCGGGCGCGATATCAATCGAAAATTGCACGCCTTTTTCCTGCGCTCCGATCAGACCGAGAACGCTCGCATCTTCCACCACCTGGGCAATGGATAAAACCCGCCGGTTGATCTCCCCCCGCGAGACAAATTCCCGCAGCCGCCGGACAATGGTTCCTGCCCGCAAGCTCTCGGACACGCTTTCCTGCAGTGCTTCGCGGAAAAGCTCCCGGTTCTCCGCCAAATCGCCGTCCACCATATCCCGCGCGGCCGAAAGATAATTCGCGATCGCGGTTAGCGGCTGGTTGATCTCGTGGGCGAGCGCAGAGGCCAATGTTCCAACGGCGCTCAAGCGCGAGGCATGAGCCAGATCCGCCTGCAGCGACTGAAGCTCCGCTTCCGTCTGCTTTTTCTCGGTCAGGTCTATAATGAAGCCGGTAAAATAGCGCTCATCACCGATTTTTGCTTCCCCGACTTCCAGTTGCAGCGGAAAGGTTGTGCCATCTTTCCGGCAGCCAACGACGGTTCGCCCGATACCGATAATCCGCTTTTCATTGGTTTCTATATAGCGCTCGATATAGCCGTCATGCGCCGCTCTATAAGGTTCGGGCATCAAGACTTTGACATTTTTACCGATTATCTCTTCCTGATCATAGCCGAACATCTTTTCTGCCGTCGCGCTGAAAGAACTGACCAAGCCATCTTCATCAATCACGATCATGGCGTCGGGTATGGTTGTCAGGATCGATTTCAATATGGAATTGGCGCGATCCAGTTTGCTTTCGGTCGTTCGGAGCGCGGTTAAATCCTGAAAGGATATCATCACGGCGTCGACATTACCCTGTGGATTGGCCAGTGGAGCCAGATTGCACAGCGCAAGCATGGAACGGCCATCCGGAAACTCGAGCTTCACTTCAAACGGCTCAATATCCATGTTCGGACGCACATCGAATGCACTGAGCATGGCTTCATTGAAAAAAGGTCGATGGCCCTCGGCGACGCAAGTGCCCGGCGCGCCTTGTGGCAGCTCCGCAAAGCTGGAGACGCCCAAGACGCTCAACCCAGCAAAACTGCAATTGATTGCCTGGAGATCGCGCCCGACAATCATAACACAATTGGGTAGCCCGGACAGAATAGATTCCAGATAGGGAATCTGCTTTGTGTCAAAGGCAATCGTTTCGCGCACCTGCTATGTCTATCCCTTGGCTGCCCCATCGCAACTAGCGAATATGCATGTCCTACACAGAATGGAGGCATTGCCACAAGAAAATCTGATCTGCCGATGCTACGATATTTTGTCATTCAGTGGGAGACAACAAGCGGTATGTGGCAGTTTTTGAAGAGGTTGCGTGTTACGCCGCCAAATAGAAATTCCCTCGCCCGGCTGTGCCCATAAGCGCCCATCACGATATATTCGGCCTTCACATTTTTCGCTTCTGCGAGCAGCGTGGCATCCACCGGGGCTTTGCCGGCCGGTGGGCTGTGAATTTCGGACTTGATACCGTGATAGGCCAGATATTCCGATGCGGCGAGCTGCGGAAGATCGTGATCCTTGTCCTCCTCGACCGTCAGGATATGGACGTCACTGGCCATTTTCAGCAATGGCACCGCAGCGCGCAACGCATTGCCTGCTTCAAAGCTGCCGTTCCAGGCAACCAGAGCAGCACCACAGGCATCGAACTTTTTCACGTCATCAGGCTGAACAATGACCGGAGCGGTCGCATTAAACAGGACGTCGCCCAAAATTCCTAGCGGCAAGGCGTTATCTTTATCCTGGCTGGCAGAGCTCAGAACAATGATATCGACCAACGAGGAGTTTTTGGACAGCCCGCGCGCGGGATCCGCATTTTCTTCCCGATAATCCCATGAAACATCTTCATCAGCGAGACGTTTTTCGATCTCCGCCCGCAGTTTTTCATCCAATTCACGCGACATCTGGCTGACATCATACATCACCGATATGCCGGTGACGCCGTCAAAAGCCACTTGCGAGTTATAGGGATTGACGCGCAGGCAATGAAGATGCCCGCCCAGCGAACGGGTCAAATCGAGTGCGGCCTGAAAGCGGGCCTCAAAACCCTCATCATCGGCAATATATAGCAGCACGGATTTCATATATAATCTCCCGGAATTGCAAGTCCCGCTCAGGACCAGTCATTGGGTGAAGACTAGCTAGCCAAATCCCTGACCTGTATAAGGAATAATACGGATAGAGATTCCCTCACCGTTCACGGCGCCGCTTTTTCTGTCTTTCCACCGGTCGGTGTCTGCCACTGGAAGGCCGTGATCAATTCCATGATAGCCTCTTGCGCTGCGGTATCGATTTCCTGCGGATAGGAAGCCGTCAATCGCGCATCCCAATAGCCGTAGTCCAGCGCGGTCACGCTGAAATGCCAAGGCACTCCATCGCTGTCACCGTCGAAAATGCCCTGATAGGCAGCAATATCGGGACGTCCCGATACGAAATACTCGCCCTCCGAAACGACGGCCGCGCTTGAATAGTGGGACAGCATGTCGGGTTTTACGATTTTATAGTGATCCTCGGCATTCAATTGCTCGAGATGAATAATCGCGATCTTAATTTCAATTTCATGATCTTCGAAATCCCGCAAATAGCCGATTTCGAAATTATTGCCGGAAAAATCGGTTGTCATTTCACACTGGCGGCGAAATCCCGCGACTGTTGCAGGAAATACGAAGCCGCTGTCCTTGTGAACGATTGCGCCCGGCTCTTCATAGGGCGCGAACGGGTCAGATAACGGCTCAGAGCCGATCGCGCATTGCGCTGCGGCAGGGCTGCTCGCCAGTGTCAGCGCCAGTGCTGCGACCGACAATAAGCCGGCAATGTTCAATCTCTTAGACATATATCTTCCCCGTAATATCTCAATTGGTCTTTATTCGTGACAGCTGATGACGCGAAACGGCAGCTCGCTGCCATCGGTTTCCGTGATTGTAAGATATTCACCGACCTTGAGCGGATGATCCTTGAGCCGAAAAATGCTTTCATCATCATCATCGCCGACTTTGTAGGAAAAGACCCATCCCTTGGGTGATGCAATTACCACCCCGCTCTGATCGGCTTCCCCCGGCCAGAACCGCCGCACAACAGGCCGTTTTTCAGCCTGTTTCAGCGCCTCCGGTTCAATGAAGCCTTCATCGTTCAACGGAACGCGGAAGACATATGCATGGGCTGACGAGCCATTGGGATGGTCAGCGGTTCGGGCCAGTTCAAGGCGGATTGTTTTCCAGGTCATGCATCGTGTCTGGACGAGTGCACCCGCCCGCGCGATACGCAATATTGCGTAGGTCGAATGCTAATCTTGTGCCGGAAGCGCGTGGATATGGACGTCATGACCGGAATGGGCAGACAGCAATTCTACTGCTTTTTCTTCATCTTTCTGATCCCATGTCCGCACCCATAGCAACAAACCGCCTTTCTCAAGCTGCTCCGCGATATAATCAGCATGATGTTGTTTGATAAACCGCGCCAGAGCAACTCCAACGGCCGTACCTGAACCGCCCAGGGCAAGAGCCGCCAATGCAGCAGCCAAAGCGCCGCCCGACGCCACAAGCACGATCCCGGCAAAGGCACCAACATATAGCAGGCTGCCGATCACCGCCCCTTCGGCATCGCCGATCGTTTCGACCGGAATATAGGCTTTTGACATCGCCTCCGGATCATCCTCGATTTCTGCCACCGATTTAAGACGGTGCCCGAGCTTTTCCTCGACCGCTGAGACCGGCGCGAGCACGCTAATTTCCGCGCGATCAAATCCGTGGCTCAGCAGATCATCAATTGCCGCCTGCAAACTTTCCTCGCCATCGAATATGCCGACCGCTTCCCTGACTTCGGATATTTTGGAATCTTCCATGCTGATAATCCTCAAGCAATGTCAGTCAGGCGCAGATAAGGACGCAACTCGTCCCAACCTTGAGGAAAAAGTTTATTAGCTTCGTCGTTGGAGATGGACGGGGGAATGATGACCTTGTCACCGGGACGCCAGTCTGCCGGGGTTGCGATGCGTTTTGCATCCGAGAGTTGCAGCGCGTCGATCACGCGTAATATTTCATCAAAATTCCGGCCGACGTTCATCGGATAGGTCATCATCAACCGGATTTTTTTCTTCGGATCAATGATGAACACCGAACGCACGGCCGCCGTATCACTCTCTTCCGGATGAATCATGTCATAGAGCTTGGCGACCTCGAGACTGGCATCGGCGACGATCGGGAATTGCAGGTTGGTATGCTGCGTCTCATTGACGTCCGATATCCACTTCAAATGCTCCTCTGCAGTATCCGTTGACAACCCTAGCGGCTTGGTATTGCGCGCGGCAAACTTGTCCGCCAGTTGCGCCGTCCGGCCCATCTCGGTTGTGCACACCGGGGTAAAGTCGGCAGGATGGCTGAAGAAAAACACCCAGCTCTCCCCTGCCCATTCGTGGAAATTGATCGTTCCAACTGTGCTGTCTGTGGTGAAGTCTGGAGCGGTATCGCCAATATGTAATGACATCTAAATTATCCTTTGGGAAGTTTCCAACATTTGCCTCGAGATACACACGGAAAAAAGCCGAATAACTCCGTAAACCTACGTAAAACCTGCAATGTTAAGGTTTGCGATCCGTTTGTAGGCAGTGGTCGATGCTTTCCTACATATAACCAAATAGGTTATCTGTTTGGCTTTCAACCACGAAAGGCGATTCCCCGATGACCAGTTCCCAGGATATCAATATGTTGATCGACGAAGTCATAAAACTTGAAGGTGATTACTCCAATCATCCCGCGGACCGGGGTGGCCCGACCCGATGGGGCGTTACCGAAGCCGTCGCACGGGCTCATGGCTATGCTGGCGATATGCGACATTTCCCGCGCGAGGATGCCGCCGCAATTTACAAACGCAAATATTGGCTGCGGCCCGGTTTTGACCAGATCGCCCAACATGCGCCGGACATCGCGGCCCAACTTTTCGATACCGGGATCAATATGGGCACGGGTACAGCTTCAGGCTTCCTGCAGCGCGCACTCAATGCGCTCAACCGCAACGGGCGCGACTATGAGGATATATCCGTCGATTGTGCAATTGGCAGGAAAACGCTGGCTGCTCTCGACGCTTTTCTTCGTAAACGGGGCCCTCAGGGCAAAACCGTGCTGCTCAAGGCCATCGAGGCGCTTCAGGCCGCCCGCTATATCAAACTTGCGGAAACACGTCCGGCTAACCAGGCCTTCCTCTACGGCTGGCTGGCCAACCGGATCGGCTGAATTCCGCCAAAATCTATTTTTCTTATAACAGTGTAAAGTTTGTAAAGTTCAGCGAGCCTCTTCAGACTCTTTCTTCACTTTCCCTCCCCCGAAGAGCCCGTTGAAGAGTCCGGTTCTAGCCCAAGCTTAGCAAACTCTAGAAATCTGACACACAGAAAGGAAACTTCTAAAATGTCCATTCTCTCGACCCTGATCGGACCCGTTTCAAACATCATAGACAAGATCATTCCCGACAAGGAAGCGCGTGACAGAGCCAAGCTGGAACTGCTCAAACTGGAAAGCAGTCAGGAACTGGAGGAAGCCCGTATCCAGATGTCCGCCATATTGGCAGAGGCCCAATCGGCCGATCCCTGGACGAGTCGGGCGCGCCCCAGTTTTCTCTATGTCATGTATTTTCTGCTACTCTGGTCGGTACCAATGGGGCTTATCGCCGCGTTCCGCCCAGAGGCCGCTCGCGATATAGCCACAGGCATGAACGCCTATCTCGCCGGCATACCGGAGCCGCTTTATGCCCTCTTCGGCACTGGTTATCTCGGCTATACCGTGACCCGACAATGGGGGAAAATTCGCGGCGTCGAGCGATAGGAACCGGTCATATGATCACAGCCGTTATGATCGGCCTGAACGAGTGTCCCAAAACCGGATCACCGACCGGATATCGCTCAGATTAATGCAATATTTACGAAATAGACTTGCCATGCCCATATCTTTCCAGATAAAGGGAAAAGTCTAGTTCATCCAAAGGGGATATATTAAATGACTACCGAAACCAATTTCCGTAAAATGCTGGCTGTAGCCGGCGGCCTTGCACTTGCTGTTCCTGCTCTTTCTGCATGCGCAGAACAGGCTGACGACGCTGCTGCGGTAGCTGAATGTGCTGCTGAAGACGCAACATGTGCTGCTGAAGAAGCAACATGTGCCGCTGAAGAAGCAACATGTGCCGCTGCTGAAGCAACTGGCGAAGCTGTTTGTGCCGCTGCTGATGCAACCGGCGATGCCGCTTGTGCAGCTGCTGACGCAGTTACCGAGTAAGCTCAGCTTATTCCGCATTGAAAAATGCATTAGAAAGGCTGTTTGAGCTTACGGGCCAGATAGCTAAAGAGGGCGTCTCGCTAGTACCCAGAGTGGTACCGGCAGACGCCCCTTTCGTTCAATATCAGCATTATCCCAAAGGGGATTGCATCGCGCCAGGCAACAAGTCGCGCTGGTTCTACCATGCGCACAAGCCGGAAGAACGCGAAGAAGGCGAACATGGGCATTTCCACATGTTCCTGCCCCTCGACATGTTTGAAGATGTCGAACCCTATTATCAGCCGCCCGCAAAGCTGCCCAACGGCAAAAATACCCAAGGCGTCGTCCATTTTGGCGCGCTGAGCTTCGGCTTGGACGGTATGCCGATCAGCTGGTTCACCACCAATTATTGGGTCACCTATGAATATATGATGCCAGCCGGGGCAATTGCCTCGCAACTGCGCAATTTCGATATGACCGGCGCGCCGGGCGACCCGCTGGTCAACGACTGGCTAACGGCCGCTGTCCAGCATTTCCACGATCCGATCGTCGAAATCCTTCACCAGCGCGACAGAGTTCTAAAGGACAGGAAACAGGAACTGGGTTCCGCTGTCTTCACCGACAAAAAAGTCGAGATCCTGTCCCGCCAGCCATTTGATCTCTAGTGATCATATCCCGGATTGGTGCGCTTCAATTTCCGCATCAGGCCCGGCCAGATCAGATTGTCGCCCAGGCCTTTCTGAAAGGCAGGAGCGGCCTGTTGGTAAACCCGATGCCCCATGTCTTCACTCTCCTCGTGGAGATGCTCGTCCCCGCCAACCGATTGTGCCATTATCTGGGTCTTGCAGGCATTCTCGAGGATATACATGCGCAGGAAGGCAATCGCGCAATTCTGCCCGACTGTTAAAGTACCATGGTTGCGGAGGATCAGCAGATTCTTTTCGCCAAGATCATTGATCAACCGTTCACGCTCATCGAGATCAAGCGCGATACCTTCATAGGCATGATAAGCGACGTCATCATGCACCTGCATCGCGAACTGCGTGTAGCGCCGGAGCCCGGCCTTCTGAACTGATACAGCGATACCATAAGGCGTGTGGACGTGGATGACGCATCCGGCATCCTCACGAGCGCTGTGAAGCGCACTATGGATTGTGAAACCGGCCGGGTTGATAAAATAGGGCGTGTCCTGCTTGATATTGCCATCGAGATCGATTTTCACCAATGCCGATGCGGTCATCTCGTCAAACAGCACGCCATAAGGGTTGATCAGGAAACGCTCCTCACCATTCTCGTCCGGCAACCGTGCGGAAATATGGGTGAACACAAGATCGGTCCACGCATGCATGGCACAGAGCCGGTATGTGGCCGCCAGATCACAGCGCAGCTGCCATTCCGCTTCAGAGACCTTGCCTTGGAGAGTTGGTATCTCGTGAGGATCGGGGATGGAGAACCCGGGACCGACCCCCATTGCAGATTCGTCTGTTTGGATCGCAGTTGCCATGATCGCTTCCTTCGCTTGAAATTTCATCGTCAATGCAATTAGGCATGCATTGTCCACAACCGCAACTAAACTATCTAATGTGCCTTGGTGTCAAGTATTGCCGCAAGCGGTGTGCCTTACCGAAGGACAAATAGACGCCATGCAATCGGGAACCCGATTTTGACGAAAACATCCCTTTCAGCGGCTTATTTATTAGAGACGGTAAGGTTTTGAAGGAAGCAGCTGAAGCCGGGCGATTCATTCTATATCAACCCGTGCAGTCAGCGCGTTTGCCGGATTCCAGATAAATTTGGTGGGAGCCCGATCCTTTTACAACATTCAGATCGATATTCGCTTGTTTGAGCCAGTCATCACAAATTCCGATGGCCGGTGATATTTCGGAGAAGCTGATATCGAGAAACAGTCGGGCGTTTCTAAATTCCATTATATTCAGCAAATCTTCCGTCAAAACCTTTGCTTCCGCTCGAGTTGTAGCTGTGAGCAGAACAGCAAATTGCGTCCCCCCCATACGCCCGACACAGTTTGGCGCCGTGAGATGGGCGATCAGCGACTGGACAATTTTCCGCAATAGCGCGTTTCCTGATCCGCATCCGGAATGGTGCGTGACCATTTTATTTAGATCTGCGTCAAAAAGAACGAGCGTACTTTCAATCTTCTGCCGGTTATAAAGGGAAATAGCCTTCTGCACCGCTACAGAGAAGCCGCTACGCGTCAGTGCGCCGGTCAACCGGTCTTTGGCGGTTTGTTGACGCAATTCGAGCTCATGAATCACCAGTTCAGCTAGCTGTTCTATCAATTCAATTTTCGAGTGCCCCAACTGTCTAGGAACGACATCTAACGCAGAAAGCGTGCCAATATTATGTCCGTCCGGCGTTGTCAGTGGTACGCCGACATAGCTTCTCAAAAAAGGGAAAGCTGTAACCGAAGGATGATCCTTGAACTTCGGATCGAGAGTGGCATCTTCAATTATCATAGAACAATTTTGACCTATGGCGTGATTACAGAACGTATTATCTCGCGGCACCTCCGACGCTTCAAAACCAATTTTCGACTTAAACCATAGCCGCTTTCCATCGAGCAATGAAATCGCGACAATTGGAACGTCGAGAGCCGATTTCACCGCCATCGTAATTTGGTCGAAGCGATATTCCTCAACGGTATCCAGAACATCATAGCGCTCCAGAGCAAATTGCCGGGCGATTTCCGCTTCGAATTGGAAGATCCGATCTATCTTCATTCTATCATCCAATTTGACCAACATTAGTATGAGAGACGGTCATCGCGTCAAAAAGCTAAGGAGGTTAATTGGTTGCTGAAGAGAATGACGAGGTCACGGCAAAGGGAACTTTGAATCCATCAGACCGGCTTCATGTTCTTGCAAGGAGCGCGCGAACCGGTTTCGATGTTTCTCGATCTCGACGCGAGATCTCATATCGCTAAAAATCAGTCATTGCAGACCGTCGCATTTGATGAACGCGCTTAATTTGTCGATGTTTTTGCCGTTCATATCCACGTGGCAACTTGGCTGAGGATGGAATAATGACACCCCGCGTTGATGTGATACCTGATCGGAACGATATTCTTTCGACGGATAGCAGGCGTGGAAACGACCGCGAAGCGGTAACCGCGGAAATATTTGTCCGGCAATCCAATACACAGCTGTTTCGCGCTACATTGTCGGATCTTTCCGTCACCGGTTTCAAAATGCTAAGTTGCACAAATCTTGATACAGACAAACTGGTTTTCGTGACTTTACCCGGCCTGCAAACGCTCGGAGCGCATATAAGATGGGCGCGATATCATGATTTTGGCTGCGAGTTCACCACTCCGCTGCATCCAGCAGTGCTCGACCATATTGTTTCAGTTCTTCGAAATTTTTGATATACTGAACGCCAACCGCATCACGAGGCTACGCCGCGGATGACAGGCAATTTTCATGTGAAAAATAAGCATAAACGCGTAGAAGGAACGACAAAGCTCCGTCAATTCCAGATTAACTAAAGTCCCGAAGTTCTGCCATCCTGGAACGGGCCATCTCAGTTCCAGATCACCGTTGATTATGCGACCCTGTTGGGATGGCCTTTTGGTTTTTCCGAATTTCTTGTCGTAATTTCCCGCTGTCTGACGGAAGAAAAATATCCGTCATCATCGCCCGCATTATTGGCTTCAATATCAACCTACTGATATCAATATGCGCTTGGATAAGCCCCCTTTCTCATGGCATCCAAGATATCCGATTGTCCTCCGTGCCGATAGAGCGTATCTATCTAAATCGACCAAGATATTTTAGTTACAATCGTAATAATTACAACGCATTATTGAAGAAGCTCAAGAATGTGACTAGACGTTTTTTTGCAAAGATTAGCAGAACCTGGGGGGGCTCTAAAATTGCAGTGTGAAGGCAATGGATAATGTGGAATCTGAGCTAGCGGAACTTCGATCGGCCCTTCAGCGGGCAAACGAAAGATTCGAGATACTGGACAAACGACTGGCGTATTCACTCGACGGATCCAACGAAGACAAAATTGTCGTCAATAACGAGCGGGGCTCTCTTGATCTGATTGGTCGTGCCACGAATTATCTGCATTGGGGGCGACTAAAATCCCAGACCATGGATTCCGGAAATGGCTTATTCTCGGACTCATGTTGGAACATGTGCCTCGATATCTACATCTGTGGCCTAAAAGAGGAACGGGTGACGGTTTCAGCCATCGCGCACAGTTCCGGTATACCGATGACGACTGCGATGAGATATATTAACGTAATGGTCCAACAGGGTTTAATTGAAAAAACGCCAAATCCTGCAGACAATCGAATGATCTTTGTTTCGCTTTCCTCTGACTGCATGGAAAAGATCGAAAAGCTTCTCACCAGCTCCCCACTCTGAAACCCGTGCGCCAACGGTGTTCACAGATAATTTCATAGCAACAATTATCACACCGTAATCTGCCCGCTGGCTACATCTTGCTAACTGCAATAGACCCCATTTTTTCCGAGACAGAAAACTTGCTCATCCTCACCGCCTGTGATTTTCGGCTTCCATAAGTTCCGGAAATTTCTGCTTTCGCTGAAATGACGTCACTTCATTAACGCATATTTAACCATCTTTGTCCATTTCAGACCTTACCAGGTGACGGTTCGGAGATTGCGGGATCTTCGAACCACCCTTCCCCGGCAATTCGGGGATGCGTGTGGATTTGTTATCTGGGTAGTTTCATGACTGATGTAAATTTAGAGACATTGCTTGCTGAAAAGCTGATAGGCGACAGTCCAAAAATGCAGCAATTGCGTACCATCATAAAATTCGCTGGCCGTTGCAACAGTTCGATCATGATCAATGGCCCTTCCGGCAGCGGTAAGGAAGTTGTTGCAGAGGTAATACATGCCATTTCAGATCGCGGAAATGCAGCCAATATCGCCGTCAATTGCGGCGCATTGCCGGATCAATTGATTGAGTCCGAACTTTTCGGTCATGAAAAAGGTAGTTTCACCGGCGCCGTAAACCAGCATGTAGGGTTGTTTGAACAAGCCGACGGCGGCACCATATTTCTCGACGAGATTGGCGATATGCCGATCAACATGCAGGTAAAGCTGTTGCGGGTACTGGAAACGCGTATCGTCAACCGGGTAGGCGGCAATCACAATATCAACGTTAATGTGAGGGTTATCGCGGCCACACATAAACATCTTGGCGAGTGCATCAAAAGTAAGTCATTCCGTGAAGATCTCTATTATCGCCTATGTGTTATACCGATCGAAGTACCAGCGCTCAAGGAAAGAGCGGAGGACATTCCGGCATTGGTTGCGCATTTCCTCAACAATCAAGATTCACGGAACCCCCTCCCCATTTTTACGGCAGAGGCATTCGCCGCGATGCAGAGCTATGATTGGCCGGGTAATGTGCGTGAATTGCGCAACGTTGTCGAACGCGCATTGGTTTTCTTTTCCGGAGAACAGATTTTAGCCAGCGATGTTGCCATGCTGGTGCAATCCGACATCGCACCAGTGATGCAGGATGCCGGCGCACCGGCACCAATATCGACAGAATTGCCGCGAACCGCACAAACCGAGCCATTTTCATCCGCACCATATGCCGCGGATTTTGTACCTCGGGAAAGCGACGTTCGCGATCTGAATGAACATCTTCAATTTGAAGAACGCCGTATCATCATGAACGCGCTAAACACGTCGCATGGTGTCGTCTCTCGAGCGGCGCGTTCAATCAACATCAAACGAACCACCATGATCGACAAAATGCGCAAGCATAACATCGACTGGCGTGTTGAAGATCGTATGAATTACCCGATCGCCGTTTAACCGCGCAAAACTGTACCTAGTGGAATGGTGCGATAGCGGTCCACGCCTTTTCGATTTCATGGATCATTTCCCGCGCGGACTCGATTCGTTCGACACACGATTCTTTACCATCCATCTGAATACGCTTTGCAGCTTCCGAGTAAATGAGGTGCAAAGTGTGCGCCAAATCCCCCGCCATCTCCAAATTCAGCGATTCATCCAGTCCGCTGAGAATAGCCAAAGCTTTTCCTCTATGCTGAAACATACGGGCATCGTCGCCGCGCCGCGCACTTCCTATCATCAGGTCGAGCGTTTCGCGCAGTTCGTCGAACAATACTGCAACCAGTTCATAGGGGTCAGCCGCTAAAACGCGGCTTTCCTTTGCAATGGACTGATAGCTAGAGGCTCTTTGAATTCGGGACTGAAATGTCATATTCTGTGGTTTTCCCATATCTTTAGTCATCGTAAAAAGAGGCGAATTGTTGTTCAAGATAAGATTGTGTCGAACGTAGAATCGAGAGTTGCCGTTCGAGCCCGGCGAATGAGTTTTCCAGCTGTTCGCGCATCCGCTCACTGTCGAGCTCGATCTTTTCACGCATTGTGGCGAAGGACTCCTGGATTGCTTCCAAACGCTCCTGAGCGACGGTCAAAGCGCCAGAATCACCCTCGAGAGTTGTGACAATAGCGTCGAGCGCACCGGACAACCCGATCTGAGTACCGGTGGTAACAACAGGCTCGAGCATTAATTTAATAGCGCCACTATCCGACGCAATGGCGGCATTAAGACGCGCCTGATTGATACTTAGCGTACCGTCATTTTCTGTGCGCACGCCAATATCAGCGAGCGTCTTGAAATCACCTACATCGGTAAGCTGCGTTGACGTCAACTGGCCAAGCATGCGGATGACCTCGCGGGCGCCACGGTCGCCAGACAGAGGACCGGCAGAGATTCCAACCGCGCCAGCCTTGGTTGCGTCATTCAACGCAGTGCGCAGACTGTTATAGGCGGCCACAAATTCTGTCACGAGACTCGCAACATCCAACGGGGCGGAGTCCCCGTTTATCGTGAACTGGGTGCCTACTTCAGCGCCCAAGAGAGAAATTTGTACCCCGGGTATAGCGCCGGTGATTGTGTTGCTGCTATTGGTCAGTTCGATACCGTCGACTTTGACGATGCTGTCGGCAGTTGTTGCGATATTATTCAGATTCATCGCGGGCGAAACACCCCCTTGCGTTATGGTGAAGGCATTCGCCACACCTTCCTGCCCCTCCAAAATCAGACGTGCGCCCGCGTTGTCCGTCAATATCATAGCTGTTACGCCGCTGTTGCTCGCATTTATCGCGTCTCGCATGCCGGTCAGACTATTGTTCGTACCATCGATGACAATTTCGAAGCTACCGCCGCTGTTGTTGATAGTCAGCGTTCGCTCGCCGACTGCAGTGGAAGCGCTGGCGAATACATCCGATATTTCGCGCTGGGCAACAGCGATTTGCACCACCTCAACCGAAGCAGGCAATCCTTCTGGCCGGGCGCCATCCAATACCGTCGCGAGTGCCAGATCCTGGCGGCCAGAGACGAGGTCACCGACAAAACCCGTTCCATTCAACGTCTCTTTCACCGCGGCGGAAAAAGTCGACAACGCAGACTGGGTAGCAGCCATAGCGGATATTCGAGAGGAATTCAGTGAGGCGTTCGCGTCAAGCTGAGACAGCTTCACCCCTTGTGAGGCTGCCAGGAGATCGGTGACCAGTTGCGATGTATCAAGTCCCGAGCCTAATCCAAGGCTATTTACGATATTTGTGACCATAATAGAACTCCTTTGGGTATTCTACGGTGTGGCTTGAATAGAATTAATGGTTTGATCGAAACTAAAATTAGGCCATCCGCTCCCCATCAACGCTATATCTGACGTCATCGGGCAGCGAGATTTTGGGCTTGTGAATCGGACTGACCAATTTGGCATCAAGCTGGATCAGGAAACTAAGGATCATGGCAACAGCAGCATAAAGGCGTTCATCAATCACATCTCCGACGTCCGATGTATAATATATCGATCTTGTCAGATCCGGATATTCCATCACCGGCTTGCCAATTTCACCGGCCATTTCCCTCATGGCAAGCGCGATGGCATCGCATCCTTTACCAAGCACGACAGGTGCCATATCCTGGTCCCGGTCATATCGCAGGGCCACGGCGAAGTGAGTTGGGTTGACGAAGACGACCGTCGCTTCGGCAACAGCCTTTCGAGTGGAATCGTTGAGCATCTCGCTACGCCGCTGACGCTGAAGTGCACGAACGTCGGGAGACCCTTCGCTTTCCTTATATTCATCCTTGATTTCCTGCTTCGTCATTTTCAGACGCTTGCTACGCTGGAATAGCTGGATCGGAACATCAATCATCGCGATCAGCATCATGCTAACGCAAATACCGATAAGAAGCTTCAGGAATAAGGATGCAAAACTCTCGATTGCTTTGTCTAAATCTTGCGCGGCGAGCTGCGCCATCTGATCAAAATGCAAATATAGGATCGATCCGCCCACCGCTCCGATCAAAACAACTTTTATCAACGATTTGCCGAGTTCCATCACGCCGTTCATACCAAAAATGCGCTTCAGCCCCTTTATCGGATCGAGTTTTGATGGCTTGGGCTTCATCGCCGACCACCGAAAGCCCAACGAACCCAGCATCGCCGGCGTCGCAACCGCAGCAACCAGCAACAATATAAACAGGCTCATGAATTCCGGTACTATGCTGGACACCAAAGCTGCGCTCCGACCGCCGACATCGAACGCCTCGATATCCTCGGGGTGAATGACGAGCGCAAGCGCGACCATATCGGTCAGCGCCTTAAAAAGCAGACCGCCAAACATCAGGAACGCAATCGTACCGACAAATATGATCATCGCACCGCCCAAATCGCGGGACTGGAGGACATCACCCTTTTTGGAACTATCTTCTAATTTCTTCGGGGTTGGTGCTTCGGTTTTTTCACCACCGCCCTGGGCTTCTTCCGCCACTATCTGCCTCCTGCGACGAGGGCCGCCTGATCAAGTCCCATACCCAATGCCTGAATCACAGCGTCGGCGATGATCGGTGCGGTAACAGCCAAAGCCACCAGGCCGACGGTTATCGTTACCGGTATACCGACCGCAAACAGGTTAAGCGCGGGCGCGGTCCGGGCGAGAAACCCCATCATCAACTGGACCAAAATGAGGGCACCACCTACTGGCAGGGCAATAAGCAATCCCATTGAAAACAATGTTCCGCCAAATTGCACCATGCTGTAGAACATACCAGTGTCCATCATCGCAAAGCCGGGAGGCAGCGCAGCATAGCTTTTGACAATGGTCGCTACCAGCAGCAGGTGTCCATCAATAGCGAGCAAAAGCAGGGTCGCAAAAATGGTCAGGAATTGACCTATTACGGGAGTAGATTGGCCGGTTTGCGGATCTGACATGCTGGCAAATCCAAGGCCCATCGCGTTACTTATCGTTTCTCCGGCAATCAGCACGCTGGAATAGCCAAGCTGGAGCGCGAAACCGATCGCCAGACCGGTGATCACTTCACCCAAGACGAACAAGATATTACTCAAGGAAATTGCAGTTTCCATTGGGAGTTCAAAGGCTACACTATTGGTCGCGACCATTCCGATCATGAACGCAAGCACGATGCGAACCTGTATGGGAATGTTCCCGGCACCAAAAATCGGTGCTACAACCATAGCTGCGCTCGGCCGGATCATCGCCATCAGCCACATCCACATCTGGCCTTCAACCTCTGCAAAACCTGGAGCAATCATAACAGGAGATCCGGGATCCGGCCGTAGATTTCGCGAGTGAAATCTGCGATCAACAGCAGAATGGAACCGCCAAAAACACCGAGAACAACAGCTACGACAACGAGTTTGGGGACAAAGCTCAAGGTTTGTTCGTTGATCGATGTAGCGGCCTGCACCATGCCCAGTAATATCCCGACCAAAAGCGCGGGGATAAGCAACGGGGCAGCTGCCAGTGCGGTGATCCAAAGCGCCTGTTGCGCAATGCCAATAAAGAAATCTGGGTTATCGGTCATGATCTAAGTCGCAAAAGAGCTGGCAAGAGACCCCATGGTCAACGCCCAGCCATCGATCATCACGAACAATAGCAATTTGAATGGCATTGAAATAATCACGGGTGAAAGCATCATCATACCGAGCGCCATCAGGACCGCCGCCACCACCAGATCGATGATCAGGAATGGCAGAAAAATTAGAAATCCGATCTGGAAGGCCGTCTTTAATTCGCTGGTGATGAAAGCCGGCAACATTATCGAGAATGGGATTTCTTCAGCCGATGCAAAGCCGTCCTTGTCGGACAGTTCCATGAACAATTTGAGATCACTTTGCCGGGTCTGCTTAGCCATGAAGCCATGCATGATCGTTCCGGATTTCTCGATTGCTTCTGTTAAACCGATCTCGTCGGCCGAATACGGTGCAATCGCCTGCTCGTTTATTTGCTCGATTTGCGGTGCCATAACGAACATAGAGAGGAAGAGAGCAAGTCCCAGCAGTACCTGGTTGGGCGGTGTCTGCTGCAATCCAAGTGCATGGCGCAAAATCGACAAGACGATGATAATCCGCGTGAAACTGGTCATCATCAAAATGAGCGATGGCAACACGGTCATCAAACCCATGACGATGAGGATCTGCAATGTTGTACTCAGTGGCTGGCCATCGCCAGAGACGTCGTCCAATGCACGTTCGAGTGCAGCCGAAGCTCCGGGAGCAGCATCCTGAGCAAATGCCGGGTCCGCTGCATAGGCAGATGCGAAAAACAGCACGGTGCCCAGAAATATTTTCCAACTAGTCCGCATGGTGAATATCTATCTTTTGAATACCGTTACGGGTCACCGCCAACAGAATCTGACGACCGTCAAAATTAACCACTGCCAGTTTGCTCTGCACACCCATCGGAACCGTCTCGACGACGTTCAAAAGATTTGAATTCTGCCGCATCATCATCTGAGGTTGATATTTGCGATAGAGCCAGAGCGAGCCGTAGATCAGCAAGCCGATCATTGGCACCATGATAAACAGCTTGACGATGTAAAAGGTCATCAGTTGCGCCTTTCCACACGCGCACGCGTCATGCCGTTGGACACGATCTCGGCGATACGCACACCGAATTTATTCTTTACCGGAACGACTTCACCCCGGGCCACCAATGTTCCGTTGACATTGATGTCGATCAATTGGTCAACCTGCCGGTCGAGTTCGACTACAGACCCTTCTCGCAGATCCATTATTTCGGATATTGTCATCGACACATTGCCAACTTCAACCGAAAGTCGAACTTTGATATCGGACAAGAAACGATAATGATCCTGGGCAGAAGCCCCCTCAACATCACCGCCCGCTGCGGCGTCCAGAATTTTACTATCGTGAGTCATATCATTCATCTTCTAGTCCTATAAAAATTGTTTAATTTTGAACGCTACACCGCCATTTTGTTCGCCGATGCTGCCGTGGGCAAAAACCAGATCTCCGACAATAAGTGGAACATTGTCGGTGGCCGCAACGGGTAGAATATCTCCAACAGCAAGCCTCGAAAGCTCGGACAGCTGCATGGTCGGACGGGCAAGAACCGAACGGACAGGCATATAAACCTGTGCGACAGAATCTTTGAGACTGGCCTTCCAGGCGGGGTCGATCTCGTTCGCCTCCCGGTGATGGGGACGGTTTAATTGCGGCTCGATTGCAATCAATCCGTCGAGTGTCTGGAGGATATCCATCGCCGCGATCTCGTGGCCGGAGAGTTGAATAGATGTAGCCGAAACCAGAACATTTTCGTCGTCCAAATCCAGTTCAATATCGTCCTTGTCGTGGAAATAGCGGTTATAGCGAACCGGAGATTCACAAAGCGTCGACCAAGCGTCCGACAGTCCGGCCGCAATCCCGCTAGCCAACCGGTTGATCATCGCAATTTCAGATTGTTTCAGGTCACCGGCACTGTGCAATGCACCATCAAATTGACCCCCAAAGAAGCAATCGACCGATGCACTCAAAAATGTCCGGGCTACGCGAACCAAAATAGGACTCTCCGATCCACCCAGTTGAAATTCCAGGTAAACTGACTCGTCATCCAGAACGGAAGTCCAATCTTTGAACGACAGCTTTGCACTGTCGCTGACTTCGACTTCAATTTCACAATCGATGACATTGGAAAGATGCAGCTTCAAAACGCCATCCAGTTTCCTTTCGACCTTCTTGTAGGCCGACACCAGAATACCGTCTGGACCGCCTTTTTTAAGCAAGCTATGGCTTACGGCAGCAGCTATCTTCTCTTTTGCCGCCGCTCTGGGCTTGGTTTTGGATGATTTGGAATTCGTCATGATTTTGCTACTTTCAAAAGCGCTTATTGAACAACCATGTTGGTAAAATAGACGTCCTCAATTCCGCCAAAGCCCGTTTTCTCTTTCAGCGTTTCATTGATAATATCACGGAGCCTTTTTTTCAGCCTGAGCTTGCCTTCCGGTGCTTCCAGTTCCAGCGCATCTTGTTGCCCTAATTCCATCAGGACCGCTGATCGAATGGCGATTTCATGATTGACGACATTTTCGAAAACGCGCTCGTCATAATATGTCGAAACCGCCAACGACAATTGAGCGAAACTGTCTGAATTCGACAAGTTCGACGTAAACGGCTGTTCAATCTGGTGATAGGTTATCTTGAACGCACTGGCCGCTTGTTTCGGCGCCGTCTGGCTAGCTTCTTTTTGACTGACGGAGGTTCCGTCTTTCATGATGATCTTGGGCATGTTCGGATCTTCAGCGGCCTCATGATCTCCACCGATCATTCCAGCAGCATAAAAACCTCCAGCAGCGCCTCCTCCGCCGAGCAAAGCGATCAAACCCGTCACGAGTAGTGCGGTTTTGAACTTGCCTTTTTTCTTGCTCTTTGGATTTTCGTCGTCTGATTTCGTCTTTGACATTTTGACCTCTAGGTTAATTAGATTTCTGAATCCGGGAATGAATTTTACGCGTATCGGTTACGGTCGGACGCGGAATCATTTTCGAGAGCGCCATCGAGCGACTGTGCAATTTGGCGATTCTGCGAGGGTCTCGCTTGCTGTTCACGGCTATCACCGTTCTCCTGTCGCGAGAGATTTCCACCTTCCGGGTTCGATGACGAGAACATAATGTCCTTCACCTCGACGCGCAGTGTCAGATCGTCGCGCCCCTGGGATTTCAATATATCCTGAAGCGCCTGACTATGCTGAGCAATAATATGTTTGGCCGCTTGATGTTCGGTTTGGATTTCAATGATCTCCGTCGATCCGCGGGTGGTGAGAATAATTTCCATCCGGCCGAGATTACGCGGATTTATTTCAAACTTCTTGGTTCCACCGTTAACCGAGATTTCTGCGATTTCAGCGCCCAGTCTTTCGGCAACCTGCGGCGAGGACATATCGAATGAAGTGGACTTCTGAATGTTTTCACGAACCGCCAGTTGAGCGGAAGAATTGGCGAGCGGTAGTTGCTCCATCGATTGTTCGAATCTCTTCACTGCTGGCTGCACATCCAACTTGGCCAGTTCCAAAAAGTCGGTGTCGGCAATAGTCGTTTTCTGCAAACTGGTGGTAGCAACTGGCGAAGTATCGTTCGCCAATGCCGGGAAACTAAACTTGCCCGGCTCTGCCCGCGCGTCTTTTTGTTCTCCGGCCTTCACACCGAGATGAGCTGATGCTGCCGTTTGCTTGTTTAGCTCCAGCTGATTTGCCGGATCGCTGAACGGTTGACCATCGACGAGATCTGCGTCTCCTGATTTTGGTGCGATATCGATCGGCAGGCTACCGCCCGGGAGGGGTTTGGCCTGCGGTGTTAGTGCATCTAACGCTAGTCTCGCTTTAGCCTGGCGGGCCTCGCCATCAGCAGCAAAGGGAGTTGATCGGATATTCTGCAATGCATCTCTGTTAAATGTGAGCGACAATTTCTCTTTCGCAGAATCGGAAACGACGGGATCGCTAACGGTTTCATCTTGTCCGTTGTCGGCGAACGAGCGCTCCTGATGAAATATCGTGCCACCAAGGCTTTGATTGATAAGTGGCAGAACACTGGTCGTTTCCCACTGTTGGACAGGAACTGCATCTTGATCTCCGACGTCGAGACTCTCGGTATCGGAGATGTCGAGAGTCTCGACTTCAATTTCGGAAATGTCGATTTCCACCTCGGCTCCACCGAACTGAGGCTGTTTCTCGGATGACAGTAGAAGTGATCCGAAATCAGAATTTGAAGCTTTGCTTTCCATACCTGCAGACCTTGCAGAAAACATGCCAATTATGGAGTGAGCGGCTTCGGACATGAGGTTACCAATCATCAGAGCGTTCCTTATTTTGATAATTTACTATATTATAGAGCATGTTACCGGAATAATCTGCTTGTCGAGCATCCATTTTGCGGAGCATGGAAACCTTCGATTTCAACAATCGCTCTGTGCCATCGTGAATAACCTGAGCGGCAAGATTTTGCCGCTCTGCCGCGGCAAGATTTTGCATCGCGTTTTGGACCGACACCTCGACAACATCCGAAGCCTCCAGCAAACGGTCAGACAGTTCCATCATAGCCGCAAGAGATCCAGCTGTTACCGCGGTCTCGCTCCGATGGGTTTCTGCGTGAAGACGTTTTATTCTCTTCGCGCTATCTTCCATTGAGGCGCAATGACTGCCCGCTTGCAGCAGGGCCAGTTCCTTCAAGCGCTTCTGCGTATCGCGAACCTTTAAAACTCGTCGCACCCCCCTGACACGCTGTTTCATGATGCAAACAGGCCCGAAAGCTGGGTCACGCTTGTCTGGAAGTCCACAAGTTCACGCGGTTTCTGCTTGATATAGTCGATCAGCGTTAGCCAGCTTCCCAGGGCCTCATCTATGTTGGGGTCATTGCCCGCTTGATAAGCGCCCATCAGGACAAGATCCCGGTTTTCTTCGTAGATAGACCAAAGACGCCTGAAATGAAGTTGCGCTTCTTGATGTTCTGGTTCGATAATATCTACAGCGACGCGACTGATCGACTTGCCGATGTCGATCGCTGGAAAAACCCCTTGCTCTGCCAATGATCTGGATAATATGATATGGCCGTCAGCAATGGCGCGAGCGCTGTCAACCACCGGATCATCCAGATCATCGCCGTCGGCCAGCACGGTGTAGATCGCAGTTATTGATCCACCGGTATCGCTATCGTTACCGGCCCGTTCGATCAATCGCGGGATCAGCGAGAGTGCAGATGGCGGATAGCCCTTCATGGTTGGAGGTTCACCGGCGGCTAGACCAATTTCACGCTGCGCATGAGCTACGCGCGTAAGACTGTCGATCACCAGAACCACCGATAGACCTTTCGACCGGAAATATTCCGCGATAGCCGTTGCACGATAGGCGGCTTTCAATCGCGAAGATGGTGAGTGATCGGCCGGAACGGCGATCGTTACCGTGGGCACGGAATTCTCCATTTGTCGACGGCGGCTGACAAAATCGTTTACCTCACGGCCGCGCTCGCCTATCAAACCGACGACAACGACGTCAGCCACGACACCGTCCAGTATCTGGTTAATCAACATGGATTTGCCGACGCCCGAGCCCGCAATAATAGCCATGCGCTGTCCCTGCCCCATGGTAAGCAGACCGTTTAGCGCACGAATACCGATGTCGATCGGTTTGGAAACACTGGCGCGCCGAAGGACATTGCCTTCCTGCCCGGTCAAGGGGACTGTTTCGGTCGTCAATATGGGACCTTTGCCGTCGATCGGCTCTCCCATCGGCCCGATTACCCGCCCAAAGAGGGCTTCACCGACCGCAGCCTGATTAGATTTCGCATAGGGCAACACACGACTTCCGCTGCGCAACGGAGCATCTTGCACCATTGGAATCATCAATGTTCTGGCACCCTTGAAGCCGACAACCTCGGCGCTGATCTCGCGGCCGTCAGTCGCGATCACACGACCTGAATAGCCGATCGGATATTCAAAGCCGGTAACCTCCAGCATACCATTATCATGCGCCGACAATTTGCCGACATATCTTGGTTCATTTCCAATGTCATCAAGCCGCGCCAGCACTTCGCAGGCAGCTGATGGCGATCCGATTGGGTCGGGGCTCAAGCCTGCAATATCATTCATGATCAGCCGCCGATGTTACGCCACCAAATTCGTCAATCAGCGTTCGCAGCTCATCCAGTACTACTGCTGAGCCTTTTTCAATCCAACCGCCGGAATGGCTGAGTTTCAGATTGCCCCGCAACATGGTTTCGTCACCGCGCAGAGCCAGTTTGCACACATTGGTATCAATGAGACCAACGTCATCGGGATGGAGCACAAGTGTGACCCCTTTTTGGTCTTGATCCACAAGCCCAGCCAATTGCATTGCCCAAGCTTGTAACAGAGCCGGATCAGGAACCGCCAATTCCGAGCAACGTTTGAACAGGGACTCCACTGCCGATAGAATGAACGCAAAGCTGTCCGGTGAAGACAAATCGTTCAAACGCTGGATGGCTGCAGCAAGTGCATCGCTATCTCGGTTCGAAGAAGCATGTTCCTCCGCCAAAGCGGCCTGGCCATCTTCCCAACCCTTTTTGTAAGCTACCCCGAATATATCGGCATTCTGATCGACCGGAGGTTTCGTTTCCTCAGATAAATTGCGGCCCGTGAAGCGCGTAAAACTTTCATTATCCTGGTTCTCTGCCTCCGCATCCCGTACACAGGCCCAGGAAGCAAACTTCCTTTGCTCAGCGGTCGTTCGCCACAGAGGAACTACTTCGCCATAGCCGGATGTATCTGCTGGATTGAGATTAGACATAATCAGCTCCAGCACCAGCCATGTTTATTTCACCGTTGTCGAGCATGACTTTGGCAACCGCAATAATGGCTTTTTGTGCGGCATTTACGGCATCGATCGGTTGCGGAGGCGCATCAGCCATATCATCCTTAATGGTTTCGGCCGCCCGCTTTGACATCGCCCCAAAAATCTTGGTCTGGAGGCCTTTTGAAGCCCCTCTCAGTGCAGGAACAAGAATTGTGGCATCAATTTTCCGGATAACGGAGCCAATATCCTTTTTGCTCAAGTTCATCAGATCTGCGAAGACAAACATCTCATCCTCGATCAGTTTCGCGGTTATCTTGTCGCGCTTCATCAATTCCTTGAGCAACGAACGCCCTCGTTCTTTCGGGAGATTGTTGATAATCGTTGCACTGTCGAGCACACCGCCGACCTCCATCGATGGAGCAGCATCTGCTTCATTTGGTGTCGTGTTCTCCAGAAGAGCCTGAACGTGAGCAAGCGCTTTGCCGCTGACAGGTCCGAGCGTTGCCATCCGATATATCACATCTGCCTGAATATCTGACGGCAACAATTCTAATGTTTCTGCGGCGATCTCTGGCGTTAGAAATGACATGAGCACCGCAGAAATCTGGGGCGGCTCATTGGTTATCAGAAGAGCAATTTCCTTTGCCGGCATCCATTTTAGCAGTTCAGCAATATTACTGGGTCGTTTAGGCGCGAAACGATTCATAATCGTCTCTGCACGCGAAGTACCCAAAGCTTTGCGGAATACGCGACTGACTTTTTCGTCTGGCTTATAGGACAATGTGGTCAGGTTCATGGTCAGCAAAAGGAATCGATCCAGGGAACCATCAATTTGCGTGGCATCAACATTGGCAACGCTGAACATTGCTTCACCCAATGCTTCAACTTCATGAGGCTCGAGCCGTTCCAATATCTGGGCAGCTTCTTCATCGTTGAATAGCAGCATCAATATAGCTGCGGTTTGGCGCCCGGTGATCAGCTCCAATTGCTTGCCTTTCTCGGCAGTTTCCAAGTCATCATTTTCTGCAGTATCAGCCATCTACTTCTTCCAGTTCATCGGATTCTTTGAGTAATTCCTTCACAACCAGAGCCGCCTGATCGGGGTTCTGCTTGACGAAATTTTGAGTCAGTATTGCGCGTTCTTGATAGCTTTTGGCCGAAGTGATCATATCTACGGTCACCGCCGGACCGAGAGCGCCTGCTGTTTGATTTTCGAGTAATCCACCATCCTCGGTACCATCTTGATGGAAGCGGTCGGTCGTCGTGCCATTGCCGGCCAGTGCTTTTTGATCTCGATCAGAACGCAAAGCTTTTTCAGATGCTTGCCAACGCTTCAGAACCGGGCGACCGATGCCGAATATAAGCAGCAGGGCAACCAACAGTGCAGACAGATTACGGATCAGCATGCTGAACCAGGATGTCTCATACCAGGTTTCTGTGACTGGTTCGTCAGCGACCGCATTAAATCGACGCGCCGTCACCGCAATCAGATCACCACGGTCAAGACTATAGCCGACAGTGCCTTTGATGAGTTTCTCGATCTCCTGAATTTCCTTGGGAGACTTTTTATTTTTTAGAGCACGGTCGTCGATTGCTACCGCAACAGACAAACGTGATACCTGCCCCGGAGCTTGATTGGTCACAGCCACTTCACGCGCTAGTTCAAAGTTCCGGCGATATTCTTCGCTGCTTTTCCGAGGTTCGGTTGCATTTGCACCTTGCTCCCCGGCACCGCCGGGTTGCTCCTCAAATTCCGCAGCAGCGGGTGGACGATTGGCGAGCGCACCTGGAATTCCGCCTGCATCATTTCCGGCAGTTTCGTTCGACTTTTTACCCTGTTCAGAGCGCAATATCGAACCATCGAGCGGATATGTTTCACTGGTCGCCTGCTTTTCGTCAAAATTGACGTCAGCAGTGACTTCTGCAACGAAATTTCCAGGGCCTACGAGTGGCGTCAGCAAACTGGCCAACGACTGGCGATAGCGGTCTTCGATTGCCGCCTTCACCTTCAGTTGCGTGTCGGTTCCAGAGGAAAGTCCGTCACTACTACTCGACAATAGCCTGCCGTTCTGATCGATCACGGACACATTGGATGCCGAAAGCCCGGGTACGGAGCTCGCAACCAGATTCAAAATCGCCTGCGTCTCCTTCTCGTCAAGTCTGGTTGAACTCGCGAGATGCAATATCACGGAGGCGGACGGCTCATTTCTATCGCGCAAGAATATGCTGGGTTGTTCGACGGCCAAATGAACCCGAGCAGACACAACGCTATCTATCGCTTCGATCGAACGCGCCAAATCCATCTCACGTGCATTTCGTAGCTTTTCCGATTCAACTGCTCTGCTCGCGCCCATAGGCATGCTGGACATGACTGTGTCGCCGCTTGGCGCGGATCGTGGCAAGCCCTGACCCGCCAGTTCAATCTTGGCCGAATGATAATCATCGTTGCTAACCGTTAGCGTACCGGTGTCATCATCGACTTCATACGCTATATTAGCGACCTCCAATGCCTGCATTACCGCTGACTTGTCATTATCGGGCAAGCCGCGAAATAGATCTCGTTGAGGTGGCTCGCGAAGAACCAGCCACGCAGTGATAGCAGCCAACATAACAGCAGACATTATGATTAGCGGCATTGCCCGCGCGACAGCGGGTTGCTTAATAAAAGCCCGCAGCGAAGCCACCAGGCCATTCGCATTTCCATAGCTACCAGTTGGCGGCTGCAGTGCATTGGGGCTTCCGGGTGTCAGCGCCTGACCAGTTGATGATTGCTCGGCCATCGATTATACCTGCATGTTCATTATGTCTTGATAGGCAGACAATAATTTGTTGCGAACCTGCAAAGTGGATTCAAACCCCAGGGACGCTTTATGCTTTGCAAGCATAACCGCTGCCACGTCATTGCTTTCGCCCATCTGATAGGCCTTCGTTTCCTCATCTGCGGCTATTTGAAGTTTATTGACCTCTTGAAGCGCGCTGGTGAGTTGGTCCGAAAAACTGTCCGAACCGTTCGTCTTCTTGGCGCCAGAGGTTGGTCCCGGTGCGGCCAGGCCGACATTCTTGGCGATATCCTGTAGCGCGTTGTTCTGGTTGAGGATGGCGTTACGTGCGGCCATCAGGATATTCATATTAACTGAAGACATTTTCTAGATCCTTTCCATGCTGCAAGCCCGCATATCGGCCATCCGGTAACGCAAAGTACGCTCCGAGATGCCAAGCTCTTTTGCGGCGTCACGGCGATTTCCGTTGGTTTTTTCCAATGTTTGATTGATTGCTTCATATTCGACATTCTTGGAAATCGAGTTCAAATCACGCCCGCGAAGGAATCGCGAGGAATGATTGGCTGAAACGTCGTCCTGCTTCGGTTTTGTTGTTAACCGGGCGGCTGAAAAGACCAGATCATCGGCACTAATTCGATCACCGTCACACATCACCAGCGCACGTTGCAGAACATTGGATAGCTCGCGCACATTGCCCGGCCATTTATGTTCCTTCAGTCGCTCGACACAGCAACGGGAAAGTGGAATGAACCGCGCGCTCCGCTTTTGAAAAGCGATCATCATGAATGCAGCAATGGCAACAATGTCGGCGGGCCGGTCAGCAAGAGGGAGAAGATCGACAGGCATGACGTTCAAGCGCCAATATAAATCTTCCCGGAACCGCCCTGCGCCGACTTCTTCAGCAAAGTCACGGTTCGCCGCACAAATCACGCGAACATCGACTTTTTCGTGGCGGGAGGCACCGACGGGAAGAATCTCGCCTTCCTGGAGCACACGAAGCAATTTGGACTGACTCTCCAGTGGCATCTCGGTAATTTCGTCGAGGAATATCGTACCCCCGTCAGCTTCCTTGAACAAGCCGACCGCACTGTTATAGGCGCCGGTGAAGGCACCCTTTTTATGTCCAAACAAGATGGACTCGATCATTGATTCTGTGATCGCGGCGCAGTTTACGGTGACAAACGGCTTGTTTGCCCGCTCGCTGTTTTCATGAATGAAATTGGCCATGCCTTCTTTACCGGTACCGGTCTCGCCGGTGATCATCACGTTAGCATCGCTGCGTGCCACGCGAGCAGCATATTTATATAGGGCTATTGAATTGGGGTCCGCATAAGCTGGCCCTTTGCCACCGCGCATCGATTCAACAATGCAAGACAGACCAAATTCTCTGTCCGCTTTGCCGAATTCGATACGCAGTGGTTGGCTGAGGGTAGCCGGAACGAAATGGAATGGTCCATCGCGGTAAACCACGACGGGATCTTTTGCTCCCTTGCATTCATCTTTGGATACTTCGCGAGTAGTGTGGGTTGATTGCGCAGCGGAAGATAAATGTAGAGAGGCCGAGTGAACTGTTTCAACACTCGCTAGCAAATCGACAAGTTCTGGAAACCTAGAGACCAGGCTAGGCTTCAGTTTATCGTTGATCATGGCCATTCCCTCACGTTGTTCTCGAGCGCAGGATCTAATATCCGTGTGCTCGAGAACTACTTTGCAATGGCCGTGCCAGTTTCTTAAACGGCAAGAATCTGCCGATCTCTATCGATATAACTGTCGGAAATCCGTCATCCCTGTCGGAAAATAGTCACTTTTGCAGGAGCTTGTCGGAAACCCGACACCTTTTTGCTTAATTCGATTTGAGGGTGGCCGTTAACTTCTTCGAGGCCGCTTCATCTGTCGAGGTGACCCGTTAGACGATACTATTATTTGAACTGTGAAAAGGATAACACCATGACTATAATCGGCACTAACGTAACCGCAATGCGCACCAACTATGCTTCTAACCAAGCTGAAATGGGTCTCGCAAAATCTATCGAACGCCTTTCAACCGGCAGCCGCATAAACTCTGCAGCAGATGACGCCGCTGGTAACGCAATCGCCACACGTATGACGTCGGAAATTCGCGGATTGAATATGGCTACCCGTAACGCCAACGACGGAATTTCACTGGCTCAGACCGCTGAAGGCGGCATGAACGAAATTACTTCCATGCTGCAGCGTATGCGTGAACTGTCTGTCCAGTCAGCCAACGGCACGCTCTCAGATGATGACCGTACCAACCTTCAGGTCGAAGTCGCCGCATTGATTTCTCAGATCGGCGATGTTGCAACTCGGACGACTTTCAACGGCGTGGCATTGCTTGATGGCACGAACGCGACAGTCAACATTCAAACCGGTAAGGACTCCGGTCAAACGGTTGCCATTACATTGACCGACGTCAGTGCAGCCACGCTGGGCGTTGATGCGCTAGACATCTCCACCGCGGCTGGTGCCAGCGCTGCGTTGGGTGCTCTAACCACCGCCATGGATAGTGTCACAACTGCACAGGCTTCGTTGGGTGCTGACCAAAACCGCCTGCAAACCACGGTTTCTAGTCTGACTGACCGGGTTACGAACCTCACGGAATCGCGTTCGCGTATCCAGGACGTCGACTTCTCTGCTGAAACAACCGAGCTGGCCAAAAACCAGATCTTGAGTCAGGCTTCGACTGCGATGTTGGCACAGGCTAACCAGACTCAGCAGGGTGTTCTCAGCCTGCTCCGGTAATATCGAACGCTACACACTAGAAAAAGCCTCTTCCCGGTCGGGAGGAGGCTTTTTTGTTGGTCAGAAACGACAACGACTTGTTATTAAATGCTGCAGAAAAACTAGTTTATGGTCATGGCAGCTTGAAGTTTCTCCAATGCCCGTTTTTTAATTTGGCATATGCGCACTGAAGATACATCTAGGATCTCCCCAATCTCATCAAGCTGCATCTCCTCCACAAAATAGCAATTGAGTATGAGTTGTTCACGCTCGTTTAGCTGCTTCAAATTTGCAGCAAGCAACTCCGCCATCTGCGACTTTTCCAATTTTTCGTGCTGATCATCCTCCTGATCGGTAAACCAGCTACTGGAATCGCAATAGACCTCATCGAGTGAACCGAGATGAACATCAATCGCACGATCTGTGTGCTTGCGGAATTCGGAAGGGTCCATATCCAGCCCCACCGCCAGTTCGGACTCGTCGGGCTCCCGACCAAGTTCCTTCACCAGCTTGTCCCGACACCTGCGCACTTTCTTGTGCCAATCAACCGTCGTTCGGCGCAAATTGCACGTCGATCTCAAATCATCAATCATTGCACCGCGGACACGCACGTAAAGATAGGTACTAAAACTATGCCCTTGATCGACATATTTCTTTGCAGCCTCCACCATTGCCACCAGTCCGACCTGAATCAGGTCTTCGATTTCCATCTGGTCGGGTGCAAATGATTTTACCTGCCAGGCGATCTTTGTGACCAGCGACTGGTTCTCTTCAATCAGCCGATTTTCGTCTATTTTCATCGCGCCGTAAGTTTGGGATGCGCGGTTCTTTGTTTTCAACATATCCTACTTTCGATTGGTAGTTAATTTTCATTTGCATCCGTGACAGCCATTGTTTGGCTGGATTGCGGGACCCCGATCTTGCTCAGCACTTCTATCGACTTATCATCGGGCAATTCTTGATAGGAAAGTACGGTTAGGTCCGGGAACCGCTGTTTAAGCAACGCGCCGAGTGGCCGTCGCACAACGGGCGATGTGATGAGAGCCACGTTACGGGCTTCCAACGGCAAGCTACGGGCAGCTTCATCCATCGCTTCAATTATCATCTGCGCCAGTTGCGGTTCTATCGGATAGCTCGCCTCTTCGCCGACTTTCAAAGCCTTAACCAGCAAACTTTCCAGATCCGCGTCCAGTGTGACGACCGGAAGAGGCAGGCTGATAGGCACCATAGTTTGTACGATCAGATTGCCAATTTTCTGCCGAATAGCATCGACCATTTGGGGAATTTCAGTATGCAGGTTCGCTGCCTCCAACATTGCCAGGCAAATTTGCTGAAAGTCTTTGACCGGTACTTTGTCGCCGAGAAGGTCACGGCAAATTGCCGTAATAGTATATAGCGACAAAGGTTGCGGAGTGAGGCTGTCGACGAGTTGCGGTGAGGATTCCTTGAGGAAGTCGAGCAATTTCTGCGCTTCATCCATGCCGAACAGCTGCGCGGCATTACGCCGCACGACGTCATTGAGATGGGTTGCTATTACTGTCGGCGCATCCACTACAGTGTACCCCTCGGCGATAGCTTCAGATTTTTTATCGGCGCCTATCCAAAGCGCATCCATTCCAAATGTTGGATCCTTGCATGGCCGGCCTTCGATTACTGAATCTACATGACCGTCATCGAGCGCGATAAAATCGTTTGGCCAGACGGTATCCTCGCCCAGAACCATTCCCCCCATCATGATGCGATAGCCGTTCGGTTCCAGCGACAAATCGTCTTTGATCCGGACAAGAGGTATGACAAAACCCAGTTCTTTGGATATTTGACGACGGATACCGGTGATCCGTTTCATTAACGGCGCGCCCTTGCGGTCTTCAACCAAAGGAACAAGCCCATATCCAATTTCGATGCCAAGACGTGCCTTTTCGGAAACATCTTCCCAATCTATCTGCTCCGGATGCTTCTCTTCGAGCGGTTTGGCGATCACTTCCACCGGCTTCGGCTTGCGGATGAGATAAAAGGCAATTCCGCCAGCGACAGCGGCTGCGGATAGAACGACAACATGCGGCATGCCCGGTAACACACCGAGAATCGTGAGGATAACGGCGACCGGGACCCAAGCCGCTCCCGATCCGAATTGGCCCGTGATCTGATCGGCTAGATTCTGGGTCGATGAAACTCTCGTCACGATTGCTGCTGCAGCAATAGACAGGATCAAAGCCGGTACCTGCGCTACCAATGCGTCACCGATTGCGAGCATCGAATATGTGCTAGCGGCTTCACCAAAGGACAGGCCGTGGGTCGTCAGACCCAGAACAATACCACCGATAATGTTTACAGCCAGGATCAATATCCCGGCGACGGCGTCGCCTTTTACGAATTTCGAGGCACCATCCATTGATCCGTAAAAATCCGCCTCGGTGGCAACTTCAGATCTCCGTGTTTTTGCTTCTTCCGGTGCGATAAGGCCGGCGTTCAGATCTGCGTCGATCGCCATCTGCTTGCCAGGAAGGGCATCGAGAGTAAACCGAGCGGACACTTCCGAAACTCTTCCTGCACCTTTGGTGATGACGATCAGATTGATAATCATCACGATAGAGAACACGAATATACCGACCACATAATTGCCGCCCAGAAGCAAACCGCCAAAGGCTTCGATAATTTGTCCGGCAGAATCACCGCCCGCATGGCCCTCTACCAACACCACTCGGGTTGATGCGACATTCAACCCCAATCGCAAGAGCGTGGCGAAGAGGAGAACGGTTGGAAAGCTGGAAAAATCAAGCGGCTTGCGCGCGTTGAGCGCGACCATCAGGATGGCGAGCGAGATCATGATATTGGCGATGAAGCCGATATCCAACATTATCGTTGGGAGCGGCAGTAAGAAGAAGATGACCAGCAAAAGCGTAGCCATCGGCAACAGTCCCGATTTCAGATGGCCGGCAATTTTGTCGAGCGCGAAAATATTCTGTATCATGTTCATTTACATTCCAAGAGTGGCGAGCGTCAGATAGGCAACCTGAGCCGTTTCATCGAACGGCTTGGACTTATTTGTGGAGCTCTGATCATTGATGTGGTTTTTAGCGATCCGAAGATAATCCGCTGGTTGAACCATCGGCAGCGTATCTTGAGATTGCGGCAAGTTTTTTCCAGCAACCGGAAAACTATTGCCGCCTTCTGCCAGCATGGAAGCATCGTCCAGCTTTCTCGCGAACAGGTTCCGGATTTCCTTGAAGCTTCGTGCACCGCCGGATTTATCATAGAATATCGACCGATTAGATTGGGCGGCATTTGCAAAAGATGGCGCTGCGGGTGCATTGGGATTGGCATCAAATGCATTCAGAAATTTTCCGGCGCCAGCTGGCCCTAGGAAATGTGCCAGATAAAGATCGACGGATTCCGGCTCGCGACCGATGCGGTTTTCCAGATATTCGCTATTGTCCCGGGCAAATTCTCCAGCCAGATTAGCCGAAAGGGTCGGGTCGGTTCTCAACGCAAGAATGCTTGATTTCTGGTCTTCGTCGGTAATAGTAAATTTGCCATTCCGGTTCTGGGAGATCGCATCTTGTGCCCAGCCAAGGCCGTAATCACCGCCCTTTTCCTTAACCAGGCCAAGCCATGTTTGTTCGACAAACTGATAAAGACCGGTTGCGGAAGACGTATTCGCCTTGGCATTCGGTCGCATCCCGCTTTCGAGTTGCGCCTGAGCCATCAGATATTTGAAATCAACACCATTGCGCTGCGCAGATTGCGCAATCACGTTCGGCAAACTGCGCCGTTCATAGTTTTGAGTGATGGATAGGTTTGACATGTTTTGCTTGAATCCTCCTGCTAGAGAGATAAGCAATGATCATGCCAATATTTTGACTTTAAGACTTCTGCCGAGTTTATGTCACGCTTTCCGCTTTTTAGCGGTCACGCGCGGCATTAGAATATGTATCGGCTTGATTTACACGCCATCCGGACAAAAGTTGCAATCGGGATGAGCTATGGTCTCGCAAAAAACGAAGTCGGTAGATTGATGCCTGCATCAGTTCGTCGACTTCTGACAGGATCGGTCGCAAAGAATAGTCCAAGTCACCCGATTTCAAAGTGCTCAGTCTCGCGACATCATTGCTGAGGTCTTTGCTCGCTTGAAAAATCGCATCGCTGTCATGTCCGTCCAGTGCGGAGACCAGAGTATTTTGCGAATTTCGAAGAGATTCAACCACCTGTTTCATTTTCTTGAATCTACGCCGAATACGCCGGAATCAAGCATTTTTTCTGCCAGCGCATCCGTATCAACCTTATAAGTGCCGGAAGCAATTTGCTGCTTTATATCTGCAACCTTCTGCGCATCAAATGGTGGCTTTTCGGTTGCCAGCTGAGATGCTGTCGTCGAAATAATGCTGGAGGCCTTGGCGTTTCCAGTCGCGGCGACTCTATTGCCGGCTTTTGCAGCACCGTCATTCGTCGCTGGCCGATCCAAACGCGTATTAATCGCCGAATAGCTATCAACAGGTTTCATATCATTCCATCCTTAGTGCGCCACACTAGCAAATTTATGCTTTGCCGTATCGTGTCGGGCGGTGCTTATAACTTCTTTCATAACCATTTACGGCCTGTTGGGGAAAAATTAAGTTCTTCCGAAAAAGTTTTTCAATTAGTCATTTCAACTTCACCTGGACCAGATATTCTAGCCATTAATTCCTTGGCTTTCCGGTCGGAGCGGACCGGAATATACTCTCCCATCACCCCACTCTGTTGCGCGATAACACTATAGCTTATGCTAAAGTTCGAACGCCGGATTACAAGAGTGACAGGCTGATTTCTTTGCACCAACGGCTCATCAGGAACGTTGTCTTCCTGACTGCCCCAATTTTTGCCAAGGTGAATGGGAACAAATATCCTCCACCCAAGATCCTGGCAACTTACCTGCAACGCATTCCTGTTCGTCTCGGATATCTCGACGGCTTTTGCACAGCGTTTAAGTTTAAGCTTGGAGTCTATGTTCGCATGAGCACCCCCAACATCTCCCACATTGGCCCCCAAATATGATGCAACCTGTCGGTCAAGCGATGCAGTATCTTCAAAGGGCGAGCCGGCACCCATCGACAAGATAGAAACTATTGGCAGTACGAAATGATAGTGGGACATGAAATTTGATCCTGTTCTCTAATCGAAAGAACCAAGCAGATATCATGCCAGTTTTATCAAAAATTCTTGTGCGGCAGTAATCAGTTTGCCTGTGGCGAGAGAAAAGTCAGCCTCACCGTTTGCTTTTCACGAGGTTTGGAAACCAGTTTATCGGGCACTTTTAGCACTATCATCTTACCATTCTGACCAGCCGTTTCAAATGCATCTGCGATAGCAGCAGTACGCGCGGACACTTCCTCCCATTGCCGCAGGCGCGATCCTTTTTGCTCTTCTGCTTCCGCAGCAACATCAATGATCAGCAATTGCTTTTGCTGAACCGTCAATATCTCGGCTATTTTAACTTTGGCAAAGTCGGTAAGCATCGCGTTGTTGTCACCAAAAAATTCCGACATTGTATAGTTATAGGAGCCCATCGTCACAGCCGACTGTACATTTGCTTCATCCAGACTTCTGCGGGTCTCGGCATCAGCAATATTTACAAAATGCGTATAGGCAAATGCGCTGAGCAGCATAAGAGCGAGATCCAGAAACGACAGAGTGGTGCGCCCGGCGTTCATCGGTCACGCATTTTTCATGGTTGGATTGGCTGGCACGAAATGAACCGGACTAACAACGTCCAGTTCCTGGATTGCTATATCGATCGTATGCTGAACTACCTTTGATCTATATGCGTTCAGCACCTCAGCTCTGGAATGCAGACGTGTATAGATTGGAAAGGCTATTATGTGGGAAATAAAGAGGCCATATAGGCTGGTAAGCAACGTGAAACTCATGGCCGGCCCCATTTTCAGCGGATCAATCCCGGTAGCGAAAAGCTGGATGAGGCCAGTAATCGTTCCGATGAGACCGATTGCAGGGGCAATCTCCGCCGCTGAAAGCCAATAGCTAGCAGACATGTTTTGTTTGTTTTCAGCGAAATGCTCTTCGAGGCGCGCCCATTCCTCGAAACTCTTTGAATCCTTTGCGTCGGCCAGATAACCGAGAACGCGAATAACAAATGCATCTTGGCTACGCACGGTTTCCAACCCGGATAGCCCCCGTTCACGCAGAGTAAAATCAATCCTTCGACACATATATGTGGCGTTTTCGCCGCTTTTCTCAAACGGATTTCGACCGCTGCTACCGAGTGCCGAGAATGCCCGGACAATAGATTGGCGGCCACTTTGAACCCACGCCATAATTAAAACACAGCTCAGAACCACGCCGAATAACATAGGATCGAAAAACCGCCAGATGTTCGTCATTAGAATGTCCATCGATCCCAGTCCTGATTTGGGCGGCAAAAACTTGCCGATCAGCGGCAGGATTTTGCCACGTTGGCAAAGCCATAGTTGAAATAGCCATAAACAACGGTCGCAAGCCCCGAAAAATCGTCACGTGCATTACCATCCCGATAAACTGGCACACCCTTTGCAAGGTCATGTTCGAGTGCTCCAATAGCGGCGTATCTCAAGAACAAGAACGGTCTTCGAGCCGGATAGTTAATACGGGATCAGAGCCAATGCCAAATTTGGATAAGATATTTGCTTTGAACGGCGGCGCGTTACAGCTTCGCTCTCAACGCCTTAATATGCTTGCGTCAAATATCGCAAATGCTTCGACCCCAGGATATAAAGCGAAGGACCTCGATTTTGACCTTGCCATGAAGCAAGCACAAGATGGTGGATCGCTCGATCAGGCAATGACCGACCACACTGGGTACCGGGTACCCCTGCAACCATCTTTGGATGGCAACACGGTGGAACTGTCAGTCGAGCAAACCCTCTTCGCCGAAAATGCCATTCAGTATCGCACGACCCTGTCCTTCATGCAGGCACAAGTCTCTGCGATCCGGCGCGCCTTGAAAGGAGAATGATCATGGGTAGTATGAGTGTATTTGATGTCGCTAGCAGAGCAATGTCGGCCCAGATGGTCCGGTTAAACACTACCGCGTCCAATCTGGCCAATGCCCGGACGGATTATGCCAGCGAAGACGAAGCCTTCCGTGCCATGCGGCCGGTGTTCCGATCGGTGGTTGAAGACAATCTCGCGACGGTCGACGTAGACCGCGTCGTCAAAACGGATGCTGCACCACAGAAACGCCATGATCCAACAAATCCAATTGCGGATGAAGAAGGCTACGTCTGGGAGGCCGCTGTTGATGAAACAGCTGAGCTAATCGACATGCTCGAAACCGCCAGGAATTACCAAAATAACGTGCAAGTTTTGCAAACTGCCAAAACCTTAATCCTAGAAACAGTGAGAAATCAATAATGACCAGTATATCAGACTCATTTCAGACAACGAGGACAAACCTTGCTGGTCTGACACAGGCACAGCCGGACAATGCCACGGGTGATAATACACTCGATCAGGATTCCTTCCTTCGTTTGATGACGACCCAACTGAAGTTTCAGGACCCATTTGATCCTATGGACAACCAAGCAATGGTTGCGCAGCTGGCCCAGTTTTCCAGCGTTGCTGGCATCTCCGAAATGAAGCAGTCTTTGACGGAGATTGCTTCCATCCTGGGAAATAATCAACTCTCGGAAGCAAAAGAATGGATTGGCCATTCAGTACTGGTGCCCGGAACTATTTCGGTGGCGGACAAAAATGGTCAATATTCCGGCGAGTTCGACCTCACCACGGCAACTGACAATCTTTCGATCGATCTACTTAACGAAGCCGGCGAAATCGTAATGTTTGTCGAGCTCGGCCAGCAAGCAGCCGGTCCAGTGGAATTCAGTTTCGACAGCAAAGACGAACAAGGACAACCACTTGATCAAGGCCCCTTGCGGGTTCGCGTCAACGGCGGATCGGTTTCCAACCTGGCGACATGGGTACCGGTAGCCTCGGTAAAAACATCTGATAACAATGGGCCTCCACTTCTCGTTACGCCCATTGGCAACGTTTACCCTGCGGAGGCCCGCAAAATTGCATGATTTTGACCCGCCAGCATCTTATCCAACACAGGAGAAAATAATATGTCGTTTTATACTTCACTAAGCGGCCTGAAAGCGGCCCAGACTGACTTGAATGTAATTTCAAACAATGTTGCAAACACGAACTCAACTGGCTTCAAAAAAAGCCGCGCCTTATTTGGTGATCTTTTCACGGCCTCTCCAACCCAAGCGACTAGCTCGATTGCGGGCCAAGGCGTCAGCCTCAGCGGCATAACACAACAATTTACACAGGGCACAATGCAGCCGACCGACAAAACCCTAGATCTCGCGATCGCTGGCGATGGATTTTTTGCAGTCAAGAGCCAACCACCAAGTGATGCATTGAGCTATTCCCGCAACGGCGCGTTTTCCGTAAATGATGATTACGAAGTGGTCGACACAATTGGCTCAAAAGCCCAGTTGTTGCCGGTTGATGCAAATGGCGTGATTACGTCTACCAACGCCGCCGACATGGTTGACTTTGTCGTGCCGGAGTTCGATCCCCTTGATCCGGCAGCTCTACTTACCAACATTTCAATCAACACAGAAGGGGTTGTCTCAGCGACATTTTCGAACGGTAACCAGACGAAACTCGGTGCCATCGCAATGGCAAGTTTTTCCTCTGTCGAAGGTCTTCGTCCGATGGGCGATTCACATTGGCAATCGACTGGCGAATCCGGTTTGGCGCGACTTAATCAGGCTGGGAGCGGCGCACTCGGACAAATCAAATCCGGCTATCTGGAGTTAGCAAACGTCGATATCACAGAGGAATTGGTCTCGCTAATTTCAGCCCAGCGCAATTTCCAAGCCAACGCTCAGGCGATTGAAACATCGAGTACGCTTACCCAGACGATTATGAACCTTCAGATCTAGATTCTGATTATTTGAAGGAATGAACTATGGATAAGCTTGCATATACTGCGGTCAACGCGATGAAATCGCTGATGACCCGGCAAACAACCATTGCCAATAATATGGCGAACTCGGACACGGTCGGTTTCAAAGCCGATATGGTCTCTGCAAAGGCTCAATATTTGAGTGGCCCGGGCCACGATAGCCGAGCGATGGCCGTCGAGCGGGATATGCAAGCCGATATGAACGGGGGGCCGATCACTCAAACCGATCGGCCACTCGACATTGCTTTCGAAGGCGATGCGATGCTCGCGGTTCAGGCCGTCGACGGCAACGAAGCCTATACAAAACGCGGAGACTTACAAATCGCCCCGTCTGGAGCTCTGCTCACCGGCGACGGTTTTCCGGTTTTGGGTGAAAGCGGTCCGGTAACGTTACCGCCTGTAGATCGCGTTGACATTGGTACCGATGGAACAATTTCATACGTGCCCCTAGGCGGCGATCCAACCTTGCCGCAACAGCTTGGCAAATTGAAACTCGTTAGTGCGACCGGCAGTGAAATATCCAAGGGCCAAGACACATTATTTCACGTCGCCGACGATGGCACGTTACCAGTTGATGAAAATGCCAAGGTCATTTCCGGTGCCTTGGAACAGTCGAACGTCAATATGACCAGCGCTCTGGTAGATATGATTGAAACCAGCCGTGCGTGGGAAACGCAGGCACGATTGCTCAAAATGACCGAGGAACTTGATGAAAGCGGCGCGGGCATAATGTCCTTGCCACAAGCATAATCGCATACAGGAGAAGATAAGATGAGTAACGCTGCCCTACAAGTTGCGCGCACCGGATTGGATGCGCAAAACACCAAGATGCGCGTGATTGCCAACAACTTGGCGAACGTGAACACCACCGGTTTTAAACGGGACCGGGCCGATTTTGAAACGCTCGCTTATCAGAATATCGTTACGCCTGGCGCACCTTCGGACGCACAGAACCGATTTGCCAGCGGCATCCAGTTGGGAACCGGAGTCCGGCTAGCAGGCATCAGCAAAATTGCCAGCCAAGGCACTATGCAGACTACCGAAAACGCCACGGATTTGGCGATTGAAGGTGCCGGCTATTTCCAGGTTGAAATGCCAGATGGTACAACGGGATACACCAGAGCTGGTAATTTTAGCCTGACGGCGGAAGGTAATATGGTCACCAGCGATGGCCTGCCACTGATACCCGCGATCCAGGTACCCGAGGGAGCCACCGCAGTAACTATCGGCAGTAACGGCATCGTATCCGCGTCATTGGCCGGACAAACCGACCCAAGCGAACTCGGACAAATCGAACTTGCCCATTTCACCAATCCAGCAGGGCTACTTTCGCTTGGCAATAACGTTCTCGCCGAGACTGCAGCTAGCGGCGCTCCTCAAGTGGGCGAAGGTGGACAAGACGGTCTGGGCAATATTCGTCAAGGTTTCCTCGAAGGATCCAACGTCAATATTGTCGAAGAGCTGGTCAATATGATCGAGACGCAGCGCGCATATGAGGTCAATTCCAAAATGATCTCGGCGACCGACGAAATGCTGCAATTCGTGAACCAGCAGATTTAATTTAAACGCAGGAAAGAAGCGTATTCATCATGACATATAATCCGTTTTCAAAACGAAAATTACTGATCGGTGTAACGCCATTTCTGCTCGCCAGTTGCATGGGATCGAACAGCGGCATCTCAACACAGGAGTTTGCACCGGTCATGGCTGTGACACCGCCCGAACCTGCCATTTCGAACGGTGCGATCTTTCAAATTACTTCTGGCTACTCGGCTCTAACAAGCGGAACTCGGGCAAGCCAAAAGGGAGATATCATCACTATATTGCTCGTCGAGCAGACACGCGCCTCAAAGTCCAACAGCGCGTCCAAGGATCGTGATGGCGGATTCTCCCTGACCCCACCCACGACTGGCCTGTTTTCGCTATTCTCGCCCAGCGATGTGGCAACAAGCGGCAGTCAGAATTTTTCCGGCAGCGGCAGCGCGGATCAATCGAACAGTCTGCAAGGCCAGATTAGTGTGACGGTCGCGGAAAGCTATCCGAACGGAACAATGCTGGTACGTGGGCAAAAGCTCACATCGCTAAACCGGGGTGAAGAGCATACACAATTTAGCGGCCTTATCCGAGCCATTGACGTGTCCCCAGACAATACCATCCCGTCGACGAAAGTCGCCGATGCCCGGATCATCTACGGCGGCACTGGAGAAATCGCATCCGCAAGCAAACAGGGCTGGTTGCAGAAATTTTTCTCCTTCGTGTCACCATTCTAGCCCCAAGTGGAAGAGATCCTATGACCCAATCAATAAAAATATTCCGGTCGATCAGGTGGCTCGCTACCTTGATCGCTCTGGTATCGGCAGCGGTGATTGTCACTCAGCCCGTTCAAGCCGAGCGGATTAAAGACATCGGAACCTTTGCTGGTCTACGGACCAACCAGCTGGTGGGCTACGGCGTTGTCGTAGGGCTTGCCGGCACCGGAGATGACAGTCTGGAATATGCCACTGTCGGCCTGAAAGGCGTCACTAACCGTTTTGGTTTATCTCTGCCCCCTGGCGTCAATCCAGCCTCAAAAAATGCAGCGGCAGTGTTGGTCACTGCAGAAATGCCGGCTTTCGCAAAACCCGGCCAACGCCTTGATATTACCGTTTCTGCGATCGGCAAGGCGAAATCGCTGCGCGGCGGTACATTGATCTTGATGCCACTCTATGGCGCCGATCAGCAGATATATGCCATGGCGCAGGGGAATTTGGCAGTTGGTGGCTTGGGTGTGACCGCTGCAGATGGATCAAAGATTACAATCAACATTCCTTCCGTGGGCCGGATTTCTGGTGGCGCTTCGATCGAAAGAACCGTTGCCACCGGATTTGAAAGCCAGCCCTTTCTCAGCTTCAATCTGACCGACGCAGACTTGACCACATCGCTGCGGGTAGCCGATGCCATCAATGAAGCCTTTAATTCACAACTGGCGATTGCAGCTGACGCTGTAACCGTGAGAATTGCTGCACCATTGGGCGCGCAGGAGCGGGTGATGTTGATGGGCAAAATAGAGAACCTGATCGTAAAACCGGCCGATGCACCTGCCCGGATCATCGTCAATGCGCGAACCGGAACGGTCATCATCAATGGTGCCGTGCGCATTGGTCCTGCAGCAGTCAGTCACGGAAAGTTGACCGTACGCGTCGAAGAAAACCCCACGGTCGTTCAGCCCGCACCATTCAGCCGCGGCAGGACTGCCACGGAACAGGACAGCAACATTGTCGTGGATGAACGCCGCAACCCAGCATACGAAATTGGACGACGCGCCTCTCTATCTGAAATCGTCGAAACCATTAATTTTCTCGGTGTTCCACCGTCTGATCTAACAGCAATATTGGAGGGCTTGAAACAGGCGGGCGCATTGTCCGCAGAGCTGATCATCATATGACCGCAATTATAACCACCCCAAGTTCCATAGCCTCTTCCACGGTGCCAGCTAAGCCTGCAGCCGATAAGAGACAAGCCGAAATCCAGTCAATGGCGGCCGATTTTGAAGCAATATTCGTGCGACAAATGCTGACAACGATGCGAACATCTTCGCTGGGCGAAGGACTATTCGACGGTCAGGGACTGGAACAATTTCGTGACATGCAAGATGCCGAAATTGCTGAATCCATGGCCAAAAAGGGCGTTTTTGGAATAGCGCAAATGCTAACTCATCATTTGGAGAATAAGGATGTCTGACCTTCTCAGCATTGGACGATCGGCGCTTCTAACCAGCGCTTACGCATTGGACGTCGTCGGATCCAACGTCGCTAATGCAGACAATCCGGATTACGTCCGGCGGGTACTGAACCTCGCTGATACCACGATCCATGCCGGCACCAATCCGATTTACAACAGTTCCAGAGGAACCGGCAGCGTTACATCCAATGGCATAACCCGTTCGAGCGACCAGTTTCTGGAAGCAGCAACGCGACAAACCGGAGCAAACCGAGTTAGTGCTGAAGTTCTCGTGCAATGGCTCAACCAGGGAGAAATTGCGCTTACCAACAATGATGCCGACCTTGGCGCTCAGTTGACAAAACTTTTTGGTACTGCCGAAGAGCTTTCCGCGGTTCCATTTGAACCGGCGTTGCGCAATCAGTTTGTAGGCGATATTGAAGCAACCGTTGACCGCTTCAACCAGACAGCTCTCAATCTGTCGTCCACCGTCAGTCTGATCAATGGTGCTGCATCCCAGGAAACGGCCGAGCTAAATACGGCCCTAAACGAACTCGCGCAAATTAATCAGAAATTGCTCCCCGCACAAATCGGCTCTCCTCAATACGCGGTATTGCTCGACCAGCGTGATGCGGCCCTAACGGTCATTACCGAAAAGCTAGATGCTCAAATCAGCTTTGGTACAAATGGCATCGCAGATGTTTCCCGTAATGGAACCAATTTGGTAGCGTACAATGTCGCTAGCCCAGTTACATTCGTCGCTGGTGCTGGAGCGAGTTTCGATATTGAAATCGGTGCCGTGGTGCAGGCAGCTCCAAGCAATGGGACCTTGGGTGGACTACAACGTGCACAATCAAGCTTGATCAGCCTTAACAATGATCTGGACACCTTGGCAGTGCAATTTGCCACAGAGATCAATGGCTGGCAAGCTAACGGCTGGACCGATGCGGGAGTAGCCGGCGCCGCGATCATCTCCCATGCCGGGACCGCCGCGTCCCTATCAACAACCGGACTATCGGCAGACAGTTTGGCTTTGGCTGCCCCGGCTGGCGCGGCAAATGGCAATATTCTGGCGTTTGTAAACTTGCGTACCGCGACCGGTACAGAACAGGTCTATGAGACAATAGCGCTCGGACAGGCACAGAATTTGTTGGCGGCCCGCAGCGAAAGTGCAGCCTCAACAGCTTTCGACCAAGCCACGCGCCAAGCACGTGACAATGTTGCGACCGTCGATCTCGATCGCGAAGCAGCGGACCTTATCCGGCTACAACAATCTTACGAAGCGGCGGCCCGCATCGTGCAAGTCGCAAAGGAAACGATGCAAACCATATTGGGAATTTTTTAATTGGTCCCGCGAGAAGGAACAAGACATGGAATCGATTAACAGAAACAGGCCCAACGATAGCATTCAAAGACAAGCCGAACTGTCTGCGCTTATCGCCAAGGCAGAAGAATCCATTGCGAGTGGCAAGAGCTTCACGCGACCATCTGAGGCGCCTTCCAGCTGGCTCGAGATATCCAGTCTCGGGCGCAAGTCCTCGATTGAAAATTCATGGCTCAACAACATCGGCCGCGCTGGCATCATGGCACAGCAAGCAGAATCCTCGCTGGATACGATGGCTACAGCAGCCATTCGCGCCAAAGAATTGCTCATCTTGGCAAACAACGAGACTCTGTCCACAGAAGATCGCGAAGTAATTGCTATTGAACTCGAGAGTCTTTACGATCAGTTTAATCAACTCGCTCAGGCTGAAGATAGCTATGGGGGAAAATTATTTCACACTGGTGATCCGATCCAGATGAGGATTGATACGAACGTATTGGTGACACCATCGCCAAATCTCCAAACCGTGACTCAGTCGATAGATGTCGGTGGCGTCACCACTGATCTCGATACCATTATGACCGCAATGATTGATGCCGTTCGGGCGGGCACAGCAGCCGACCGAGCCTTACAACTTGAGGCGGGAGATTCATTGGTCAACCATTTTTCGAGTCTGGTTGCCAGCCAAGGCTTGCTAGTCAATCGCCTTGATGAGCAAGAAGACCGACTGAATCTATCGCAACTCACATCGACCGAACGGCGGTCTGTACTGGAAAGCACTGACATTCCAGAAGCTGTCGCGCGTTTCCAATCCTTGTTGGTTAATCTGGAAGCGGCACAGAAACTATATGCCACTTCTAACAATAACTCACTTATTCGGCTGATCGGCTAAGTCCGCGGAATGCATTATCATGCGTCCCTTAACGAAGGGTCGTTTCTTCCGTTCATCTTTATAATGTTTGCTTCCTGCGTCCGCTGGAGCGGTGGCCAACATCACAGTCCGGGTCCGTTGATGGGGAATTAAATATGTTTGCCGTAGTTGGTATGGTTATCTTGCTCGTCATGGTTTTTGGTATTTTTACGCTATCGGGCGGTGACCTCGGCGTAATTATGCATGCTCTACCAATCGAAATGGGCATTATCGGCGGTGCTGCGGTAGGAGCGTTGATCGTCGGTAATTCCGGTGCGCAGTTAAAAGCGCTTCTGGGTGGGCTCGGAAAAGTGTTCAAGGGACCAACCTACGTCAAGCAAGACTTCATGGATTGTATCTTGCTGGTGTCCAAACTGACCAAGATTCTGAAGAGCGAAGGACCAGTGGCTCTGGAGCCGCATATCGAAGACCCAAATGCTTCACCGATATTTAGCGAATATCCAAAGCTGCTCAAAGACGAGACGCTTATTCATTTAATTGCAGACAGCTTGCGCCTGGTGGTGGTTTCATCCGGCACACTCGATCCCTATGCGGTGGAAGACGTTATGGACCAAAGCATCAAAACGCATCACCATGAAGCGATTGCACCGGCGGACAATCTGCAGAGCCTAGCCGACGCTTTGCCGGCACTTGGTATTGTCGCGGCGGTTCTCGGCGTCGTAAAAACCATGGGCTCGATCGACCAGCCGCCTGCGATTTTAGGTGGAATGATTGGTTCTGCGCTGGTTGGGACATTCTTAGGTGTTTTGCTGGCCTACGGTTTTGCCGGGCCAATGGCCCAGCGTGCGCGGTCGGTGATAGAAAGTGATGGTACCATCTACCAAGTCGCGAAACAGATCATCATCGCGAGTCTGCATGGACACCCACAACCTCTGATCATTGAAGCGGCGCGCACCAGTCTACAGCATGCCAACCAACCAAGCTTTGCTGACGTATTTGATGCGATAAGGGCGCGTTGATCTATGGCAAATAGAACTACTCAGGGCTCCAATCAACCGCCGATCATTGTCAAAAAAATAATCGTGGAGGAGCATGCCGGTCATCATGGGGGTGCCTGGAAAGTCGCCTACGCCGATTTCGTTACCGCGATGATGGCATTTTTTCTGCTATTATGGCTGCTTGGAGCAACCACCGAGAGGCAGCGTAAAGCGCTCGCGGAATATTTCTCACCCACGCTTGTCCAGATGCAAGGGAACAATACGGGCTCAAACGGGATACTCGGCGGAGAATCGCTAACTGATAAAGATAACTTACCGCACAAAGCCGCACAAACCGGCAGGCAGGCAATTAACATTCCGCGCGATGCAACAGGCACGATGGACGACAAAGGAAAAAGAAGCACTAGCCGACAGGCCCTGGACGCAAAAGAATTTGAAAAGAAGATTCGTGAGCGATTGAAGGACAACCCAGAGAGACTGGCCTTACTCAAAAACATCCGTTTCACCGATACCGAGGAAGGGCTGCGAATAGATCTGATCGATGAGGCCGATTTTAGTATGTTTGCGCTAGCGACCGACGACCTGAGCCCACAAGCTAGGGTTCTGATCGAAGAAGTTGCGAAAATCATAGATACTGTCGACAACTTGCTCGTTATCCGGGGGCATACCGACAGCCTCCCCTACGCAAGCGGACAAACCATGAATAATTGGCTACTCTCCTCGGCCAGAGCAGAAGCGACGCGCAAAGAAATCGTACATCAGGGTGTTGCAAATACCCGGATGGCTCGGATCGAGGGAGTAGCGGACACTGAGCCTTATAACCCGAATGACCGGATGGACGACAGGAACAGGCGCATTTCCATCACGATGAAACGTAATTAACTGGAAGCAGAAACGTTAGGCGCTCTGCAAGCTTACCCCCATTTTGGGTATAATATCTCAGCACCCCACCAAATCGGGTTGGATATGATTTGATCTAAGCCGCACAGATTTGGATAGAATGCAGTTGGAAAGGTTGAAAACTTTCTACCGAGGTTGCCCGGCCCCCGCAGGCCCCAGCCTTGGTGAATGCAGTGCACCTGGTATGCGCTCTTCAGGATTAGGTAGGACGATTTTATCGTCCTACCTAATTGCATATGGATATCCGACAAACGCACTTTATATCGCTTCCGAACGCTCCATATTATTCGTTCCGGAAATAGAAAGGAGTGGAGTGACGGAGGCCCGAAGCACTTTTTGACCTTGTGGAGGCCGAGCAGGAACGAAAGCCACCACAGCCCTCACCTCTCGACAGATATCGCCATTTTTAATGCAACGGAGAAGTTCACGATTTAAGGAGATATCCATGGGAGTCTAATGCAACGTCAACATCCCATTATAACAGCGCTATAATGATATTAGCTATCGCAGGCTCAAAGGTCCTCAAACTCACCGGAAAATTTACACACCATATTCCGGCCGCCCGACTTCGCGTTGTAAAGCGCGACGTCAGCTTTTCTAAGAAGTGACCGTTTGGTATCAAAACGCTCAGATTGAGCAATGCCTACGGAAAATGTTACCCGGCCGATAGAACGCCCTGACCCCACGTCGACCAGTGATTTACTCGCCAAACCGCTCCGACAGTCATCGATTATCTGGAATACATAGTCGACATCATCGTCTTCAATCAAAATGGCAAATTCTTCGCCACCGTAGCGGGAGATACTGCAACGATTGTCGGAAAGTTGAGACAATTGATTTGCGATCAATCGAAGTACGCGATCGCCGCATTCATGACCAAATGTGTCATTTATCCGTTTAAAATGATCAACATCGACAAACGCTAGGACAAATGCCTCACCGTCCTCTTGCCGTCGTTGAAAAAGGGACTCAATCTCGCGGTCAAATTTTCGCCGATTGGGCAGCCGCGTCAAATCGTCGTGATCAGCTTCGCTTCTTGCTACTTCAAGTTCATGTTGCAGCTCTGCAAGCTTCTCGTTTGTACGCGATATTTGATCTCGGTTTTCACGGGTGGAAACCACCATCAAACGGGAGAGATCGAGAAGATTTTGAATCGCCTTATCAAGGCCAACTCTTCCTCCTCGGATATTGTCAGCCTGTTCGATCAATTCGTTTTCGTGCCTGATCGCTTCATCATTTCCAGCACTCATAATCTGCGTCGTTTCGCAAATTTGCTCGACGGCTTGCTGAAAAATTTTCTCCATCCGCTCATTGAGATCCACATTGAAATATTTTTCATATATTTCCAATGCAGATTGATTGTTGAGCTCAGAAGCGGATGACGCTCTCTCCAATTCAGTTTTCAATTCTTCATTGTCACCGCAAACATATTCCCATGCCTGTTCGAGATTTTTCGCGTTCAATGACAAATTATGCCGAGCCAGGAAATTGGTAATTTCCACCAACGGCGCATATTCGCCATCCTTATCACTACAAACTGGACATGCTTGATCAGCGCATTTCTCGCGCCGGTACGAGTTCAGTATATTCTTGATATCGATTTTCACGTCACGCCCTCAATCTGGCCTTCGGCATTCGGTTGTAAGCGTCCAAGGCGGCAACTTTATAGGCTTCCGCTAGAGTTGGAAAGTTAAAGACATTGTCAGACAGATAATCAATTCCACCGTTAAGATTGATCACCGCTTGTCCGATATGAATCAATTCCGTTGCACCTTCACCTACGATATGGACGCCGAGCAGCGCCCGATCGTTGAGATCAAAAATGCATTTTAGCATACCTTGACAGTTACCCAGAATATGCCCGCGAGACGTTTCCTGAAAACGTGCAATACCAATTTCTACCTGGAAGCCCTGTTCCCTTGCGTCATCTTCCGACAGACCGATACTGGCTATTTCAGGAATTGAATATATGCCCAACGGAAAGCTGCTCCCCGAACAATTAATTGGTACACCAAATGCGTGACAGGCAGCTTGCCGCCCTTGCTCCATCGATGTAGAAGCCAACGCTGGGAAGCCGATGATATCGCCGGCGGCATAGATATGCGGCTGGTTTGTTTGCAGGGTTTCCTTATCGACAACCAACCGGCCGCGACTGTCGCATTCGATACCTACTTTTTCCAGTCCAAGGCTATCCACCGCGCCTATACGGCCTGCAGTGAACAAAAGCATTCCAGACCGGAGTTGTCGGCCGTCATCCAGCAAAATAGTGGGGTGATTGTCATCATCAAGTGATATCTTGTCAATTGTTCGCCCCAATCGAAGGCTGATGCCGTGTTCCGTAAGTTGATGGACAAAATTAGCGACAATGTCACGATCGATAAACTCCAGGAGCCGTTCGCGTGCTTCCACGACTGTTACCGGGATTTCCAAGGTTGAAAAAATCGTTGCATATTCCAAACCGATAACGCCTCCTCCAACTACAGTGATACTTTTCGGCATCGGCAAGTTCGCGGCGACACCATCACTATCAATCACGGTAGTACCATTGAATGGGATATTTTTGGGCCGAAACGGTTTGGTACCCACCGCGATTAGAAACTTGCTGGCCGAGATCGAAAAACTGGTCTTTCTACCTCGAATATTTTGCTGGATCGCCAGCTTATGGAGACCTGAAAACTTCGCTTTTCCTTGCAGGACCGTAACATTGTTTCGCGCGAGCTGATTATCAATGACCTCAACTTCATCTCCCAATGTCGTCGCAAGGCGGGAACTGATCGAATCCTGCATCTCCTGGACCCCGTTGCGGTGCTGTCGGGATTTGAAATGCTGATCTCGCCAACCCGTGACGGACAGCACCGATTCACGGATGGTTTTTGATGGCAAGGTACCGGTATGGACTGACACACCACCGATCGATTTTTGATCATCGACCACGGCGACGGATTTGCCGAGCTTGGATGCCTGGATCGCTGCTCGGCGACCAGCTGGCCCTCCCCCAATTACCACGAAATCATAGTCAAATTTAACCATATCTGGTTTCCTTCCCATTATGGTTAACGGTGAAGGGACAGAACCTTAAAACAATGTAGTAATATAAGTGCAATTAATCGACGCAGATAAGTCGTGCATTTAACTGATCATCTTTTATTTTACTTATCCGAGAAAATTGAGACTTTGCTTTCTATACTGAGAAAATTCTGCATCAACTCTACAATCCAAGGAATATAAAATTCGAGAATCTATCAGCGGATTGAAAAAATTAGCGCTGGATAGTTCAGAGGCATGGGAAAGAGACGTGCAAACTAACCAGCTGCTATTATGGGCCGCATAGCATTGGGCCGCTCATATCAGGCCAAAACGCCGGATCGGATAAATCCGTTTTGAAATGCGATCTCTACGATCAAAAGCTTATGCACGCTCACTTTAGCCGTTTGTGCAAATCGATAGCATGAAGATGGCGATCACAGGGAATCTGGATATCCCAGACGACCGATTACGATCGAACATATTGTGTGATGCCCCCCTGACGCTGACCTAAAACCAGACGCTCTCGTCAATTACGGCAGATACAGAGAGGCTTTAACCCTTCGCTCCACTATTCTGCTGATAAAATGTTAGGTAACGTCAGACCCATAACAGGCGTCGAAAGCAGAGCACCCTCTTATTTTAAAGCGTCAGCCAATTGCCTTGAGGCCCATAATTTTATATCCTTCGCCGTAATCTCGTTATTCAGTCCACAAATTTCGCGGACACTCGTGAACATCCCACCCAGAAACTGTCGCAAATCAATTATGGCATAAGGAGACCGATATGCGTCATTCCCTTGCGAAGACAATATCTGCTTGATATCTCCGAATGACAGCAGCTTACACTGTTGATACCAACTGTCATCAGCCCTCAACGTCAGCAATGCAGACAGTTCCGCAAACAAAAAATGATTGACCTCCCCGGTTCCATCAGTCTTCTCGGCAGCTAGGATAACATTGGAAAGTCCAACCAACAGCATATCCTCGATCTTGATGATTTCCGCGATGGAACGATCGGGTGTTGATCCAATTTCGAGATATTCAAAAGCCAGTCCTATGAGCAATAGTTCCCGCCAAGTATAGGACGCTGGCCTTCCCTTGCCGGTATTGACACCAGATGGGAATCCAAGGCGCTGCATGTGCTTGATACGACCGCGAAACGCGGTCAGACTGGTACTGGCGATATGATGCTTATGCGACAGGATATCCTGAATCTCTTTATAGGTAAATTCCATTGGCATTCCCGAAGTTGAGCGGAATATTCAGACATGAACATCAATATCCCATATTAGAGGTAGGGAGAACCATTTTACAATCAATTATTACCGATTATTATCAATAATTACCGGCCCTTGGCTTCAAATGTAAATTTTTTTCAAGCCAAGCGACTGCATTCACCACCAGTTACAAGAAGCTGAACCGCAAGCAAAGTATGAGAGGCCTCAGCCTTGCAATTTATGGAGGGACGGATGCTCCTGCAAAAAAGCGATTTGATCCAGAATATTTACTTTTTTCCGCTAGTTCGTTGCTGGAAGAAGGACGTGCGCGCGCTAATATGTGATCGTTCGTTCAGCCATTTAACAACTCAAACACCTTGTCCGCCCATTCCATCCTGCAGATCAGGAGATCGGGCATATACGTATCTTGCTGATTGTAGATGAGCGGTGAACCGTCGATGCGCGAACAGTGCAGACCATAAGCTGATGCGACCGCTGCCGGCGCGCAGCTATCCCATTCGAACTGGCCACCGGAATGAAGATATATTTCAGCCTCTCCCCGAACCACGGCCATTGCTTTTGCACCTGCCGATCCCATCGCGACGAGTTCTCCGCCCAGGCGTTCGGCTACGGATACCGCTTCGGCCGCCGGACGGGTACGACTGACAACCAGGCGTGGCGCACCCTCATAGTCAGGAAATTCGTATATTTTGTCGGTGCGGAGAACAAGCCCGCCGTCGAGACCCGGTAAAGCGACGGCACCGATCGAGGCAACACCATCAATGGCTAAGGCGACATGAACAGCCCAGTCCGACCGCCCTTCCCCATATTCCCGCGTGCCATCGACCGGATCGACGATCCAGACACGCGATTTATCCAGCCTTTCCGCCGTATCCTTGCTTTCTTCGGAAAGCAGACCGTCGTCGGGTCTTTGTTCGCGCAAGGCCCGGACCAGAAACGCGTTGGCCGCCTCGTCCCCGGCTTTGCCAAGAGCTTTATCCTCGAACTTGCCGCTTTCGCGTAATTCCATCAAAATCCGGCCGGCTGATAGCGCGAGATCGGCGGCAAGCTCTGCGTCGGTCATAACATTACTCATTTCAGAGGCATGATCTGGCGGATGATATATTCGGCCGCTTCTGCAGGAGTCATCTCGACCGCATTAACCCGGATTTCCGGGTTTTCCGGCGGCTCATAAGGGCTGTCGATACCGGTGAAGTTTTTCAACTGGCCGCTGCGGGCTTTCTTGTACAGCCCCTTCACGTCACGCTCTTCGGCAACCGCCAGCGGCGTATCGACGAAGATTTCGATAAACTCGGCCTCGGGCAGCATTTCCCGCACCATCTTCCGCTCGGCGCGGAACGGACTGATAAAGGCAGTCAGCACGATCAGTCCGGCATCGGTCATCAATTTTGCGACTTCGCCGACGCGGCGGATATTCTCGATCCGGTCCGCTTCGGTAAAGCCAAGATCCTTGTTGAGCCCATGGCGTACATTGTCCCCGTCGAGCAGGAACGTATGGCGGTTCATAAGATTGAGGCTCTTTTCCACCTCATTGGCGATGGTCGATTTACCCGAACCCGAGAGGCCGGTGAACCACAAAACGCGCGGAGTCTGGTTTTTAAGCAATCCGTGCTCTTCCCGCGTAATTGTCGTTGCCTGCCAATGGACGTTCGCGGCGCGGCGCAGGCTAAAATGCAGCATGCCGGCTGCAACCGTCGCATTGGTGATCTTGTCGACCAGAATGAACCCGCCAAGTGCCCGGCTGTCGGCATAGGGTTCGAACACAATCGGCTTGTCGGTATGCACTTCGGCAACGCCAATGGCATTCAGCTCCAGCGTCTTGGCAGCAAGCCGTTCCATCGTGTTGATATTGATTTCATATTTCGGCTCCTGCACCGACACGCTGACCGTCTGTGTTGCCAGTTTGAGCCAATAGCCACGGCCGGGTTTGAGCGCTTCGTCACTCATCCAGACGATAGTGGATTCGAATTGATCTGAAATTTCGGGTGGATCGCCGGCGTCAGCAATCACGTCACCGCGTGAGCAGTCGACTTCGTCATCAAGCAAGATGGTGACTGACTGGCCCGCCACCGCTTCATCGAGTTCGCCATCTAGAGTGACAATGCTTTTGACAACGCTGTTCTTGCCCGATGGCACGATCCGGACCGGATCGCCCTTCTTGACGATGCCGGAGGAAATCAGTCCGGAGAAGCCACGGAAATCGAGATTGGGGCGGTTAACCCATTGTACCGGCATGCGTAACGGTTTTTCCTGCGCGGCATTGGTCGCGATCTCGATATTCTCGAGATGGGCGATCAGCGCACGACCGTCATACCAGGGCATATTCACCGACGGCGCGTCGGTGATATTATCGCCCTTGAAGCCCGAAATCGGGATCGCGGTGAAGCTCTCTATGCCAATTTCTGCAGCAAACTCGCCATATTCCTTGACGATATTGTCGAATATCTCCTGATCATAATCAACCAGGTCCATCTTGTTCACCGCCAGAACCAGATTCTTGATGCCGAGCAAATGGGCGAGATAGGAATGGCGCCGGGTCTGGACCAGCACGCCTTTCCGCGCATCGATCAATATGACCGCAGCATCGGCGGTCGACGCGCCGGTCACCATATTGCGGGTATATTGTTCGTGGCCCGGCGTATCGGCGACGATGAACTTGCGTTTTTCCGTCGCAAAAAACCGGTAGGCGACATCGATGGTGATGCCCTGCTCGCGTTCAGCAGCGAGTCCATCCACCAGTAGCGCAAAATCTATCTCTTGGCCTTGCGTACCCGACTTCTTGCTATCCGCTTCCAGCGCAGCCAGTTGGTCTTCAAAGATCATCTTGCTGTCGTAGAGCAGTCGGCCGATCAGCGTGCTCTTGCCGTCATCCACGCTGCCGCAGGTGATGAACCGAAGCAGTTCCTTGTTCTGATGCTGGGCGAGATAGGCGTCAATATCCTCCCCGATCAGCGCGTCGGTCTTGTAGATCGGGTCTTTCCCAGTGCTATCGGTCATCAGAAATAGCCCTCCTGCTTTTTCTTCTCCATGCCGGCGCCACCTTCATCCTTGTCGATCACGCGCCCCTGCCGTTCGCTGGTGGTGGTGAGCAGCATTTCCTGCACCACTTCAGCGAGGGTCGACGCGGTGCTTTCTACCGCTCCGGTCAGCGGGAAACATCCCAGCGTGCGGAAGCGGACCGACCGGTTGGTGATTTCGGGCTTTTGCCCCATCACCTGTTCCAGACGGTCGATATCGTCGGCCATGAACAGGCTGCCTTCGTGCATATAGGTCGGGCGCATCGCGGCGAAATAGAGCGGCACAATTTCGATATTTTCCGCCATGATATATTGCCAGATATCCAACTCCGTCCAGTTGCTGATCGGGAAAACACGTATGCTTTCTCCCTTGGCTTTCTTGGAGTTATAGAGGTTCCACAATTCGGGCCGCTGGTTCTTGGGGTCCCAGCCGTGGCTGGCCGTGCGGAACGAAAATACGCGCTCTTTGGCCCGGCTTTTTTCCTCGTCACGCCTTGCGCCACCAAACGCAACGTCAAAGCCATAGAGGTCGAGTGCCTGCTTCAGCCCCTCGGTTTTCCACATGTCGGTATGAAGCGGGCCGTGATCAAACGGGTTGATGCCGCGTTCTTTCGCTTCCGCATTGTGATGGACGATCAGTTCCATTCCCGCATCCTGCGCCGCTTTTTCGCGTAGCGCGTACATATCCTTGAATTTCCAGGTCGTATCGACATGGAGCAGCGGGAATGGCGGAGGAGATGGATAGAAAGCTTTCTTGGCGAGATGCAGCAGAACCGCGCTATCCTTGCCGACGCTATACATCATCACCGGCTTTTGCGCCTCGGCGACGACTTCACGCATGATATGTATGGCTTCGGCTTCAAGCCGTTCTAAATGGGTCAAAATACGGGTCATATGTTCGTCCAATTGGAAGGATTGGAAGCATATTACGCGCTTTTGATTCGTATACAGTTCCCATATGGGATATATGTGACGAATGTCGGTGATATTGAGCGAAGAACATGATTTGATTGCGGCTCTGCACCGCGGTACGCTGGGCGCGCCGCCATGGGAAAATTTTCTCGCGCAGCTAAAGCGCAGAACCGCAGCGGACTACGCCAATCTGTTTTTCCAGGGTGACCATGACTGGCTACAATCTGTCCAGATTCCCGCGGCCAAACAGGGTTCCGACGATATAAATGAAATATACCAGAAGGACTTCGGGAAGGTCGCGGCACTTCCGCATTATGTCATGCGGCTCAACCGGGTCTATTCCCTCGACGAATTCCTTGATCCCAATGACCCGCGCCAGAGCCGTTTCAAAGCGCTGTTCTTGCGGGATCCCGATGTCCGCTTCGCCCGGATCATGCGGGTGGCAGAACCCAATGGCGGGCAAATCTGGATTTCTCTCGGGCGCAAAAGCAGCAATTTCTCTGCCAGCGACGGCGCGCTGCTGGGCGCCCTCGCCAATCATCTAGCAATTGCCGCCGGCACCCATTCGGAACTCGAGCGGCAAAGGCTGAAGGCGGGCATTTCCGCCGACGCGATCATGCGCCTCAATTTCGGCTGGTTCATGCTCGACGGCTCAGGCCGGATCATTGATATGAGTGAACAGGCGGAAGCCCTGGTGCAGGAGGGACGAACCCTACGCAAATCGCCCGATAGACGGCTGATAGCCGAGCGCGCTGATGCGCAGGGCGTCTTGCGCCAGTTTCTGAAAATGCGTCAAGCGGGGGAAAGCGTGGTACGGACCGTGCATCTTTCGGACGAGCCATGGCTGGACATGCTGCTCACCAATCCACCGGCAGACCTGTCCGGCGCGCTCCAGCCCGCTGCCATCGCCTTTGTCCACGGCGAGCGATCCAACAGTGCCGAGCGTAGCGACCATCTCGCCAACCTATTCGGCCTTACGATTCAGGAAGCACGACTTGCCCTGCATATCAGTCACGGCGTGACCATCAAAGAAGCCGCAATTCTGCTTGGCTTGACCCATGAAACCACACGGCTCTATTCAAAGCGAATATATGCCAAGACCGGCACGCGCGGTCAGGCAGATCTGGTGCGCCTCATTCTGGCGAGTATTGTGGCACTGACCTAGAGCGCTGACCGGCAGAACCGCAGCGCGTCAAATATCTCAGTTGGTTTGCGAGGCCGCCCTTGCATTCACTCTTATCAAATCGCTATCAATCGGCCCCGCCGGCACGATCCAGCTTCCACCGACGCACAGGACCTGCGATAGCGCGAGCCAATCGGCCATCGATGCTTCGGTAATACCGCCAGTCGGACAGAATTTGCATCCGCCGAATGGTCCGGCGAGCGCTTTCAGCGAAGGAATGCCGCCCACCGCTACGGCCGGGAAAAATTTGAAATGCTCAAGCCCGAGATCCATCCCCCGCATGATGTCTCCGGCATTGGCGATGCCGGGCAGAAACGGAATTTTCGCTGCGATCGCCGCCCGACCCAGATTATCGGTCAGGCCGGGCGATACGATGAATTCGGCACCTGCAGAAAGCGCCGCGTCTAGCTGGGCCGGATTTGTCACCGTGCCTGCGCCGACAATCGCGCCGTCCACTTGCGTCATTTCTGCGATGGCTTCCAACGCAGCATCAGTCCGCAACGTGACTTCCAGAACATTGAGACCGCCCTCGACCAACGCCCGGGCAATCGGAATGGCATCGGCGACATCATCTATGACCAGCACCGGAATGACAGGCGCCATTCGCATGATCCGCTCGATTGGTTTCATTGATGTTCCTTGATGAATGCACCGGCGGCACCATAGAGACCAGGTTGTTCATGCAGCAATTGCTTGACCGGAATCTGCTCCATCAAAGATTGAAAACGCCCTTTGGCTTTGAACCGTTCGCGGAATCCGGATGATGCCAATCGATGGGCAATCCGGCTACCAAGCCCACCTGCAATCACAACCGACCGCGCACCTTGTGCCAGAGTAATATCACCGGCGAATGCACCAAGACACAGGCAGAATCTGTCAAACGCGGCCGATGCCAGACTATCATCGCCGGACAGGGCAAGTTGCCACAGAGCCTTGTCGTCCATCCGCTTGGATGCCTGGCCCTCGATTTCGGCCAGCACATGATAAATGGTTTGCAGGCCCGGCCCCGCGACCACCCGTTCAACAGAGACGCGGCTGTGTTCTTTCCGCAAATGCCTGAGCAGACTGTCCTCAACCTCATCATGTGGCGAAAAGTCGATATGTCCGCCTTCGGTCTCGGTCACCTGATACTCGCCAGCCTGCCGCATAACATGAGCAACGCCAAGACCGGTTCCCGGGCCGAGAACAGTTATCAATCCCTTGTCATTCAGCGCTATATCCGGTCCGCAAATATGCTCGAAATGCTGATCTTCCAGCAACGCGACGGCATGACCGACCGCTCCAAAATCATTGACCAAACTATAGCGCTCCAGCCTCAGCTTTTCCTTGATCAAATGAGGGCGGATCATCCAGCTGTTATTGGTCAGATGCAGCACATCGCCGCCAACCGGTCCAGCAACTGCTATGGCCCCATCGGGTGGCAGTTTGCGTCCTACTTCCTGTCCATAAGCCTCCCACGCAATTTGCAGACTCGCGTGATCTACACTATTCATCGTGATCTGGTGATCGAGGCGCGCGATATGCCTGTCCTCTACGACGGCGATGGCAAACCGAGCGTGTGTACCGCCAATATCGGCGACCATGATTTCCTGAGCCATTACAGCCCTGCCTCACTCAACATCGCAGAGCCGCCCTTTTCAGCCTCGTCACAATGATGCCGCAGCATCGCAAAAAGCTCTCGCCCTGTACCCAGCGGTCGCGGAGGCGGCGTTGCCGTGGGGCGACTGTCCCACTCTGCTTTATCCGTCAGTATCTCGAGGAGTCCCTCCTGCGCACAAACTCTTATCAAATCGCCGTCCCGTAATTTACTCAAGGGGCCGCCTTTATAGGCTTCTGGAGAGACATGAATGGCGGATGGGATTTTACCGCTGGCGCCCGACATTCTTCCATCCGTGACGAAGGCAACCTTGAAACCCCTGTCTTGCAGGACACCCAGGGGAGAGCTCAACTTGTGAAGTTCCGGCATTCCGTTTGCTGCCGGGCCCTGGAACCGGACAACCACCACGACGTCTTTTTCCAGTTCGCCTGCCTTGAAAGCGGCCATGGCATCATTCTGATCATCAAAGACGCGGGCGGGCGCTTCGATGGTCCAGCGGGATTCATCCACCGCGCTGGTTTTCATCGTTGCTCTGCCGAGGTTACCCTTCAACAGACGCAAGCCGCCGTCCGGCTTGAAAGGATCGCTGACTGGTTTCAAAATGGTTTCATCCAGACTGGTCGCCGGAGCAGGTTTGAACGCGAGCTTGCCCTCGGCGATATAGGGCTCCTGCGCCCCGTCCCTGAGCGATGCGCCGTAAACGGTTTTGATATCGCCGTGCGCCAGTCCGGCATCGACCAGTTCGCGGATGACAAGCGGCATGCCGCCCGCTGCCGCAAAATAGTTCACGTCGCCAGCACCATTGGGATAAATGGCGGCGATCAGCGGGACCGCTTTGGACAGCTCGTCCATATCGTCCCAGTCCAATATGATGCCGGCCGCTCTCGCAATCGCGGGGAGATGCAGCACATGATTGGTGGAGCCGCCAGTTGCGAGCAATCCTACGACCGCGTTGACGATCGCCTTTTCATCAATGCAATGGCCGAGTGGTCGATAGTCCGCCGCGGAATTTTCGCCGACACCCCATCCGATTTCGGTCACCCGATGCACCGCCGCACGGGTCAGTTCCTGGCGAAGCTTGTTGCCGGGATTCACAAAGCTGCTGCCCGGAATATGCAGTCCCATCATCTCCATCATCATCTGGTTGGAGTTGGCTGTGCCAAAAAAGGTGCAAGTCCCGGCGCCATGATAGCTTGCACTCTCGGCGTCGAGCAGTTCCTTCTCGCCAATCTTGCCTTCGGCAAACAGCTGTCGGACGCGAATTTTTTCTTTATTGGCAAGACCGGAAGGCATTGGTCCGGCCGGAACCAAGATAGTCGGAAGATGACCAAAACGCAGCGCGCCGATCAGTAGACCGGGTACGATCTTGTCACAAATACCGAGCAGCAACGCGCCTTCGAACATGCCGTGACTGAGCGCAATCGCGGTGCTCATCGCGATCACGTCACGGCTGAACAGCGAAAGCTCCATACTGTCCTGGCCCTGGGTCACGCCGTCGCACATGGCAGGCACACCGCCGGCGATCTGAGCCGTCGCCCCTTTTTCGCGGGCGAATATCTTGATCTGCTCCGGATAACGTCCGTAAGGCTGGTGGGCAGACAGCATGTCATTATAGGCGGTGACCACGCCGATATTCATCGCCTTGCCGCCGCGAATGGCGGCCTTGTCGTCGCCACTGGCGGCGAAGCCATGGGCAAGATTTCCGCAGGACAAAGTGGGCCGGTGCACCCCAGCTTCGCGCTGCTTGTCGATCAGATCGAGATAGGCGCTGCGGGACGATCGCGACCGCTCGATGATCCTGTTGGTAACTTTTTCGACTGTCGGGTTCAACGTCATGAGCGGCTCCAGAATATCGTAATTGGGCAGTTCGCTCGCCGGAGAAGCCTTGCCACCGGTACATCCGTGTCGCCAGCAATTGCTGCTTCAAGAATATTTTTCTTGTCGCAGCCGCGAACTACCAGAATGATTTCCTTGGTCGCGGTCAGCGCGGCCATATTCAGGCTGAGCCGTGCAAAAGGCGCTTCAACCGGCAACGGATCAGGAACGGTGTGGATGACCGCCGGCGCCTCCTGTTCGTCGCAGGTCATATTGGGAAATAACGACGCGATATGGCCGTCGGCGCCCATGCCTAGCCAGACTAGATCAAAGGCCGCGACTTGCTCTCCGCGGACCAGTGGTTCGACATCGGCTGCGGTTGCGTCGAAGGCTCTTGCCAGCTTGGCTTGGTTGCTAGCAGGATGCCTGACCGGAACGATCCGGTCGTCAGTCAAGGTGATCGTCACCGTTCCCCACGGCAAGCTTTGGCGAGAGAGAATATCAAAAATTGCAATAGGCGTGTTGCCGCCAGGAACGGCGATGCGATGCTTCCCCGGTTGTTCGACAACTTTAGCGACATGATCCGCAACGCGCTTCGCATCGCTGTTGACGGCCCAACTGATCGGACCCGGGGAAGATATTGCCGTCTGCATGTCAGTCATTCCAGCTCACTCCATCCCTTTCGGTCAGCGCAATTGCAGCAGACGGTCCCCAGCTGCCGGAACCATATGGTTTCGCGCCGATGTCATTCTCTTCCCAAACATGCCGGATCGCGTCGATCCAATGCCATTGCGCCTCGACCTCGTCCCTGCGAACGAACAAAGTCGGGTCGCCCTCAATCAGATCAATCAAAAGCCTTTCATAGGCGATACGCTTACGGGCTTTTGAAAATGCCTGGGTCAGCGACAGATCAAGCGGCACTTCACGCAACACCATGCCATCACGGTCTAGTCCCGGTTCCTTCGCCATCACCTGAAGCCGGACATATTCCTCCGGTTGCAATCGGATAACTAGCCGGTTGGCGTTCAACTTGGTCCCGCCACCTGCAAAAATATTATGGGGCACACTTTTGAACTGCACCACAATCTCGCTGCGTCGTTCTGCGAGCCGCTTGCCGGTCCGGACATAGAATGGCACACCCTGCCAGCGCCAGTTATCGACAAAGACTTTCAGCGCGACAAAGGTTTCCGTTTCCGAGCTTTCACCAAGATTGTTCTGATAAGACGAGACCGCCTCGCCTTTCACCGCACCATCGCCATATTGCCCGCGAACAACATTTTCGGCGACCACCGGCCGCAAGGAACGCAACACCTTGACCTTCTCGTCGCGAACCGAGGTGGCGTCGAGATTCGCCGGCGGCTCCATTGCAATCAGACCGACAAGCTGCAGAATATGGTTTTGCACCATGTCACGTAGTGCGCCGGTTTTTTCATAAAAGCCGTGCCGTCCTTCCAGACCAACAGTTTCGGCAACCGTAATCTCGATATGGTCGATACCATTGGAGTTCCACAATGGTTCGAACATCATATTGGCAAAACGCAATGCCATCAGATTCTGGACGGTTTCCTTGCCGAGATAATGATCGATCCTGAAGATGCGATCCTCCGGAAAAGCCTCTGCTACCGCGTCGTTGATCGCATTGGACGATTGCAGATCATTGCCCAGCGGCTTTTCAAGACCGATCCGGACATTTTCACCAGTCAATCCGGCTGCTTTCAATCCCGCGATCGTCGCCTCGAATAGCGACGGTGCGGTTGAAAGAAAAATCGCCAGACCACCTGAAATATCACCAATTTTCTCGGCCAGATCACCAAAACCCTCAGTCGATGAAGCATCCAGTTGCTGATAGGACAAACGTTTCAAAAAACTGGATATCATATCCTTGTTTTTGCGATCATCCGGCAGATATTGTTCCAGCGCCGATGCAGCCATGTCTCGAAATTCCTGATCATCCAATTCACTGCGCGCGGTGCCGACGACCTTCACCTCGTCAGCGATCAACCCATCTTCATGCAGTGCATAGAGCGAAGGCAAAAGCATACGCTTGGACAAATCTCCGGTTGCCCCGAATAACAACAATGTAGCCGAACTATTCATTTTCTACCAATCAGCCCCCGTTACGGTTTCAAGACAGATATTTTCCGTCGTTCGAACTCTATGACAGCGTTGTCATTAAAAGGCAATCGCACAAATGTGTTTTGTCAAACAATTGAACTTGGGTCTCAGCTATGACCGCAACGGCGCGGGCACCGAAGCAACTCTCACCCAGCTACATCAGCATCGGACCATAAGGGCCGCAAGCCGCAGCCGGAATGCTGCAAAAAAAATAGAACTATTGGGCCAGTGGCGGCGCGGCAGAATCCCGTTCGATCACCGAATGATCGAGAAAAATGGTGTTTTCGTCTTTTTCTCCTGCCAACCGGCGCGAAATATTGTCGGACAAGAGACTCACGGCGCGCGCGGCAAGTTCCGATATGGGCTGGCGTACCGTGGTAAGCTGGGGACTGATGATTGCTGCAATGGATGCATCATCAAAGCCGACGATCGACAGTTGCTGAGGTACATCGATATGCCTGCGATAGGCTGCCGCAATTGTCGCGGCTGCCATATCATCGTTGCTAGCAAAAATCGCGGTCGGAGGTATTTCCATATCCAGCAACGATTCAGCGGCCTGCAAACCGCTCGAATAATCAAAAAATCCCTGACGGATCAAATCTTCATCCGGCTCCAGACCGTATTTCGCGAGCGCCTCACAATAGCCCTGGTAACGCTTGCCGGAAGCACTGTGATCGGGATGTCCGCGAATATAACCGATCCTTCGATGGCCAAGATTCAAAAGATATTCCGTAATTTCCCGCGCAGCAGCGACGTCGTCAATATTTACCGACAAACGAACAGCATCCGGGTCGCTCGGAGCGACGAGAACATAGCTGATATGTTGCGATTCCAGCAAATCGATTACTTCCGGATTATCACAGAGTGGTGGCGTGACTATTAGCCCAACGGGTGAAAGAGTCTGCAATATCCGCTTAACACCCTCCACGCCATCCGAGCATTCATCGAGAACCAATTGCATGGAAAGATCATGACATTGTTTAAGGGCACCGAGGTGAACATTTTCAAGGTAACTGGGACTCGGGTTATCGACCAGAAGAGCAACAATCTGGGCCGAACCGCCGCGCAAGGTCCGGGCTGCCTGATTAAGCTTATAGTCAAGCTTTTCGGCAACTTCGAGTACCGCCAGTCGCGTTTCCTCCCGCACATAATTTTCTTCGTTCAGAACGCGGGACACGGTCTTCAATGACACGCCAGCTTCGCGGGCGACATCAACCATCGTGGATCGTCGTGATTTTTGTGTCATTCAGTTTCCTCCGGTTGGTTACGTGGCCCATAGCCCCGCTTCTCTCCAGCTTGTCAAGCCGCTGACCACTAACCGACAACCTTGTCATAACTTATTAGTGAGACTGTCGATTTGCGCAATGTTTATCCGCTGATTTAACCAATGTGATATTGGGAGAAAGGCAAGTTCGCCGCTGCGGATATGGCCTATAGGCATGAGTCTCGAGAGAAATTTGAACGAATCGCAGCTCTGCACTGCCTCACCGGTAGATATACAACTCGCATATTATATTCATGGTCTCATATCTGCGCCAATGAACGAAATCCGGGACGGAAAATTGCATGGCCGACGATACTACAGATGCCGCCCCCCTCCTTTCTGCCGCCGCCCATATATCCTGCCTGATCGGCCTTCGTTTTTAGGCATTGTCTAAAACCCTTACACACCTGCCGACGTGAATCTGATTGCAATGACAACCTTGTCAGGATATGTTTCAAAAAAAATAAATCGGGAGAGAGACATTGGCAGCACCCATTCCAAACGTATCAAATGCGGAAGCGTCCACAAATTATAGCAGCGCCGGCGGCAAGACGACTCTGGTATTATTATTGGTTTTCGCGGTCTTCTTTCTCTTGGCCGGCGTTACCAACATCAACGACGCGCTGGTTGCCAAATTCAAGGCGATGTTCCAGCTCTCCAATTTTGAAGCCAATCTGGTGCAATTCGCGTTCTTCATGAGCTACGCCCTCTTCTCAATTCCCTCGGGCATGCTGTTGCGAAAGATAGGATTTATCCGGGGATTCATTCTCGGATTTCTGATTATCGCCTTGGCCTCTCTGCTGTTCATTCCTGCGGCCAATAGCGGCGTGTATCTCAACTTTCTGGGAGCACTGTTCCTGATCGGTGGCGGGATTACGCTGCTGCAAGTGGCAATGAACCCGTTGGTGACAACACTCGGCCCGCCGGAAACCTCGCATAGCCGCCTCACCTTCGCACAAATGTTCAACTCACTCGGCGCATTCCTCATCGTTAGCTTTGGTGCACGCTACATATTGGGAGAGAAATCTGACGTTGACCCGACATCCCTGTCGGGATCCGCACTCGAGGCCTTCCGCATTTCGGAAGCTACCGTCATTACCCACGTCTATATCGCCGTCGCGGTCGCGATGATCGCAATTGCCGCATTTTTCTTCATGTTCCGCAAAGTCATGGACAAAACCGAAACCGAAGCGGTCAAAGTAGAGGGCACCTGGAGCCTCTTCATCAGCGACAAACGGCTGCAATTTGGCGCACTGTGTATCTTTCTCTATGTCGGCGCAGAAGTCACTATCGGCAGCAATCTGGTCGCCTATCTGGGACAGGAACGGGTGATGAACCTTCCCGATGAATCGGCAGCTGCCCTGCTCGGCTATTATTGGGGCGGCGCACTGGTTGGCCGGTTCGTTGGGGCATTTCTTCTGCGCATCTTCAAACCCGGCAAGGTGCTGATGACCTTCGCAGGCGTCGCTATCACGCTTATTGCAATATCCTCGTTCAGCAGCGGCACGCTGTCGGGCTGGACACTGACACTCGTCGGCCTGTTCAACTCGATCATGTTTCCCACCATATTCAGCCTCGCAACCGAAGGCATGAAATCCGACAAAGCCGCACAAGCCTCGGGAATATTGGCGACCGCAATTGTCGGTGGCGCCATACTTCCTGCCTGCTACGGCTTTGTTGCCGACATCACGAGCTTGACTGCTGCGCTTCTGGTCCCAGTGACCTGTTATGTAGTCATCGCATCCTACGGCCTCTATACCGAGCGTCAGCGGCTAAAAATCGCTTGATTTGGTTCGCGGCACCCCGCGAGATCAGATCAGAGGATTGGTGCGCCCGACAGGATTCGAACCTGTGGCCCCCAGATTAGGAATCTGATGCTCTATCCGACTGAGCTACGGGCGCATTATATTTGCGCGTTTAGCCACATAAGCGGGCGCATGCCAGAATCAATTTTTCGATTCAGGTGGTAACATCGGGATGGGCAGAGGCAGTGCTGCGATACCTTCTTCCGCCAGATCGGCAACGTCTTCTTTTGACGCCGTGCCGTGAATGGGTTTTTCTTCCGCATCGCCGTAATGGATATCGCGGGCACGCGCGGCAAATTTATCGCCTACCCATTCGGAATTGGCGAGCAACTTTTCCTGCGCCTTGACCAGCTTGCCGATCATTTCCTTATATTCTGCAGGTACCGCAACCGTGTTCGCCACCGGTTTTGACGCCTGGGTTCCGGACCGATTATCCTCAGGTTTAGCCGCACTCGGCTCCTGATTGCCTTTCCTGCCCACATTGGGTGCCATGGCGGCCTTTGCAATATTTTTACTGCCGCAGACCGGACAGTCCAGCAATCCGCGTTCCTGTTGTTCCGCATAATCCTGCGAGGATCCAAACCAGCCCTCGAAGCGATGCGCGCCATCGGCGCATATCAAATCGAAAATTATCATGTGATTTTCACCGGTGGTTTGAACCGTTTGCGATTGGCAACAGCGGGGACACGCGACCGCACCTCCACCACTTTCCCCAAATCAAGGTCGCAAAAACCTAGCCCGATTCCCTCACCCATATCGAGCAATATTTCACCCCAGGGATCAACCACCATCGAGTGACCGTAGGTAGAGCGCCCGTCCTCATGCAAGCCATATTGCGCAGCCGCTATAACAAAGGCACCGGCCTCGATCGCGCGCGCTCGCAACAATATTTCCCAATGCGCTCTTCCAGTCGGAACCGTAAACGCGGCGGGAATGGACAATATGTCCGCACCCGCATCGGTCAGTGCTTCATATAAGCCAGGGAACCGAAGATCATAGCATATGGACAATCCAAGCGTCGCACCGGGTATTGCCGCCACAATCGCATTGTGACCGCCAGCATATGCGGAAGATTCCCGCAGCGATTCATCGGGACCGAGATCGACATCAAACAAGTGAATCTTGTCGTAGCGCGCGGTAATTTCGCCATCAGGATTAATCAGGTAGGACCGATTGATCCATTTCTCGTCCAGATTATCGGAGGTTTTCACCGCCAGAGAACCGAGCTGTACCCAGATCCCGGCATTTCTGGCTTCGGCTTGAATTGTCGACAGCACGACATCATCCGCTTCATTGCGTATCACTTTTGCCGCCCGCGATCGATCCCGGTCCAGCAATCCGCTCATCTCGGGTGTAAAAACCATTGTGGCACCGCCAGCGGCAGCTTCCGCTATGTGCGAAGTGAGGAGCCTGGCATTTTCAGCTGGATCAATGCCGCTGCTCAATTGGGCAAGCGCGATTCTCAAATCAGGTCAACCTGCCAGAAGCGCATCAAGTTCGCCGGAACGGTCAAGGGCGGACAAATCGTCCGATCCACCAATATGGCGGTCGTCTATAAATATCTGCGGCACGGTTGTCCTGCCACCGGCGCGCTGGATCATTTCCTTGCGTTTCTCTCCGCCCATCGTGATGTCAGTCTCTTCGAAACTTACATTCTTTTTTTCGAGCAAGGCCTTGGCCCGGAAGCAGAAACCGCAGGTAAATTTTGTATATATTTCAACTTTCGACATGTTTCGATCTTTCTACCATCACTGTGAAAATGGGTTGTGGACGGAACGATTTCAAGCAAACGCTTTCTGTTCAAGAATTCAACCATTTTCGAAGTTGCTTATAACCCTAGCCCAGCAGAAAACGAGCACTTGTTCGGCGCCCGCTCTTTTTAGCAGCCGGGCACAGGCATTGCTGGTCGATCCGCTCGTGTAAACGTCGTCGACGAGCATGACCGACTTACCGCTGACGGTTGATCGCGCATCGCTGTGAAGCGCAAAAGCCGCGTCGACCGTTCTACGTCGCTCTTTTCCGCTCATGCCTCTCAAAGGAGGAGTAGCCTTCCGGCGGACAATGACATTGCAGTCCATTTTGATGCTTGTACATCGCGCAAGCTCCCTGCCAATCAGCACCGACTGGTTAAAACCGCGACGCCATAGCCGTGACCGGTGCAGCGGCACCGGAATGATGATGGCTTTGTCCGAACATTCCCCGACAAATTTATGCAGATGTTCAGCGATCAATCTTGCTAGCCCCAACCGGGTACCATATTTCAAGCGCATCGCGATCAACGAACTCTGATCATCATAACGCACCACAGCCCTGACTCCATCGTGCATCGGCGGTTCCGTGAGACATTTTCCGCAAAGGCTGTTGTCTGGACCATCAAAGGCGAAAGGCAGCCCGCAGGCGACGCACCAGGGCTTTGCCAAAAAATCCAGTTGTCGCCAGCACGACAAGCAGAACCGGTTATCTGTTTCTACCGTGACGCCGCATATAGGACATCTTGGCGGCAACGCAAAATCGATCAACGAACGAAAGATGGGTAGCGACAGCATTTGATCTTTTCGTCCAGCGCTCCTAAAGCGACAAGACCCTATGACCGATACAGTCAATGTTCCCGAAGTTTTTAACCGCAAACGCAGGCGTATCGTCCGCGATCGTGCTTATGCACGAGCAAAGGGCAAAGATTTTCTCTCGCAGATCATGGTCGAAGAAATTATGGAACGGTTGGATGTGGTCAAACGCACATTTCAACGAGCCTTGATTATCGGGTTGCCTGCGGAAGGGCTTGAAAAAGAGCTGCAGACGCGTGGCATGAAAGTGGTGTTCGCGGACTCCAGTGCACGGGCTGTAGAAGCACTCGGCGGTGTAATATGTGATGATGATCGCTTGCCATTCGCCGATCACAGCTTTGATTTGATTATCAATATGGGGTCACTGGATACCGTCAATGACCTGCCTGGCGCGCTGCTTTTGTGCCGGCGGATATTGGTTCCGGATGGACTGTTATTGGCTGCTTTCGTGAGTGCAGAGAGCTTCCCGTCCCTCAAATCTATCATCATGCAGGCAGAGGGCGACCGTGTTTCAGCCCATATTCATCCACAAATTGATGTCCGAACGGCTGGCGATCTAATGGCGCGCGCAGGGTTGACCTTGCCGGTGGCGGACAGCGACCACTTGCGCCTGAATTATTCAAGCCTCCATCGTTTGATTTCCGATATAAGAGATGTGGGCGGTAGCAATATCATGACCGGCAGCCTCTTCATGATCGGCCGGGACGTCTATAGGCGCATATGTTCGTTGTTCGCGTCTCACGCCAAAGCGGGCGGGAAATTCTCCGAAAGCGTCACTATATTATATCTTTGTGCATGGGCACCTCACCCGGACCAACCGAAACCGGCGCGTCGCGGTAGTGGGCAGGTATCTCTCAAAACAACACTTTCCCGACCTAGCGAAAACTGATCGCACGCCTAGCTGGGATCGCGAAGGACGCTAGACAGCATTTGAACCAACGGACCATCTGCCGGCGGCATCGAAAGGCCCCGGATTTCCTCCAGCGACAACCATCGCAAATCTAAGGAATCCGGGCTCTGGACATGTCCCGTCCATTTACGACATATATATAGAAGGAGGACCAAGTGCCGTTCCTCCAGCGCCTCGCTGGCAAAAGCTACAGGCTTAATATCCGCTTGTTTGACCCTGATATCCAGTTCTTCGTGCAACTCACGGATCAGTGCAGCTTCCGGGGTTTCACCCGCTTCAACCTTGCCTCCCGGGAACTCCCATAGCCCTGCCATCGGCTTGCCTTCGGGCCGTTTTTGCACCAGAATTCTGCCATCCCGATCAATCAGCGCCGCGGCGGTCACAAACAGATATGTCGGATTTTTTTCCATTTTTTTATGTGATGTAAGGATTTTGTTAATCCCTTTCTGTGAAAACGATGTTGTTCACGACTTAGCAGAACTTTATCCGCGTAGAGAGAGACATGATTGGATTTTTCAAAAAATTATATCTCTCTGACAAGGGTGCGACAGCTGTTGAATATGGTTTGATACTGGCTCTCATCGCGCTGACCGTGTTGGTTGCGATTTCCGGTGTTGCCAATACAACAATAAATATGTGGAACGGTGTTGCCGACGAGGTAACCCAAGCTTCATAAATATGCTGCTGCACTTAATAGTTTGATAAGGTTTCTACTATAAGTTGATGAATGTTGAGCATAAATTTGTTCAATTGGGTAAGTGAATTTGTCAAATCTAGGAGACCAGACATGAAACTCGTACGTAAAATGTTTAAGAATGAAGAAGGCGCAACGGCTATTGAATATGGCCTGATCGCTGCTTTGATTGCTGTCGCAGCTATTGTTGCAATGGGTTCGCTAGGTAACACCCTCAGCAACACCTTCGGCGAAGTCGATAGCTCGATGCAGGGCAACTAAAGATAAGGCATAATCTTCGGATTATTCCAAAAAAGAGGACGGCAGCTTATGGCTGCCGTCCTTTTTTGTATCCGCTCTAATCAATAGGTTACGATTTTTACCTGTTGCCCAGCCCGCAACCCGTCTGTCACACGGAGCCGGTTGAGAACTAAAAAACGATCCTGCTGGTAGTCCGAATAAGCCATTCTTGAAGAAAGGCTCGAAATCGTATCACCGCTTTTTACCGTCACAACATCAACCTTGCGTGGTTTGATTGCTGCCGCTTCCGTTGCAGACATCCTCGCGATACTCTGATACATCGACGAAAAAACGGAAGCACTTCCGGCGGGAACGATCGTCGCGAAATGATAAGCGCTGTTTTTCGAAAATTCATAGGCAAAAACAGTTACATCAACTTGGCCATTTTCGCTGTCGACCCGAGCCGTAGCATAGGATGCAGGTAAGCCGTTTACCGTTGTTCTCTCGATAGCCCCATGAGAAATCGACTTTCCTTCGCCTGCAAGGCTCTGGAACGCAGCATCAATATAGGATGCCATGTGGCCGTTATAGGCAGCAGTCGTAAATTGTCCCTGTCCACTCGAACCGGTAATCGATACCGCCCGCGCACCATTTTGCATTGCGAAACCGCTCGGAATCGTGAATTTTAGCTTCAGGTCGGGGTGAAGAAAACTATTCCCTTCAATTACGCCTTGCTTGGGATCGTCGCCGTAAAGGATTCCATCGAGTTTTTGCAGAAACTGTTCTCGGTTGCGGACGCCACCAGATCTGGTCAACTTGCCAGCGTTTGTTGCGGCGCGAGATACTCTGCGCGCTGGATCAGGATGTGTACTTGCCCACTCGGGCGCGCTACGGGCATCACGGCCTGCTGCTCGCACGTCGATCGCGGATTGTGCGGCGAGGGAATATAGCATCGACGAAAGCGCCTGAGGATCATAGCCCGCCGAAGCGAGATAACGGATTCCAAGATCGTCAGCTTCATATTCCTGTTTCCGCGAATATTTAAGCGTCAATAACTGACTGCCGGTTCCAAAAACCTCTTGTCCGATACGTCCGATAGCAGAATCACCCAGCAAAACCTGAGATCCTATCTGGCCCAGTATGCCAAGAATACTGTTGCGCGTCGCAGCCTTTTGCCGTTTTTCGCTGTGTCTCGCTGCAACATGGCCGACTTCATGACCCAGAACGCCAGCCATTTCCGCTTCATCGTTCATCAGCGCCATCAACTGGCGTGTGAGATAGACATAGCCTCCAGGAATCGCAAAAGCATTGTTCACGGGGCTGTTGAGCAGCGTTACGGTAAAGTCACTGCGCGCGTTTCCAAGCCCCGATTGAACAGCAATATTTTGCCCCACCTGAACGACATAAGCAACTTGGGAGCCAGTATATGCACCGCCGAATTCCTCAAGCAATTGGGGGTGAGCTTCCGCCCCTTTCTGCTTTTCCGCTGCTGATATTGATCGTGCTTCGCCCGACTGACTTCCTGCAGAACCTACTGCACCGGCATCGGCGCCACTGCCCGTGCAGGCGACCAAGGCTATAACCGCCCCAGCGCTCGTCAATCGTGTCGTTAGTCGCGTCGAAAATTTTCTCATAGCAAGCTCCTCATTGTCGCACTGTATAAGAACGGATCAGCGGGTAAAGGGTTCCGCGTGTAAAATGACGTTTCAGCCGCTCCAGACCGAAGAGGAATCTGTAGTTTCTGATCTAAAGCGCACCAATTTGCAGGAATTTTTCCCGGCGTATTCTTCTCAGCTCTTCGCGATCGAACTGTTCAAGCTGCTCAAATTCTTCCTCGATCGCTTTACTTAGATATGCGATAGCTAGGCTTTGGTCGCGGTGCGCACCGCCCACCGGTTCCGATACTATCCGGTCGATGACACCCAATTTTTTAAGATTCTGGGCAGTGATTTGCATTGCATCTGCAGCCACATCAGCCCTGTCACTGGTGCGCCACAGAATCGAAGCACAACCTTCGGGGGAGATCACCGAATAAACGGCATGTTCGAACATCAGCACACGTTCTGCTGCCGCCAAAGCAACCGCGCCACCCGATCCGCCTTCGCCGACGATCACGGCTACCATCGGAACACCGAGCGAGAGGCATTTTTCAGTCGAGCGGGCGATCGCCTCCGCCTGCCCTCGCTCCTCTGCTGACACACCGGGGAATGCTCCTGATGTATCGACCAAGGTCAAAACTGGAAGCGAGAACCGGTCTGCCATATCCATCAGCCGGATTGCCTTTCGATATCCCTCCGGTTTTCCCATGCCGAAATTGTGCCGCAAGCGGCTTTGTGTATCATCGCCCTTTTCATGGCCGATCACAATCAACCGACGATCCCCCAATCGGGCAAAACCACCCAATATGGCTTGATCATCGCCAAAATTCCGATCGCCGCCAAGCGGCAAAAACTCGTCGAAAAGGCCGGCCACGAAATCCTTGAAATGCGGGCGCTCCGGATGACGGGCCACCTGTGTTTTTTGCCAGGGCGTCAATTTCGAATAGGTGTCAGCCAGCATTTTAGCGGACTTGGTCTGCAGCTTTTCGATTTCTGCTTCGATGTCGAGCGAACCTTCGTCCGCCGTGTCTCTTAGTTCGAGAATACGGGCTTCGAGCGCCGCGATCGGTTTTTCAAAATCGAGATAAGATGTCATGAAATTGAGTTAGAACCGGACAGACGAAACGTCAACGCACGAGATTTCGTTCGCTCAACGGATGACGATTATTCACAAGTTCGACCAGTCGTGCGCTGTCTATATGCGTGTAGATTTGCGTGGTGCTGATGTCGCTGTGACCCAATAGAGTCTGCAATGCCCTCAGATCTGCCCCTCCCTCGAGCAAATGAGTAGCAAATGCGTGGCGCAAGACGTGCGGACTTATATTAGCGGGGTTAATTCCTGCCTTGGCAGCATGTTGCTTGATAATCTGGTACAGTCTGATGCGACTGATATGGCCCTTCCGCGAAGGAAACAGCCATTTTTCTTTCGGATCAACGCATGCCGCCCATCGATGAACAGCTGCACGCGCTTGTTGGGAGATTGGTACCAACCGTTCCTTCTCCCCTTTTCCCTTGATAATCAAATAGGGCTTGTTCCCTCTGATGGAAGACCGCTGCAAACTCACCAGTTCGCTCGCCCTGAATCCGGAGCCATAAAGCAGCTCCATAATGGCAGAAAGTCGAAGGGTAGCTGGCTTAACCGGATCGCAATTGAGCCCCTCGGCGATCAACTGGAAGAGACTCGCGATTTCTGCGTGGGACAGTGTCTTGGGTAATGAACGGACTACTCCCGGTCGTGGTAGTGCGTCAGAAGGGTCGTTCTCGCGAAAGCCCTCTTCCACTAAAAATCCGAAATATCGCCGCAGACTCGAAGATTTGCGAGCGACTGTGCTATTTCGCAGATTGCGCCAGCGAGCAGGTAAATTCTTGATCTCATCTCTGTCAGCGCTCGACAATCTTCCACCGACTATCGCCGATGCTTGCTCCAAATCGGATCGATAAGCCGACAAAGTATGCTGGGACGCTCCGGCTTCTGCGACGAGCATCTCGAGAAATCGTTCAATCAGATTGGCATCATCACTCATATCTTGCTCGAATAAGCCTCAAGACCATCAAAGCAAAGCCTATGTCCGCGACAAAGCTTCCGCCGCTATCATCCGCGCTTCAGGCTCAAGACCCACGCGTTTCAGACTCTGCACTATATGGTAAAGATGTAATGGCGACATCGCCTTCCAGTTCCGGCCTTGCATACCGACTGCCGCGAGCAATGCCACTGTACCTTGTTGCCCACGTTGCGCGGCCAACTGAATTGCCTTGGTCCACCGTGTCGAGCGGCCCAAGTTTAACTCCAAATCACTCGAAAAATCATCGACTGTCTGCCGGTCGGCTCGTCCCAAACCAGCGACGGCGGCCAGCAAAAATTTACTACGCAGTTGCCCTTCACTGGCATCAGCATCGCCAAAATCATCAAGCGCACCATAAGATATCGTGATATTTTTGGTCGGCGAAGCTACGGCCAGTAACGCCCAGCCATCACTGCCCTGATCGACAATATCTGCCCATCTGATAGCACTACGATCGAGGCCGGCGGTCAGCATTGACGCGATCAGATCCGCACTTTGATCACCAAGCGCTTCTGCCGGAGGAATTTTTGCAGCGGCTCTAGCGGTCAAGATTTTGGCCGAATATCGCGATAGCGTCCCTTTAGACCGCTCCCATAAATCACGCATTGCTGCCAAACGGGATTCCGCTGTGTCGTTGGTGTAGGCCTGACGCAAAACCGACGCCAGCGCCCGACGATCATCACTCGCTTCCGGATCATCATATGCCGCAGAGTAAAGATCGACCATCGCCTGACTTGAGACCACACCGATCGCAGCCGCGATATCCGCCGCTTTCATTCGAGAATCCATTGAAAGCATCGGTGCCCGAACGCGCCACCCCTGAACATGACGGCCGGCCTTGGCGTATAGCCGATCCGGAGGTTCCACGCCGGTTGCAACACCCAGACCGAACCGCCAATTGTTAAAGAATTCGATATCGTCCCAAAGGATGGCGACCGCTCTACGGCCTTCGAAACCGGCACCGATCGTCTTTTCAGCTAGCAAATAGTCTATTCCAGTGGCAGCCTTCTCCCGTCTCGCTTGCTGGAGCAAGCTGGTCGCCCGACTTTGCTCCCCTGTAAGAGATGCACATATCGGACGGAACATAGTCCATGTCGGCGCATTGCTTACTCGCGCACCACCATCAACAAGAGGGCAAATACCGGCGGGATCGGCGGTCGCCAGATGCGCCTGCATTGCTACTTCGTAAAGTCTCGGCGTGTAATTATCACCATCAACCTTCATAACGAGCGAGCGGGCGGCATCTGCCTCGCCTATGAGCAGCAGACGCCATGCTCGTTCGGCGGTCCAATCCGCAGGATTGACATTCTCAGGGCTGGTGACCTTGCTTAGCAAAGTACGTCGCAGCAAGATCGAACCCCAGCGAGAAATAATCGGGCCACGCAAGTTTCTGATCAAGTTGGTCAGATATTGCCCACCCTCTTGGCCGAAGGCATCTGCCGCCAGGCCATTGTGCTGAGGCGTTAAAACGCCGATTTCTGCCATCGACCGCCTTTCGCCTGCGGAAAGACGATATTGGGGCTGCAACGCATCATCCAGCGCGTTCAAATCGAGATCCCCGTTCTCGTCGAGAGTCAACGATGGCGAAACGGAACCAAGGTCTGGAACATTGCCATCCGCATAAGGTCCGCTTGATGGGTCGCTTGGCTGAGGGTTTGCAGGCCGCGCCGAGACTGGACCGGGCGCTGGCGATGGTATGGCCACGGGTGCGGGGCTGGGCGAAGGCGCAGTATCTCCAAACCCAGGCGGCAACAACGACTCCGGTGAATCCTGCCCCAATACCGGGATCGCTACCAATAGAGCACCAAGACTCACGGCAGCCAACGATATGTGTTTGATACGCGCTCGCATTTTACTGCAGATCATCACCAATAACAGGCTTTTCAACCGGTTGCAGTGGCTGCTCGACATCCATCGAGGCTAGATAAACAGCCGTGCCGATCAAGACAGCAACAAACAAAATTAAATAGACCAACTTACGCGGCATAGATGTGGCTCAATCTTTCGAACGGTTAAAAAACTAGCATAATCAGCATTGGAAATTGCACCCTTAGCCAACCGCTGTATAGCCTTTGCCCCAATGGATAAAAACATTAAAGCCTCTTTCGACAATTCAGCAGGAAATTCCGGTGAAAAGCCAGTTTCCGGTTCAGAGAAACCTATTGTCCTGGTCGGTTTGATGGGAGTCGGCAAAACCACAGTGGGCCGACGCCTCGCAAAACGGATGAGTCTTGCGTTCGTGGACGCCGACGAGGAGATCGAACGTGCGGCAGGTCTTACCGTAGAAGAAATTTTTAGCCGCTTCGGTGAAGCCTATTTCCGTGACGGCGAAAGGCGCGTGATAACACGCCTGCTGGAGGGCAAGCGTCAGATCATCGCTACCGGCGGCGGAGCGTTCATGAACAACGAAACGCGGACATTAATTCTGGAAAAGGCGATCGCAATCTGGCTCGACGCTGATCTGGAGACATTGGTAAAACGCGTGGGCCGGCGCAATACCAGACCATTACTGAAATCTGGTGACCCGGCAAAGATTTTAGCCGATCTGGCGGCGAAAAGAAATCCGGTTTATGCCACGGCACATATTCATGTCATGGGCAATGATTCGCCCCATGAAATTACTGTAGAAAAGATTATCGAGGCATTGCAAAGTTGACCCAAATCACTGTTGAATTAGGCGAGCAAAGCTATCCCATATTGGTTGAACCAAGCGCACTTGAGCGGGCCGCGACGCATCTGCAGGGATTTGCCAATAATCAGCGACTTTTTGTTCTCACCGACGAAAATGTTGGATTTCATCTGCTTCCTAAGCTGAAGGGATCTTTTGCCGGAAGCGGAATTGATCTCATCATCAAAAGCCTCCCAGCAGGCGAGTCGAGCAAGAGTTGGCGCCAACTGGAACTAGTGACCGACTGGCTGTTGGCCCAAGGCGTCGAACGCTCCGATACACTGGTGGCGCTTGGCGGTGGTGTGATGGGTGATCTCACCGGATTTGCAGCAGCAATTGTCAAGCGCGGCTGCAGGTTCGTCCAGATACCCACCAGCCTACTTGCCCAGGTGGATAGCAGCGTCGGTGGCAAGACGGCGATCAACAGTTCAGCCGGAAAGAATTTGATCGGTAGCTTTAACCAGCCCCGTTTTGTGCTGATTGATCCACTGGTACTGAACAGCCTGCCGGACCGGGAATTGCGCGCCGGCTACGCCGAAGTGATCAAATATGGATTGATCAGCGACCCAGACTTTTTCGCTTGGTGCGAAGCCAATGGCTGCGAGGTTCTGGATCGCGACCCGAAAGCCCTCAGCAAAGCGATCATCCATAGCGTACGCGCAAAAGCCCTAATCGTCGGAGAAGACGAGAAAGAGCTCAGCGGTCGCCGTGCTCTACTCAATCTTGGCCATACCTTCGGCCATGCGCTGGAGGCGGAAACCGGCTTTTCGGACAAGCTGGTCCACGGCGAAGCTGTCGCGGCCGGGATGGCACTGGCATTCGGATATTCGGTAAGCCGCGGCCATTGCGACCCGGTCGAAGCGGAACGCGTCCGATCCCATCTTAAGGCGGTCAATTTGCCCTATAATTTGGCAACTGCTTCGGTCAGCGCATCCGGCCAACGACTGGTCGACCATATGATGCACGACAAGAAAATGAGCGGCGGCACCCTGCCTTTCCTGCTTGCAAACGGTATCGGACAGTCCTTTCTGGCGAAGGATGTCGATCTGGAGGACGTTGCTAAATTTCTGGACGAGTCGGACTAACCAACCGCGAAAAATCGGGGATCAGGATTTCTTCGCCGCGTTATTTTCGAATCTGAGTTCTCCGCCGGCGAGCATGTCACCGCCGGACTTCATCTGCGCTTCCAGCCGGTCGCAATCGCGCTGACGGAATTCTTCGTCGACCTCTTCGATCAGACTGCTATCCAAATCAATCGCGAACATGGTCTGGCGCGCGAGATGGATCGCTGATTCAAACATTTCCCGCTTCATCCCGACGATGCCGAGCCCCTTGAGCGCGATCAGCTGGCGGCGGTCATAGACCCGGACGAATATCTTGGTTTCCGGGAAAGACTGAACGATTGCGCGCACCTGTTCCGGACCGAATTCCTTATCATCCATACAGAAGACAATGGCATCCGCTTCATGTGCTCCTGCCCGTCGCAACAGGTCGACGCGAGTACCGTCACCATAGAAGACCTTGGCGCCAAATTGCTGGTGAACGTCAATCTGCTCCGGCTTGATATCGATCAACGTCAGCGGGATTTTTGCAGCCATCAGCACTTGCGATACCGTCTGACCAAACCGTCCCTGCCCGACCACGATGACCGACGCTCGCCCAGCGTTGGAAGGGTCTTCGAGATCCGCTGACGACTTGCTTGCTCCACTGCTGAATCGCCGCGCGAGCAGCATCAGAAAGGGCGTGGTCGCCATTGAAATGGTGATAATCGCGCCGAACAGACTGCTCGCTTCAGGTTCAATCAATAGCGCCTTTTCCGCCTCAGAGAATAGAACAAAGCCAAATTCGCCACCCTGACTGAGCAGCATTCCCATCGCAAGAGCAGGGTTGGTATCCATACCAAACAGCTTGCCGAGTCCGAAAATAATAGCGATTTTGACTGCCACCAGCACAATGGCCGCGCCCAATACAAAACCCGGATTTTCGATTACTACATTGATATCCAGCATCATGCCAACCGCCAGGAAGAAGAAGCCGAGCAATAGAGATCGAAACGGATCAATGTCGGCTTCCAACTCATGACGATAGGGTGAATTCGCCAGCATGACCCCAGCGATAAAGGCACCCAGAGCGGGCGATAGACCGATAAATTCCATCAGTGCGGCGCCGCCGAATACAGCTACAAGACCGGCGACAATGAACAATTCACGTTCGGCAATCCTACCGATCACCTTCAACAAGGGCTGCAACAGATATTTTCCGGCCAAGATGAGCCCGCCGATTGCAAGTACCGCGTAAAGTGCAGTCAGCCAACCTGACGGCCCACCTTCGTCCTGTGGTGCGCGGGATAGTGCAGCAATGATAGTGAGCAGCGGGATGATCGACAGGTCCTGAAACAACAGGATCGAGAAAGCTTTCTCTCCGGTCGGCGTATTCAGTCTGCCGGAAGATTGCAGCATCGGGAGCACCTGCGCCGTCGAGGAGAGCGCCAATGGCAAGCCTATGGCGATGGATGCAGCAAGGGTGAAATTGGTCGTCGCCATGATCAGCAGAAACAGCGCGACGCCGCACAACACAACCTGACTCATTCCGAGTCCGAATATCGCCTGACGCAAACGCATGAGTCGCGCCGGTGCCAGTTCCAGCCCGACAATGAAGAGCAGGAGAATGATCCCGATTTCGGAAAACTCCAAAATCGTACCGGCGTTGCTGATCAACTGAAATCCATGCGGGCCAATCAACACCCCTGCAATCAAATAACCGAGAACCGCGCCGATGCCGAACCGTCGAAATACCAGCACCATGACCAAAGCCGCGCCGAGCATGACAAAACCGCCCAGAAGCAGATCGGCCATATGAGTTTCAGGTGCCATGACTCAGGTTGTCTTTCGTTTGGCGGCGTTGGCAAATGCCGCGATCAATGCATCATAGGGAAGCAATATGGCAGCATGACGCCCCTTGTGGTCTCGGGCCGCAACCAGCTTGTCCATATTTTGCCAGTCTCCGGGACTTTCCGCCTTTCCGCTGAAAAACTCTTCCAGCCCGGACTTGGCCTGCACGATGTCAATCAAGCTGAGGCCAATAGCTTCTGTCCCGAGAATGGAAGCGGACGCCTGACCAAGCGCACAGGCGCTTATACTCATTCCCAAATCTACCAGCGCACCATCATCCGCTAAAATAACATCAGCAGCAACAACGCTGCCGCAAGTCCGGGACCGAATTTCAGCGCTACCGTCCGGGCTATCCAGCCGCTCCTGATGCGGAATTGACACCGCGAGACGCAAAATATCACGGGTGTATAAAGCCTCGCTCATTCAACGGGCTCTACAGGATCGACCGGCGTTGCCCGCTGTTCATGTACAAAATCGACCATAGCATTTCCGCTGGCGTTAAGCAGCGGATAGGTCCGAGATTCGGCGAGCCATTCCGGCCGTGGTTCGTCAACGCCATAAATAGTGTCGTTGACCAGCACCACCAGCAGATAGAGCAAAGTCGCACCAATCAATCCCTTGATCATGCCAAAGCCGAAACCAAGTACCCGATCAATGGGACCGAGCATCGATTTGCGCGATCTGGCACCAATGGAGCGGGCGATCCAGCGGCCCAGCGCATAGGTCACGATGGCAATCGAAGCGAAGGCCAGCACCGAAGAACCGCTCTCGCTCCCCACCGGACCGATCAGCCGGTCCGTTATCGGCGTATGCAGCGTTCTCACGCCAATCACGATCAATATCCAGGCGATCAAAGAAAGCGCTTCCTGAACGAATCCTCTGAGGAATCCGAGCACCGCTGCTCCGCCCATTAAAATCAGTACAAATATATCGAGACCGGTCATCGGCTCTAGCTAGTCACGCTCGAGCATATGGTCAACGAGATTGGCGAGTTTGGCGAATTGCAGCTTCTTTATGCTGTCGCTGCTTTTTTCGCCCGATGCCGGTATCAGTGCGCGGTCGAAGCCGAGCTTGGATGCTTCCTTCAGGCGGAGAGGCGTGCGCGAGACCGGCCGGATTTCCCCGGACAGCGCAATTTCCCCGAATATCACGGCATCGCTGGGCATCGGACGTTCGGCATGGGCGGATATCAGCGCAGCCGCCACAGCCAGATCGGCAGCAGGATCGGTGAGCCGATAGCCCCCCGCGACATTGAGATAGACTTCAGCACCAGAGAAGCTGAGCCCGCAGCGCGCTTCCAGCACCGCCAGGATCATCGCCAGCCGGGAACTGTCCCATCCCACGACCGACCGCCGCGGGGTTGCGCCACTCGCCAGCCGCACCGTCAGCGCCTGAATCTCGACCAGCACCGGCCTTGTGCCTTCCATCGCCGGGAA
>TARA_R110000850_G_scaffold80947_3_pt1 | contig 103216 bp, 100 predicted proteins | sample TARA_R110000850 | Tara Oceans TARA_R110000850 (sample SAMEA4397586) | marine metagenome | biome: Polar Biome; feature: [SRF] surface water layer (ENVO:00010504); material: water (ENVO:00002006), including particulate matter (ENVO:01000060) such as... | depth 5 m | reverse complement strand
GGGACACGCCATAAAAAAAATCCAACTCTGATGAATTGGATTTTAATGTATTGGGTGTTAGTTTTTTATTTTGTTAAACCTCTTGATATAACGATTCGTTGAATTTCAGAAGTTCCTTCATATATTTGAGTAATTTTAGCATCACGCATCATTCTTTCTACATGATATTCGCTTACATAACCGTTTCCACCGTGAATTTGAACGGCTTCGATTGTGGTGTTCATAGCAGTTTCTGAAGCGAATAATTTAGCCATTGCACCTGAGTGAGAAATATCTTCACCATTGTCTTTTTCAAAACCTGCTTTAAAACATAACATTCTGGCAGCTGTAATTTGAACATGCATATCTGCTAATTTGAAAGCGATTGCTTGGTGTTGAATAATTGGCTTTTTAAAAGTTACTCTTTCTTGAGCGTATTTTAAAGCTAATTCATAAGCACCTTGAGCAATTCCTAAAGCTTGAGAAGCGATTCCGATTCTTCCACCATTCAATACGTTCATTGCGAAAGCAAACCCAAAACCATCTTCACCGATTCTATTTTCTTTAGGAATTTTTACGTCAGAAAACATTAAAGAATGTGTGTCTGAACCTCTAATTCCCATTTTCTTTTCTTTTGGTCCAATTGTAAAACCTTCCCATCCTTTTTCAATTAGAAAAGCGTTTATTCCTTTATGTCCTTTTTCAATATCAGTTTGAGCAATTACAATATATGTAGATGCAGAGTTACCATTTGTGATCCAGTTTTTTGTACCGTTTAATAAATAATGGTCTCCTTTGTCAATTGCAGTTGTTTTTTGTGAAGTTGCATCAGAACCTGCTTCTGGTTCAGATAGACAGAATGCACCAATTACTTCACCAGTTGCAAGTGGTACAAGGTATTTTTGTTTTTGTTCTTCGTTACAATATTTTTCGATTCCAGCACAAACTAATGAGTTGTTAACAGACATAATTACTGCTGCGGAAGCATCAATTTTTGCGATTTCTTCCATTGCACATATGTATGAAATGCTATCTAAACCAGCACCACCATATTTAGGATCAACCATCATTCCTAGAAAACCTAATTCAGCCATTTTTTTGACTTGTTCTGTTGGAAATTTAGAATGTTCATCTCTTTCAATAACACCTGGTAATAATTCTGTTTGAGCAAAATCTCTCGCAGCTTGCTGAATCATTAATTGCTCTTCGTTTAATTTGAAATCCATAATCTAAAATATATTGTTTTGAATTTGTACTAAAATAAGTTGTCAAATGTACTCAATAATTAGCAAATTTTCAATAACTATTTGTAATTTTAACCCATGTTTAAGCAGAACTATAACGTTATCGGAGTAATGTCGGGAACTTCATTAGATGGAGTTGATTTGGCTCATATTAGATTTACTAAAAATTCGGATTGGAATTACGAGATTTTAGAAACTGAAACGGTTTCATATTCTGAAGAATGGTTAAATAAATTAAAATTAGCAGTTAATTTTTCAGAATCTCAATTAGAAGAACTAAATGTAAATTATACTCATTTATTAGCTGAAATAATCAAAGATTTTATTACAAAGAATACTATTGAAAATTTAGATGCAGTTTGTAGTCATGGTCATACAATTCTACATAAACCTAATTTAGGATATACATTACAGATAGGAAATTTGCCAATAATATCGGAGTTAATAAATCAGAATATTGTTTGTGATTTTAGAGTTCAAGATGTTGAGTTAGGTGGTCAAGGTGCTCCTTTAGTTCCAATTGGTGATAAATTATTGTTTTCTGAATATGATTATTGCCTGAATTTAGGTGGTTTCTCTAATATTTCATTTGAAGATAAGGTTCAAAGAATTGCTTTTGATATTTCTGCAGTAAATACAGTTTTGAATTTCTATTCAAACACTTTAGGCTTTGAATATGATGATAAAGGTGAAATAGCTAGGTCAGGAAAATTAGATTTAGAGTTATTTGATAAGCTAAACAAGCTAGAATTTTACAATTTAAGTTATCCTAAGTCATTAGGAATTGAATTTGTAAATGAATTTGTATTCCCAATAACTGAAAATTTCAAAATTTCAATAAATGATAAAATGAATACTTTTGTGGAACATATTGCTTTCCAAATTAGCAAAGTTATTTCTAAAAAAGACACTTCATTACTTATAACAGGTGGTGGAGTATATAATGATTTTTTAATCGAAAGGATAAAATTTCATTTACCAGATAATAATGTGATTATTCCAACTCAAAAAACAATTGAATTTAAAGAAGCTTTGATTTTTGCTTTTTTAGGTGTTTTAAAACTTAGAAATGAAATTAATGTTTTGAGTAGTGTTACAGGTGCAAAAGAAAATCATAGTTCTGGTAAAATTTATAAAAAAAAATAGAGAAACTTGCATCTCTCTATTTTTCCAATTTAACCAAAACCATTAATTATAAGTTTTTTATTTTTTTGCTATTTGATATTAAAAACACACCTATCAGTATGCCAGAAACAAATAATATGGTCATGTTTGAATTTATAGGAGCTGTTACAGGATCTTCATCTTCATCAACACCACCTTGAGCATTTATTGTAAAGCTTGAAATTAATAATAAAGTTATTAAAGCTCTTTTTAATGTTATCATTTTCATTACAGTTTAATTTTTTTATAAATAATTTTATTGTCAGTTGTGTTTATTTGAATTAACCCTAAAAGATTTTTATAAATTGAAGTGTCAATAGTTATTGATTTATTTTTGACATTGTTTCTTTCAATTAATAATCTTCCTGTATAGTCATAAATTCTAATTTTTTCTATTTCTATTTTTTCAGAATTAATTTTAATTCCATTTTCTGTTCCAAAAACGATGATATCATTTTGATTTAAGATATTACTATCAGTATTTAAAGCAGAAGCATACATAATTTGAAATCTATTATCGATAGAACCACTAGTTGTGAAAAAAGTATAAGGATTTGATAAACTTTGAATGGTGTTGTTCAATAAATCTTTAATATAAATATCTTGAGCTGAACTAAAGAATCCTGAAATATGATCAATGCTTATAGAATAATTACCATCAGTTTGTGTTTTTATACCTATAGGAATTATTTCAGAACTTATTAATGGAACTGAACGACTTTGGATAGTATAATTGTTATTGTCAAAAATAGAATAGATAGAGAAATCTTGTTCTCTTAATAATTTAGCATCTTTTCCATGATCATAACCATTTGTTGATCCGTCAGCGTAAACGATAGCATTTTGACTAAAATTAGAATTATTGTCATTTAAATTTAGCCACATACCGTTAATAGTATTAGAATTATTTGATCTGTAGAAATTATCTGTGTTTTCTATAGTTCTCATTGTATTCTTAAAAGTAACAGAAGTTCCACTACTTGCTTGAACAATAAATGCTTGTCCAGGACTTATTTTATCATTAGTCGGAGCTAGTGCATTTGAAGTGTTAGTTGTCCAAACTCCAGAAGCCCAAGTACAATAACCATATCCATTAGCTGCTCCGTTTGTTTTTCTCCAAAAATATGCAGTACCAGTTAAATTAGTGTTTTCAGCAAAAAATAGAGGTAAATCTAAATCAGAAGGATAAGGATTTCCAATTGCGTTAAAGCCTGAAATTCCTGATTGATTTGGAGTTATTGAAGCAGAAATAGTTCCGTTATTAGGCAAACCATTAAAAACTCCATTCCAAACAGTTGCAACTGTAGGATGGTTGTCTGCAACTCTAATTAAATACCCTTTACCAATTTCGAAAGGTGAATTTATTAATGTGTTTGTTAAAGGTTCAAAATAACCATCAGGTAAAGTAGCAGGGTTATAACTATTAAAACGAATAGGAGAAGTAACAGTTAATGGTGAGAAGTTTTTTAAGGTTTGTGCACCATTAACAGGAGAAGACCACATGGTGTAATCTTGTCTTTTTATTAAACTACTGTTTCTGTTTACAATTGTATTTCCACTTCCAGTATTAGTTGAATTATTAATTTGAATTAAATTAGAATTGTTTTCTAAAGTTAATATTCCATCATTAACAATTTCATTAGTTACTGTTAGAGAATTTGTTGCTGTAACAAGTAACGTCGTAGTTGAGTTTAAAGTAATTTTATTTGCAGTAGCATTGTTGCTAATTACAGGTAAATTACTTCCACTTGAAGGATAATTTATTATGGCTTCCAATGTAGAATTAGGAATTCCGTTAGACCAGTTTCCAGTATTATTCCAATCAGTACTTACAGCACCTGTCCAAGATGTTGAAGAACCAGCATTAGAAAGATTACTTTCCCAAATACCTCTTCCATATGTTCCAGCTCTCAATTTGTTTGTTGGGTAATAAATTTCTAAATCTCGAACAGCTACATTTGGTAGTCCAGTCATAAAAGTTGTCCAAGTTGATGTTGCATTAGACATTGTAAAAATTCCTATATCAGCTCCAATATATACTTCGTCTTGTGGACTATTATCTCTATATACTACAGTGTTTATAGGTAGGTTTGGTAATCCACTTGAAATATTCGTCCATGTTAAACCTCCATCAATTGATTTGAATACTTTAGATGTTGCTATAAAACCAGAATAGGTTACCCAGATTTTATTTGGATTTGTATTTGAAACAGTAATACTCTTAAATGAAGCATTTGTAGGAAGTCCTGTAGTTATATTGCTAAAAGATGTTCCAGAATTTGTAGATTTAGAAATAGCATCTTCTTGTACAGTGTAAATTATTGCTGAATTAGATGGTGCTACTACAAAATCCTTTATGTTTCCTGTACCAGCTGAAGACCCTAGAGGTGACCATAAATTCCCTTTGTTGTTAGATGTGTATAATACAGGTGTTCCACCCGAATAAATTTTTAAATGATTATTTGGATCAATTTTAAAAGGACTATAAAAATCCATACCTGTTGGTAATCCAGTTTGAATTGGGCTTACATTTGTACCTCCATCATCTGAACGACTATATTTTCCTTCAACATATTGAACGTATATTGTGTTGTTGTCAGTATAATCAGTAAAACATTCACCACCATCACCACCATTGATGTTAGTCCAACTGCTTACTGTTTTTAAATTAGTTCCATTATCTTGTTGTCCTGCAACTATAAAGTCAGAATTTGTTTGTGATAAACCTAATCCCACAACTTGACCAATTGCTAAGTTTGAACTAATGTCTGTCCATTGATCACCATTGTCTGTAGATTTAAAAATTCCTCCATCATTACATGAAAAAACAGTTGTGCCACTATTTGGTAAGTAATATACATCATGTACATCAGCATGAACTTCTCCAGAATCCCAAACAGAAGTATTTATCCATGTAGAACCACCATTACTAGAAATCCAATGGTTAATTCCACCTACAACTAAATAATTTGCATCAACAGGAGAAACAGCAATTGCTAAATCATAAAATCCTTGACCAGCAGTATCATTACCGTCTTCTGCATATCCTAATAAATTAGGAGTAGTAGACATAGTTGAAAAACTTGAACCACTATCAGACGAACGATAAACACCTTTAAAGGATGAGTTAGCTTTTGCTATTAATGCATATACATAATTATCATTATTTGGTGAAACCCCTAAAGCGATTCTAATAATATCAGTAGTTGGTATTCCATTTGTAATTTGAACCCAAGTAGCTCCAAAATCAGTTGATTTATATAATTTAGTTCCAGCAGCATAAACGGTATTTGCATTTGCATTACCAGGTTTAAATTCCATATCATACAAAGTTGGATATTCACCATTTACACTTACAAAAGTATTAGTTTGCCATCCGTCAGTTGTGTAAAATATACCTGTATTTGTTGCAACTATCATTTTTTGAGAATTTGATGGATCCATTAGAAGTTTAGAAATTTTATAACCTTCTTGAACTGTAAAAGTCAGACTGGTCGGATTCCATGTATTTCCACCATCAATTGATTTTAAAATACCAATACTTTTTCTATCTGACTCAATGTCACCAGTTGCTAGATACATAACATTAGGATTACTTGGTGTAATTGCTATGTCAGAACAACCTATTACTCCTAAGAAGTCGGTATTTGTTGTCCATGATGCACCATTATTAGTTGATTTCCATAAACCTCCATCTGGAGTTCCAACATACATTGTAGCTAAATCTGGTGAAAATCTAATAAAAGTTGTTCTTCCAGCTCCAGTTCTAGTATAGGGACTTGGTCCAGTTGGAGAACCAATAGGTCCAACCTCTGTCCAATTAGAAGTGATTAAATTATTAGTAGCTTGTCTAGAAGAGTTGTTTCTTTTTTGCCACTCTATATAATTTGTGTAAGCACTAGAAGGTAGGTTCATGTTTCCAGAAGGATATACTCTTTCTGACATATAGCTTTCCCATCTTTTAAAAGGTTTATAGCCTCGACTTCGAGAAGGAGTTTTGTCTTTCCAATAATTCTTAAAATCATTTTGGATTTCATAAAAACTTACACCTTTATTGTTGCCCATTTTTCTCCAATTTATACTGTCTTGAGCCATAGAGGCTGAAGAATAAATTAGAACCATAAAAGCATAGAGAATAATTTTTTTCATGTTTTATTTATTAGATAATTTTTAATTTACTCATAGAGTTAATTTACATTTAAGAAAAAAGTGTATTCTTAACTACTAATGAAATTGAATTTTTATATTTTATTCGAAAGTATTATAAATAACCTTTAATATCACTTTGTTGTTAGGGTACAATAAAGGGTACAATTGTTTGAATTTTTTAAAATGAGTCAAATGATGTTTTTGTAAAAAAAAGCAGAGAAACGAATGTTTCTCTGCTTTCAAATTTAACCTCTATTATTAACCTATAAACTACTTAATTATTATTTTTCTTGTCATGTTGTTTATTCCATCATTTATATTGATTAAATAAACTCCATTTTGAATGCTTTTTAGTTGAATGTTCTCATTAAAAAAACCATCATTAGTATAAGAATTTGAGAAAACTTGTCTTCCTCTAATATCATTAACCTTAATATCTATTTTATTAGTTGATGTTGAATTAAGTTTAATTGTAAAGTTTCCTTCACTTGGATTAGGATATAAAGCAAAATCATCAAATGCAAAACCTGCATTACTTGCCACGGTTGTAATCTCAAATTCTTCTGAATTTACTGCATAATAGATATTTCCTGTTGGTTTTACCATCAATCTACAAGTAGTAGAAGAAACACTAGGTGCCGTAACAGATGTAGTACCATTATTAGCTACAGAAGCTGCTAATGTCGTAAATGTTAATCCACCATCTGTAGATAATAAAACATCTACATTTGTAGAACCAGCTAATGAACTTGTTCCGTTTACATTCCAAGTTACTGTTTGAGTAGACCCTTGCGCCCAAGTTATTCCAGTTGTGTTTTGAGATGTAACTACAAATGGACCAACTGCTGCATCAACAGTTACAACCATAGCATCTGTTTTAGTTTGTCCTGCTCCAAGGTGATTATCTCTAACGGTAAGTCTGAAATTTAAATCTCTAGCCACATTAGAAACTGATTCCCAATTAGTAGGAGTTGTTAATTCACCATATAAAACATTTTCTAATTTTGGTAAATATCTAATTGGCTCTGGTGTTGCAAGAAATAATCTAAAAGTTGGACCAACTGTTTTCATATCTGTTGTAGTACTGTTTGCACCAACTGTAGCTGCTGTTCCATCGTCATTTTGTTCCCAACTATAGCTTAATACATCATTTGCATCAGCATCAGAACCTGTTCCTGTTAATTTGAACGCTGTTCCTTTTGGAATTGTATAATCAGCTCCAGCATTTACAACTGGAGTTGCGCTTGAAGGTGTGCTTACTGGACAAGTTTTTGTAGCCATGTTTGCTTCAACTTGCAGAACACTTGCAGTAGAAAATTGTATAATATTATGAGGTTGAACATCCCAGTTTGTAACACCAGCATATCCCATTGTAGCACATCCACTACCAGGTTCAATATTTGTTCCAGAACCTTCATACTCATAACTAAAAGTATGAGTTGCGCCAAACTGATGACCAAATTCGTGAGCTAAAAAGTCAAAGTTAAAAACAGAACCTTCTGGCATTGTTTGTGCACTTGTGAAACCAGCTCCTTTGTTTATATCAGTTTGATCTGTAATATCATCATCATTACAAACACAACCAATACATCCCGCATTTCCATTTCCACCTGTATTACAGACTAAATGACCTACATCATAAGCAGCATTTCCTATAGTAGAAGAAAGCATGTTTTGAAGTTCTAAATTCCAAACATCATTAGCTGAACCAGTTGCAGCATTAGAATATGGATCAGTTGCTGCATTTAAATAAATTAGAGAAGCATTGTTTGCTATTAAATTAACATGAATTGCTAAATCTCTTTCAAAAAGCGCATTTATACTTGTTAATGAAGCATTCATTCCTGCTAGAGCACCTGCGACTGTTCCTCCAAAATATTGAGCATATTCTCCATTACAAGACATTGCCAAACGCATTGTTTTTAATTGACCTGCGCTTGATCTATTTGTATTTTGAATAGGAGTAAAGTTTAAATTCTTATCTTTAACACCACAAGAAAAAGTAGTAGTTTCCGAATGACTGTTTTTAGAACTAAATACTACATAAACAGTTGCTGCTTTATCATAAGATTCAATAAATTCAGTGTCTTTTCCAGTCCTAAATACAACAGTTTGAAAACCAATTGGAGCTAAACTAAAACTTATACTTGCAGATTTATCTGTAGTTCCTTTTCCAGAATAGGCTCTGATATCTGGATATTGAGCTTGTAAAATTGGATCAAAATTTGAGTTTTCCCAAACTTCAAATTGTTCTAATTCTCCGTTCAAATTAGGAATAGAAACTAAAGTTCCTGCATTTTTTGAATGTATACTAGAAGCATTGGTAAGTGTTTGTTTTAATTGTAATGCATTTAAAGCATAATACTTTTCACCTTCTGTGTTCTTATGAGCAGTTTTTCTCGAAACGTTTGAAGTTTCTACCGAAGAAATAACTTTCCAAATTGAAGTTTTTTGCGCGTTTACCTGCCCAAAAACAAATGCAATTAATAAATAGAGTAAATTTTTTTTCATTGTTTTTTTATTAAATAAATTTAAGTGAATTAATCTTAGTGCAAAAATAGTTTTAATAGGTTGTATAATATGTAAAAATAAAGGGTACAAAAAAGGGTACAATTTATTGAATAATACCTAAAAAGGTATAATTTTGTTGGACAAAGCACTTAAACAAAGAATAATGAAAAATAGCATATTTATTTTAATAATGTTTCTTGTAACTTTTTTATCGTTTTCACAATCAAATATCAATTTGGATATGTTAAACACAAATCCAATAAAAGATAACTCTGAATTATCTATTGATGAAAAAATAAAAGTCCATAAAAATCTTTTAGAAAAAGCAATTTCAGAAGAAAATAAAAAACTTCAAGTCTACAGTAATTTATATTTATTCGTAGATTATTATATGAAGAACGATTTTGTAAACATGAATAAATGTTTATTAGAAGCAGAAATTATTGCTAAAAAGGAAGGTAATCCTGCCTGGAACGGTGTAGTTCATAAACGAAAAGCAATAATTTACAAACTAAAACAAGATGAACAAGGAGCTTTAAAGGAATTTAAAGTAGCATTAGATTTTTATACAAAAGCTAATGACCACTTAGGTATGGGAGAGTGCTTAGAGCAGATTAGTACAATTTACAGTGAAACGGGTGATATAGAAAACGCCATTATTATTACAATAAAGCGATGCCTATACTAAAGAAATACGGTGATAGTCAACAAATGGCATTGACATATAATAATTACAGTAACTTATTAGTGTCTGAAGAAAATTATAAAGAAGCAGAAAAATACATCGATAGTGCAATAGGGTTAGCGAAAAAAAATAATGATTTATATAAAACTATGTTATATCAAAATAACAAAGCATCATTATTAACTAATAAAAAAGAATTTCAAAAAGCAATAATTATTTATGATGAGTGTGAGCAAATTAATCTTGAAAAAGAATGGGGTAATTTGTTAAAAGTAAACTACATAGGAAAGTCTGTTCTGTATGAAGAATTGAATAATTATAAATTAGCTAACGAATATTTAAAAAAATATCATACTATAAACGATAGTTTAAATGGAGCAGATGTCTTGGTGAAAATTAATGATTTAGAATTAAAATACAAAGTAAAACAAACAGAACTCGAACTTGAAAAAAACAAAAAAAAATTAGAAAGAAATTATTGGTTTTTATTTAGTGCTCTTTTTCTATTAATTATTCTGTTCTTAGTTTGGAGAATTAATGTAAAAGAGAACAAAATTGAGTCTGAAAATCATAAAATTAAATTATTAGAGTTAACAAATCAAATAATTGAAAAAAATGACAAAATTATCAAACAACAAGAGTTAATTGATAAAAAAGAAACTAAAGAACTAACAAAAGTTGATTTTGAATTTAGAAACCAAAAAATTCTAACAGATACAGACTGGACCTCATTTAAAAATTATTTTGAAAAGGCATTTCCTAATTATATTCAAAAAATAAGAATAAAATACCCAAAAATTACTGATGCCGAAGAACGATTGTTTTTGTGTATCAAACTTAATTTAAGGTCTAAAGAAACTGCACTTATGCTTGGGATTTCTACAGAAAGTGTTAAAAAGAGTAGAAATAGATTGCGAAAAAAAATAAACTTAAATATTGAAGATGATTTAGAAGTGTTTGTAGGAAATTTTTAATGATTTTTTTTATTTCAGTTTAAAAATAAGTTTAGTTGCATTATTAAGGATAACGTTTAATTTAAATGCTGATTTTTAATGTTTTGATAAGGAATGTGTTAAACCTTTTTTTAGTTTAGATATTATTAAATTGCTAAAAAAATGTGAATATTTTATCTAATCCTATAGATTATGTATATTTGTTGAATTACAATTTAAAAGAATTAATGAAAGATTTATTACAAAAATTTGAGAATAAAGAACCAGAAATAGTTTTTAATTGGAAAGATCCTGAAACGGAAGCTGAAGGTTGGACGGTAATCAACTCATTAAGAGGTGGTGCTGCTGGTGGTGGAACTAGAATGAGAAAAGGCTTAGACATGAACGAAGTTCTTTCTTTAGCTAAAACAATGGAAGTGAAATTCTCTGTTTCTGGACCAGCAATTGGTGGTGCAAAATCTGGAATTAATTTTGACCCAAGCGATCCAAGAAAAAAAGGTGTTTTAGAACGCTGGTATAAAGCTGTTTCTCCATTGTTGAAAAATTATTATGGAACTGGTGGTGATTTAAATGTTGATGAAATTCACGAAGTAATTCCAATGACAGAAGAATGTGGTGTTTGGCATCCTCAAGAAGGTGTTTTTAACGGACATTTTAAGCCAACAGAAGCAGATAAAATTAACAGAATCGGACAATTACGTCAAGGTGTAATTAAGGTTATTGAAAACCCAAATTTTTCTCCACACGTTTCTCGTAAATATACAATTGCTGATATGATTACGGGTTATGGTGTCGCTGAAGCTGTTCGTCATTATTACGATATATATGGTGGTAATGTTAAAGGTAAAAAGGCAATTGTTCAAGGATTCGGAAATGTAGGTTCAGCAGCGGCTTTTTATTTAGCAGAAATGGGAGCTAAAGTTGTTGGAATAATAGATAGGGATGGTGGTTTAATTAATGAAGAAGGATTTTCTTTTGAAGAAATTACACAATTATTCTTAAACAAAGACGGAAACAAATTAGTAGCCGAAAACATGATTCCTTTTGAAGAAATCAACAAAAGAATTTGGAATATAGAAGCTCAAATTTTTGCTCCTTGTGCAGCATCAAGGTTGGTGCAAAAATCACAAATTGATGAAATGATTGCTTCAGGTTTAGAAGTTATTTCTTGTGGTGCTAATGTTCCTTTTGCGGACAAAGCAATTTTCTTTGGACCAATTATGGAGGAAACAGACAAGCAAATTAGTTTAATTCCAGATTTTATTTCAAACTGTGGAATGGCTAGAGTTTTTGCTTATTTCATGGAGAAAAAAGTGCAAATGACTGATGAAGCTATTTTTTCAGATACATCATCAATAATAAAAAATGCGATTCAGAAAGCATATGACCAAAATTCTGACAAGAAAAACATTAGTGCAACCGCTTTTGAAATTGCATTAAAACAATTAATCTAAAATAATAAAATAATAAAATAATAAAATGGAAGCAATTTTAATCATAATATTCATCGTAGGATATTTAGCTATTGCATTAGAACATAATTTGAAAATTGACAAACTTGTACCAGCATTAGCCATGATGGCTATTTTATGGGCAATTATAGCAGTAGCTCATCTTGATGTTTTTGAAGTAAATACTGCTACAAGGTCATTAGATCTTCATCATTTAGAAGGAGTACTACTACATCATCTAGGTAAAACAGCAGAAATCTTAGTTTTCTTGTTAGGAGCAATGACAATTGTCGAAATCATTGATTACTTTGATGGGTTTTCAACCATAAAATCTTATGTAAAAACTAAGCGTAAAGTTAATTTACTTTGGTTATTTACAACTTTAGCTTTCATTTTGTCTGCTATAATTGATAATTTAACGGCTACAATTGTATTAATTACTATTTTACAAAAAATAGTAAAAGAAAAAGAAGTGCGCTTGTGGTATGCAGGTTTAATAGTTATTGCTGCGAATGCAGGAGGTGCTTGGTCTCCAATTGGAGATGTAACAACTACAATGCTATGGATTGCTAATAAAGTAACGGCATCTAGTTTAATAATACATGTACTTTTACCTTCATTAGTTTGTTATGCGGTTCCAACATTTATCGCTTCAAGATTGTCAATATTCAAAGGTGAAATAGCTGCTGAAGACTTAAAAGAAGAAAAGTCTACTTCAAAACATAGTGCAATAATGTTTTATCTTGGTTTAGCGGGAATATTATTTGTTCCAATCTTTAAAACTGTTACTCATTTACCACCTTATATGGGTATGATGTTGTCATTAGCAATCGTTTCAATTTTTGCTGAGTTTTTTAGTAACTCTAAATTCTCTATGGCAGAAGCATCAGCAGGTGGAGGAGCTTTACCACCAAGTCATAGCCCAATTCATCATTCTTTGTCTAAAATTGAAATGCCAAGTATTTTATTCTTCTTAGGAATTTTAATGGCTGTTGCAGCATTAGAATCTTTAGGAATGTTATTTGAATTTGCAGGAGTTTTAGAAAGTTCAGTGCCGTTTTTAGGAACAGAACTTGCTTCTACTCACATTTCAGATCTAGTAGTTCTATTATTAGGTGTAGGTTCTGCAATAATTGACAATGTACCATTGGTAGCTGCAAGTATCGGAATGTTTTCGATTCCAATAGACGAACCAGCTTGGCACTTTATTGCATATTCAGCAGGAACAGGTGGAAGTATGTTAATTATCGGTTCAGCTGCAGGTGTAGTTGCAATGGGTATGGAAAAAATAAACTTCATGTGGTATCTTAAAAAAATCGGTTGGTTAGCCTTAATCGGATTCTTATCAGGATTTGCTGTCTTTGTTTTATTAAGAGATTTTTTATTAAATGCAGCATAATACAATTTTTATAATACATTTACGTTTTAATTTATATTAAATAATTCTATGAGTATATTTCTTCAAGTCGATAGTTTAGCAGTTGCTAATCAGGTTTTAACTGATGATCAACCAGTAGAACAAACGCTTTCAATCTGGTCATTGTTAACAAGTGGTGGAATTGGTGGTATTTCTATAATGATAGTTTTATTTATACTATTGTTTTTTGCGTTATTCCTGTATTTCGAAAGAATTATGGCAATTAATAAAGCCAGTAAAATAGATTCTAGTTTTATGAATAACATAAAAATGAATATTTCTTCAGGAAAAATTGACAACGCTAAAATGATTTGTGCGCAAACAGATTCTCCAGTAGCTCGATTAATCGAAAAAGGAATTTCAAGAATTGGAAAACCTCTAGAAGATATAAATACTGCCATAGAAAACGCAGGAACGCTAGAATTATACAAATTAGAAAAAAATACTTCAATGCTTGCAACAATATCTGGGGCAGGGCCAATGATTGGTTTCTTAGGAACTGTTGTTGGTATGATTCTTGCTTTTCATAAAATGGCAAGTGGCGGTGGACAAATTGAAGTTGGAGCATTAGCCGAAGGAATTTACACAGCAATGACAACAACCGTGGTTGGACTTATAGTTGGAATTATAGCTTACATTGGATACAATCACTTGGTAGTAAAAACCAATAAAGTGGTAAATCAAATGGAAGCAAATGCCGTAGATTTCCTTGACTTATTAAACGAACCAGTATAATGAAGTTAGGTAAAACAAGAAATAAAGTCTCAACAGAATTCAATATGTCGTCCATGACAGATATTGTGTTCTTGTTGTTGATATTCTTCATGATAACATCAACAATGGTAACCACTAACGCATTAGACTTAGTTTTGCCAAAAGCAAAAGGTAAAACAGACAGTAACAAAAATACAACGGTTAATATTACTAAAGATTTAAAATTTTTTATAGATAAAGACCCAATTGAAGAAACAGATTTAGAAGCTCAACTTTTGGCAATTCTTCCACCAGAAGACGATAAAGGAAGAGCCTTAATTCTTCGTGCAGAAGAAGGAGTGCCAATAGAAAAAGCGGTTTACGTTATGGATATTGCCAATAGAAACAAAATTAAAATAGTCTTAGCAGTAGACCCAAAATAGTTTATCCTGAATTTATTTCAGAATCTAATTTTTAGTAGCTATTTCCAGCTATCCACTATATCTTTTTTGTTTCGTTTTAAAAACGAAACAAAAAAGGATGTCGTTCCTATCTGGGCTAGGACTTTTAGTTGCAATTTAAGAATTGTTGTAAAATAAAATAATTTGTGCAAATTAATATTTGCTCTAAATCATACTAAAATATGAATGTTTTAGAAACACCAGAAGAAAAAAAATCATTTGCAATTACATCGGCAATCTTTGTAATCATAGCTTTGATATGCATATTTTTCGGATTAACCTACATGGATCCACCACCAGAAAACGGAATCGCAGTAAACTTTGGCACAAGCGATAACGGTAGAGGAGACGTAGAGCCAGCAGAAACTCAAGCTGCGGCAGCACAACCTGTAAGTCAACCAGTAGAAGCTCAAGAAAATTTAGCTACTCAAGATGATGATTCTCCAGTTGTAGCTCCTAAAAAAGAAAAAGTAAAACCGGTTAAAACGCCAACGAATACAACTCCAACAAAAACAACTCCTACTAAAGAAGTTAAGGAAGAAATTAAACAAACTGTTAATAGTGCAGCTTCTAACATGATAAAAGGCAAAGGAAAAACTCCTTCATCTGGAGAAGGTGACGGTGATTCCGATGGTAATAAAGGACAGTTAACTGGAACAATGTACGGTAATTCATATTACGGTAGCGGAAATGGTTCAGGAACAGGAAGCGGAAACGGAACAAAATGGGGTTTAAAAGGAAGAAGTTTAGCAGGTAACGATAAAATTATACAAAAATGCGACGAAGCGGGTAGAATTATAATCCAAGTTACAGTAAACAAAGAAGGAAGAGTTATTGATGCTCAATATTCTGCAAAAGGTTCAAACTCAACAAGTCAATGTTTAATTCAGCCTGCCATTGCAACTGCAAAAACTTTTAAATGGAATCAAGCTGCAGATGCTCCAGATAGCCAAATTGGTTTTGTGGAAATTAACTTTAGTGTAGGAGAATAATTTTTTTTAAATGAATTATCAAGAAACAACAGAGTGGCTCTTCAATCAATTGCCAATGTTTCAACAACAAGGTGCTTCAGCCTATAAAAAAGATTTATCTAATACAATTGCATTAGTAAATCACCTTAACAATCCAGAAAACAAGTTTAAATCAATCCACGTAGCCGGAACAAACGGAAAGGGATCAACTTCTTCCATGTTGGCTTCAATTCTTCAAGAAGCAGGTTATAAAGTAGGATTGTATACATCGCCACATTTAAAAGACTTCAGAGAAAGAATAAAAATAAACGGAAAAGAAATTACCGAAGACTATGTTGTTCAATTCGTAAAAGAAAACAAATCGTTTTTCGAACAAAATCAATTAAGTTTTTTCGAAATGACAGTTGGTTTAGCTTTTCAATATTTTGTAGATGAAAATATTGATGTTGCAATCATAGAAGTTGGAATGGGTGGAAGATTAGATTCTACAAACATAATTACACCTTTAGTTTCAGTTATTACAAATATTGGATTAGATCACACACAGTTTTTAGGAAATACTTTAGAATTAATTGCTAAAGAAAAAGCAGGAATTATAAAACAAAACATTCCAGTTGTTATAGGTGAATACCTTCCAGAAACAAAAAATGTTTTTATAGAAATAGCTAATAGAAATAATGCGTCAATATATTACGCACAAGAAAGAGAAATTCAAGATCTACCATGTGATTTATTAGGAGATTATCAAATTAAGAATAAGAAGACAGTTTTACAAACGATAGAATTATTAAATAATCATTTTATTATTTCAGAGCAAGTAGTAAAAGGTGGTTTACTAAATGTTGTAAAAAATACTGGTTTATTAGGAAGATGGCAACAAATAGGTAAAAATCCAACAGTAATTTGCGATACGGCTCACAACGCTCATGGCTTGGAAATAGTAATGAAACAAATCCAAAAGCAAAAATTCAAACAGTTACATATTGTTTTAGGAGTAGTAAATGACAAAGATTTAGATTCAATTTTACCTTTATTTCCAAAAAAAGCTTTTTTTTATTTTTGTAAACCAAATAATTCAAGAGGTTTAGAAGCAACGATTTTAAAGGATGTTGCACTAAATTACGGATTAAGTGGAGTAGTATGTAATTCTGTTTCAGAAGCTTATATTTCGGCAAGGTTGGAAGCTAATCAAGATGACTTTATATATGTTGGCGGTAGTACTTTTGTTGTAGCAGAAATAATTTAATTTTTTTTAAAAAATGTTTGGAACATTAAAAAAGTAGTGTATATTTGCACTCGCAATACGGAACAAGTATAGCAAAATAAAATAGGGCGATTAGCTCAGCTGGTTCAGAGCACCTCGTTTACACCGAGGGGGTCGGGGGTTCGAACCCCTCATCGCCCACAAAAAACTTCAACAGAAATGTTGGAGTTTTTTTATTAGATCAATATGGAATATTTTGTTTATATACTTTACAGTAAGCTTAAAAGTAAATTTTACATTGGTTACACTTCTAATTTAGAAGAACGAATAACTCGCCATAATCAAAAATCAAAAGGCTTTACTGGTTCTGTTAATGATTGGGAGGTAGTTTATACGGAAACATTTAATAAAAAAGAATTAGCGATTCAGCGCGAAAGGGTAATAAAAAGCTGGAAGAGTAGTGTCAAAATCAAAGAATTGATAGGGAGAAATATGTGAATTCAGTGCATTCCGATTCATCGGAAGGGTCGGGGGTTCGAACCCCTCATCGCCCACAAAAAACTTCAACAGAAATGTTGGAGTTTTTTTATTTAATACAATTAAGTCAATTACGCTTCAATCTTAAAATGAGGTCTTATTAATTTTATAATGTTTAATTTTGTAGAAAATTAAATGCAATGGCTTTAGAATATCAAAACGCTAGTCCTTTTAAAACATTAATATCTTTTCATAAGCTTATAGAGAGCTTAGAAGAGATTGCTATGTCGAATGTTGATTATCGTTCAAATTATGCTAAAAGCCTACTAAAAGAGATTGAGGATAAGCCTGAATTCAGAACTGGTATTGAAGATTTATCCATAATTAAAGAAAATGAGGAGTTAATAAAATATTTATTAGCAGATTTATTCCCTACAGCTTTGACTCACAATGAAATAAAAGTTGCAACAATTCCTTTTAAGAAATTTACATTTAATTATTCTGAACGTTATCGCAAAATTTTAACCGATGTTGGTTATCCTTTAGATATTAATATCAGTGATTTTGATGACCATCAGTTTTATGTACTCAATTGTTGTTTAATTTTAAACATCATTTTTAAACAAAAAATTGAATTCACAAGTCCAATCTTCTTTGATATTCCAGATAGTAATGGAATTACAAGACATTATAGAATTTTATATAATGCTGATTTCATAGAAATCTTACCTACAGAAAATTCAATTAATCTAACAGGAGAAGAAATTAAGTTATTAATTGATAATTATGATAACTTAGATTTATGGAAAAAATATTTTCCTGAGCAATCTTGGATTTTAAAAGGGTTTGTGATTGCTACTTTAATTGATGTTACTACAGAAAATGCTATTTCAAAATTAAAAACAAACCTTTTACAGACAGGTTATAAATCAAAAGAAAAAGGTGAAACAGTAGAAGAAATATTTAGATCTATATTTAGGGTTCCAGATTTAAAAATTGGATTTACTTCATATGATAAAGAAGAAAAATCTTTTGTAAAGCCTCCTTTTAACGACAATACTTTTACAAGTTTTTTATTAAATAAAGAAGAACAAGAACCTTGTATGGGAATACTTTGTGATTATTCATATGAATCTTTAATTAAGCAGTCTAAGCCACTTATTTTTTCAAATGTAGCATTGTATAAAGAAAATACCAGTTTAAGTATGCTGGCTAATAAGTTGCTTTCTCAAGATGTTAAGAGTTGCGTGCTTGCACCAATTGTTAAAGACAATAACTTATTGGGTATTATGGAAATTGTTTCTGCAACTGCGGGAACTCTAAACTCTATTAATGCAAATAAATTAGATTTAGTGCTTCCTTTTATATCAGATGCAATAGATCGATCTTACAGTGATTTAAAAAACTTGGAAGAAGCAATTATTCAGAAAGAATATACAGCGATTCATTCAAGTGTATATTGGAAATTTAAACACGAAGTTAAAAATTATATTGATTCAATGAATCAGTCTAAAGAATATATTTTCAAAGAAATTAGCTTCAAAAATGTTTACCCTTTATATGGTCAAATTGATATTAAAGGCTCTTCTGATAAAAGAAATGAAACAGTTAAGAAAGATTTAATTGCACAATTAGAAACGTTAATTGCAATTTTTAAAAAGATTAAAGCATCGAGTAATTTACTTATTTTTGGACAACTTGAGTTTGAATTAAAAGAATGTCTTGATGAATTAGGTTTGCCTTTAAAAGCAGATACAGAACAACAAGTTCAGCGTTATATTGAGTCTAAAATTCATCCTGTATTAATAGCAAATCAAGATAGTGTTTCGATAAAAGAATTGATCGAAAATTATTTTCAAAGTTTAGATCCAAAAACAGGAATGTTTTACAAACATCGAAAAGACTTTGATTACACTTTAACCATTATCAATAAAAAAATGGCCTCAATTATTGATGAAAAACAAATTGAAGCTCAGAAAATATTCCCACATTATTATGAAAGATTCAAAACAGATGGTGTTGAACATAATCTTTACATAGGTCAATCGATTGCTCCTAGTCTTGCTTTTGATAAAATATTTATTAGTAATTTAAGATTATGGCAATTGCAAACTTTATGCGAAATGGAACTAGAACATCACCGTATAAAAGAAACTTTGCCTTATGCACTAGAGGTTACTTCATTAATTTTAGTTTTCAGTTCTCCTTTATCTATTCGATTTAGAATGGATGAAAAACGATTTGATGTTGATGGTTCTTATAACGCAAGATATGAAGTTATAAAAAAACGAATTGATAAGGCTTTTGTTTTAGGAACTCAAGAACGAATTACTCAACAAGAAAAAATTACAATTGTTTATTCTAATAGTGAAGAAGAAAAAGAATATTTAAATTACATCAAGTATTTACAACACATAAATCTTCTAGAAGATACTATAGAACAATTTGAAGTTGAAGAATTACAAGGTGTTTCTGGGCTAAAAGCAATTCGAGTAAAAGTAGTTAATACGATAATTTCAGACGAAAAATATTCGTATGAAGAACTTTTAAAAGAATTAAACTAAAGGTCTAATTTCAAAAGCATAGACAAATGCAATTACAGAAACGATAATTCCAATCATAAAAATATTATAAGTTATTCTTAATAATCTGTATTTGCGTTCTAAAACGATTCCCAAAAGATATAAATCTCTAATCATTGCATTGTAAAGATAATTTCTATCGCCCATCATTTCGTTTATAGCATCTTCATATTGTTCATAAGGCATTTTATAAAAATTCCCAAAAAACAATAAATTCACTTTTCGATCTTTAATGTCTTGAAGGCTATGGCTTCCGGTTGTTACTTTAGGACGCGTTGATAGTATAGCAAATATGATACTTGTTACACTAAAAAGTAATAGAATAAAAGTAGGAACAATTAAATGCTGGTTGCTTAGGCTGTCTAATTTTGGAATTATCGTAGAAAGTGCAATAGAAATTATAATCGCATTTACAGATAGTAAAATGTTAGCTTTACTATCAGCAATTTCACTTAATCTAGTATGATTGTTAAGTGTAACTCTAAACATCGTATCAATTCCTCTATCAGGTTTTATTTCTTTTCTTTTCTTACCTGAAGTCTCTTTTGCTTGTTTATTTTCTTCTATTAGAGCTTCTATTTTTTTTATGTTTTTTATTTTTTTAGATTTCCATTTAGCTTTTGCAAAAGAAGTATAATACTTATGTTTTTGGGTCAACATGTTATAATTTTCAATTGCCCATTCTTCATCTGTAAAAGATTTGTTGCAGGTTTTTTTCCACTCTAAGCGCAGCTTTTCACAAGTTTCAAGGTAGTTTTTCTTAGAGAAATGATGATAATCTGCATCGCGCATTATTTGCTCAAGTTTTGTTACTGGAACATAATTAAAAACCGTTGCACTTATTAATTTTTTTACAGAATCAATGTAGTTTTGATCAATTTCATTTTGCTTTAGAAAACTTTCAGCAATTTGACAGCTAATTTCTTCATGATTTGCAGTGCCTTCAACGTAACCTGTATCATGAAACCAAGAAGAAATTACTAATTTTTCTCTATCTTCGTCAGATATTTGATAATAATCAGCCATTTCTATCACAGCTTGAATCACTTCATTCGTATGATCAAAATTATGATAGCTAAAATCAGAAGAAAGTTTTTCATTAAATAATTCTTCTACAAATTTTTCTGCTTTTATTATTAAACTCATTGGATGGTTTTTATGCTACTAATTTATGAAAATGTTTTTATTTAACGCTAAAGGTATAGGTTTTCGTGTGAATTTAATAGGGATTTGTTTTCTATTGTTGTTAAATTCTTGTGCTTCAACAAATTTGCAAATTAATGAAGTTAAACTTTCTCAAAATAAAACTGAAATTGATTCTTCAGAAGTTGCTTATACCTTTTATTTAATGGGTGATGCTGGTAATGCAAAAATAGATAGTACAACAATTGCTTTAAAGAATTTAACTAGAAGATTAGATACTCAAGATAAAAATGCAACAGTTTTGTTTCTAGGAGATAATATTTATCCAAAAGGTTTACCTGAAAAAAACACAAAAGAAAGAGCTTTAGCAGAACATCATTTAAACGTTCAAATTGATGTTGTAAAAAAAATAAAAGGAAAAACTATCTTTTTACCAGGAAATCACGATTGGTATAACGATGGTGTAAAAGGGTTAAAACGTCAACAAGAATATGTTGAAGATGCTTTAGGAAAGAAGTCATTTCTTCCAAAAGATGGTTGTCCAATTGAAACTATAAAATATGGTGATGATGTAATTTTGATTTTAGTTGATTCACAATGGTATATTACAAATTGGGATGATAATCCAACAATTAATGACGATTGTGATATAAAAACGAGAGCTCAATTTTTAGATGAATTTAGGAATGAAATCAAAAAAGCTAGAGGAAAAACAACTATAGTTGCTGTTCATCATCCTATGTTTACTAATGGTTCTCATGGTGGCAAATATTCATTTAAGAGTTATTTTCAACCTTTTCCAGTATTAGGAATTTTAAAAAATGTTTTAAGAAAAACTACAGGTGTTAGTAATGCAGATTTGCAAAATGTACATTATAATGATTTGAAAAAAAACCTTGTAGCAGCTTCACAATTCAATGATAAAGTAATTTTTGTTTCTGGACATGAACACAATTTACAATATCTAATTCAGGATAATGTACCTCAAATCATCAGTGGTTCTGGTTCAAAAATTAGTCCTGTTAAAAATGTTGGTTCTGGAGTTTATGCTCATGCGGCAAATGGTTTCGCGGTTTTAGAAGTCCATAAAAATGGTTCTTCAAACGTTAAGTTTATCAATGCAATAAAAGATTCAATTGAATTTAAAACGGCTATTTATAGTGCGGATAAAGTAAAGCCAAAACCTGTTTTTGAACCGATTGAAAAAGATTCAGTACAAGTTTCAATTTATACTAAAGAAGAAACGACAAAAAATAAATTTTATACTTTTTTATGGGGAGAACGTTATAGAAAGCATTTTAGTCAAGAAGTAACTGCAAAAACGGTTGATCTAGATACACTTTTTGGAGGATTAAAACCCATTAGAAAAGGAGGAGGAACTCAATCCAAATCATTAAGGTTAGAAGCTAAAGACGGAAGGCAATACGTAATTCGTGCCATGAGAAAACAAGCTTCTCAATATATACAAGCATCAGTTTTTAAAGATCAATATGTTGAGCGACAATTTGAAAATACCGTTTCAGAAGAATTAGTTCAAGATGTTTTTACAGGTTCTTATCCTTATGCTGGTTTAACAATTGGAGTGCTTTCAGACGCAATTGATATCAGTCATTTAAATGCTAAGTTATATTACATTCCAAAACAAAAAGCATTAAAAGAATTTAATAATGAATTTGGTGATGAATTGTATCTTTTTGAAGAACATGCTTCAGAAGGTCATATGAATTTAGGGGGTAAAAATTTCACTGGGAAAATTATAAGTACTTATGATGTTTTTAAAGAAATTCAATCCGATGAGTCTAAAGTCATTGATGAAAAAGAATACATTAGAGCAAGACTATTTGATATGCTAATTGGCGATTGGGATAGGCATCAAGATCAATGGAGATGGCTAGAATATAAAGAAAACGGCAAAACTATTTATAAGCCTTTGCCAAGAGATAGAGATCAATCTTTTTCAATTATGTCTGATGGTTTTGTGCTTGGTGCTGCAGTTAAATTAATTCCGATGGCTAAATTACTTCGTAAATATGATAGTGATTTAAAAGATGTTAAAGGGTTTAATATAGAGCCTTTTCCTTTGGATATGGCATTTATAAATCAATCAGATAAGTCAATCTGGGATGAACAAGTAAGGGTTATTCAAAGTGGAATTACAGATGAAATTATAGACAAAGCCTTTGATGAAGTTCCGAATGAAGTTAAAGACGAAAGAACGAAATTAATTAAAGAACTATTAAAGGAGCGTAGAAATAATTTACAAGCTATCTCTAACAGGTATTTTAAATTAGTGAATCGTTTTGCTGTTCTAACGGCAACAAATAAAGATGATTATATTAAAATTAATTGTCTAGAAAACGGAAATGTTGAAGTGACTTTCTTAAGAAAAAAAGACAATACTTATAAAGATATTTTTCATAAACGAACCTATGATCACAATGAAACCAAGGAAGTTTGGATTTATGGCTTAGACGACGATGATACTTTTGAAGTTTTTGGAAAAAGTTCTAAAATCAAAATCAGATTAATTGGTGGACAAAACAACGATAATTATATTGTTGAAAATGGTAAAAACGTAGTTGTTTATGATTATAAATCTAAAAAAAATGACATTAGTAAAGTAAAAAATGCTACCTTAAATTTACAAGATGACTATGCAATTAATGTATATGATTATAAAAAAATAAAAAATAATACAAATCAAATAATACCTGTTATTGGTTATAATCCTGATGATGGTTTTAAGATTGGAATTTCTGATTTATATACCAAATATGGTTTTGAACGTAATCCTTTTTCAAGCCAACATCAATTAAAAGGAGCTTATTATTTTGCTACAAATGGTTTTGAAATTGCTTATCGCTTTGAAGTTGCAAAGGTGATAGGAAACATTAATTTTGAATTTCTTTCATCATTACAAAGTCCTAATTTTACTCAAAATTTCTTTGGTTATGGTAACGAATCTTTAAATGAAAACGATGATGATAATTTGAATTTTAATCGAATAAAAGTTAGAAAATTTGCAATCAATCCTTCGTTAAAATGGAGAAGTCGTTCAGGAAGTAATGCTTATTTGCAATTAAATTACGAATCAATTGAGGTAAACAATACATCCGGAAGATTTGTTGAGAACAACATTCAATTACCAGGTTATATTTTTGATGAAGTTCAGTTTGTTGGCGTAGAATCAAATTATGAGTTCGAAAATACAGATAGTAAAGCTTATCCAACTAACGGAATTAAAACTTCATTTACTTTAGGATATAAATCTAATTTAGATATGAAGAATAGAGCTTTTGCTTATTTTATTCCTGAAGTTAGTTTTACTCAAAAATTTGATCCAGCAGGGAATTTAGTTTTAGCTACTATTTTTAAAAGTCAAATGAATTTTGGTAATGATTTTGAATTTTATCAAGGAGCTTCAATTGGAGGAGTAGATGGACTTCGTGGTTTTAGAAATCAACGTTTCTTAGGAAATCAGTCATTTTATAATAATACAGATTTACGTTATAGCTTTAGTTCACAAAAAACAAGAGTAATCCCAGTAAGACTTGGAGTTTATGGTTCGTTTGATTACGGTAGAGTTTGGTTGAAAGGAGAAAATTCAAACAAATGGAATAACTCTTATGGCGGTGGCTTTTTCTTAAATGGAATAGAATTAATGACAGCTAATTTGGGAGTTTTTAATTCTTCTGACGGAATTAGAGTAGCTTTTAAATTAGGATTTGGATTTTAAATCAGTAAGCTTTACTTCATATACATTTCCGTCTAACTTGCCGTTTCTTTCATCAGCAATTAATAAAGTGGCATCGTCTTTAAAGCAAATGGATTCTTTTTGAGAAACATGATTTAACTCTAGTTTTTTCATAGTTCCATTAGTAAAGTCATCACCTTTGAAATTCTCAAATAGAAACACAGCATCATGTGTTAGAAGAACAACTTTTGTTCCATTTGAATTTATAGCAGCACTTGTTATAGTACAATTGTTGTCATTAGTACAAGTTTTAAAACTCGATATTAATTCCGCTTTTTGTTCTCCTTTTTGATTAGCAATTTTATAAACTAAACAAGTTCCGTCAAAATTTTTACTTCTGTTTTTAGTAAACAGATAAAAATTTCCATCCCATTCAAAAAATGCTTCACAATCAAACAATAAATCTTTCTTTTTCGGTGGAAATTTAGTTTGTTCAGGATAAGAAAAAGTTGTTTTATCAACTGAAATTATGTCTTTTTTTAAGTTGCTTTTGTCTATGGAATAAATACATAAATCTTTTCTTTCGTTTTCATTATTACCAAAATCACCAATATAAAGATTTCCTTTTGTGTCTGTAGTTAAATCTTCCCAATCAATATTATCAATGTTTGACACTTTAGATTCAATTTCGATTTTTCCTTTCTCAGTTAAGCCGTAAATTTTATTTTTGTTTCCTGCATCTTCAATTACCCAAGTTAAATTATCTGTAATGGCAATTCCGGAAACTTCTTTTAAGGATTTTGGTAATTTATATAGTACAATTAAATCCTCTTTTAATGAAGAACCACAGCTCCAAAAAAAAAGAAATAAGATAAAAATACTGATAAATAAGTTTCTAATTAATTTCATTTAAATAAAATCTAAGGTTCTTTCTAAAGCCATTCCTCTTGAACCTTTAATTAATAGTAAGCTATTTTTGAAATTTTTTCCTTTTAATGTGTTTGAAAAAGAGTCAAAATCTTCAAAAAAGTGAATATGCTTACTTTCTTTTTTAGTTTTATAAAAATGTTTCCCAATAAAGTTAACTTCAACTTCTGAATGATTAGAGACTAATTCTACGATTTTTTGATGTTCTTCAAAACTTTCATCGCCCAATTCAAACATGTCTCCTAAAATAGCGATTTTTGGAGTTTTTGTCAATTGAAAAAAGTTTTCCAAAGCAACAGTCATACTACTTGGATTCGCATTATAAGCGTCCATAATAATTTCATTACTGTTTTTTTGAATCATTTGCGAACGATTGTTTTCTGGAATGTAATTTTCAATAGCTTCTTTTGTTGCTATATCATCAATTTTAAAATATTTTCCAATTGATATAGCAGCGTTTATGTTGTTTGCATTGTAAATTCCGATTAAATTTGATTGTATAGAAACAACATTGTATTTAATGTTTACCATCGGATTTGCATCAACAGAAGAAATAAATACATCTGCTTTAGGATTGTTTTGAGAAAAAGTAAATCGATTAATTCCTTTTGTTCTTTCTTCTTGAATGTTGTCATCTAAATTTACAAAAACAGTTTTTTTGTTCTCATTTAAATAAGTGTACATTTCGCTTTTGCCTTTTATAACGCCTTCAATACCACCAAAACCTTCTAAATGAGCTTTGCCAAAATTAGTGATGTAACCAAAATCAGGTTCAGCAATAGAGCACAAGAACTCAATTTCTTTTTGGTGGTTTGCACCCATTTCTATTATACCAATTTCCGTTTCGTTTGTTAATCTTAACAAAGTTAAAGGAACACCAATGTGATTGTTTAGGTTTCCTATAGTGGCTATTGTTTTGTATTTTTTAGATAAAACTACATTAATTAGCTCTTTGGTGGTAGTTTTTCCGTTACTTCCTGTCAAACCAATAATTGGTAATTTTAATTCTTTTCTATGAAAATTAGCTAATTCTTGAAGTGTTTTTAAACTATCATTGACTAAAATTGTTCTTTCATCAATATAGAAATCTTTATTGTCTATAATAACATATTTTGCTCCTTTGTTTAAGGCTTCTTTTACAAAAGTATTAGCGTCAAAGTTTTCTCCTTTTAGAGCAACAAATAAAGAATTGTTGTCAATTTTTCTCGTGTCTGTTGAAACAGATGAACATTCTAAAAATTTAGAATAAATAGTATTTATTTCCATAAAGTAAAGATATAAAAAAAGCCCTTTTTGAAAAGGGCTTTTTTTTATAAAGTAGTAGAAAAATTAATTTCTTGCAGTCTTTTTGCTTGATTTTGGTCCAACTTTAGACATTGCACATCTAAATCCAATATAATCAGTTGACATATCTTGTGGAAAATATCTTCTTGATGCTGGATCTAGCCAATAAGCTCTATCTCTCCAAGATCCACCTTTGTAAACCCTAACGTTATCATCTACTAAAGTTGTTCTTTTACTAGATTTGTCATATTGTTTTAATAAATCACCTAAACTGTCTCTAGAAACTGAGTGCTCAGGAGAATCATACATTCTGTGTTTGTCTTTTTCAGCTTCTGATTCTTCTTCAGTATTTCCAAAGTCAAAATAACGAGTTGATTGTCTATCACCATCTCTGTAGTTTCTGTTATCAGAAGTAGAGAATTGAGTTCTTAAATAAGTTTCGTTTTCATCAACTGGAACTTGAGCAATTTGACCAGGAAAGTTACGAGCTACTATCTTACCATTACTTAAAGTATCGTAAGCAATGTTGTCCATGGTAACTAATTCAACTGTTCCGTCTTCTCCAATTTTATTTTTTAAGTAAACGTTTCCTCTATAATAGTTGAAGTCATTTGCTTCATCATCTACAATTGGTCTGTAAACATCGGCAACCCATTCTGCAACATTTCCAGCCATATCATATAATCCAAAATCATTTGGAGCATAAGCTTTTACGTATTGAGTAATATCTGCACCATCATCTGACCATCCAGCAATTCCACCGTAGTCACCTTTACCTTGTTTAAAGTTGGCTAATTGATCTCCTCTTTTCTTTCTTTTTCCAGAACGAGTATATTGACCATTCCAAGGATATTTCTTTTGTCCTTTATATAAGTTGTATTCTCTATTTCCTACTAAAGCTAGAGCAGCATATTCCCATTCTGCTTCAGTTGGTAAACGATATTCTGGTAAAATTAAACCAGAACTTCTTTGAGCATAAACATTTGTTGCAGTTTCATCTGCATTTTGTCCACTTTTTCCTTTAGAACCTCTAGCTCCTTTTTGTAAAACGATTTCTTCGTTTCCACCATAAGTTTGTGTTGGAGCAGCAAGATATGTTTCAGTACTAAAGTTTGCATCAGCAGCTACATCTGTTATTTTTGCATCTCTTTTTAAGAAACCTTCTCTTTCAAGAATATTTTCGTTAACACGATCAGTTCTCCATTTGCTAAATTCTACTGCTTGAATCCAGTTAACACCAACTACTGGGTAGTTTGCGTAAGCAGGGTGTCTTAAGTAGTTAAGAGTCATTGTTTCGTTATAACCAAGACGATTTCTCCAAACTAAAGTGTCTGGAACAACACCGTCATATATGTTTTTGTAACTTTCTTCTGTTGGAGGGAAAACTTTCTTAACCCAGAATAAATATTCTGTGTACATGAAGTTTGTAACTTCAGTTTCATCCATAAAGAATGATTGTACGTGTTGTTGATTAGGAGAGTTATTCCAGTCATGCATTACATCATCTTGAACTTTACCCATAGTAAATGTTCCACCTTCAACTGGGACCATTCCTGGGGGAGTTTCTGCTTTTTTGTATTTCGCATTATACTGAAATCCACCTTTTTTGTCGTTAATCTTCCATCCAGTAGCTGAGGAAGCTCCTTTAGAACTACCTTTTTTGCTACAACTTGTAAAACTTACTGTTGCTGCAACAGCTAATAATACAGGTAAGGCCTTGAATTTGATACTTTTCATACTTTAAGTAGGTAATAAATTTTGGTTCGCAAGATAATAATTAACCATTAAATCGCAACATTTTTTTATTTTTTTTTTAGTAGGTATTTTTTTCCATACAATCTTATAACGTTAGAAAATTATTTTTATTGTTTTTTTATTGTTTAGAAGAAAAAAATATTCTCTCTTTGTAATATATTATTAAGTTTTTCGTTTTGCTATTGATGAAAAAGAAATTTTTTACTGTTTTAGTTTTATTCTTGTTTTCCATTACAATTTTTGCTCAAAATAAAGAGGCAGTTAAAATTGAATGGAAACGTTCCGACTATTCGATACTCGAAAAGCAGTATGTTTTTCCTAGTTTTCAAGAAAAATTCTACGATGTTGATATAGTTCATAAAAAATTATTTTTCAAAAGTAATTTTATTTCGTCATCTTCTAGTACCATAAAGCTTATTGATTTTAAAACAGAAGTTATAAGTGAAAGGGATTTATATGACCTAGAGAAAAATAAATTGGAAACTAAAATTAATTTTCAAACTACTTTTTCTAAAGCAAGAGAAGATTTTTATATTTCTTATTCATTTAATCCAATTTACATTGAGAATGGGATAATTAGAAGAGTTGTTTCTTTTGAATATGAAATTGTAAATAGTCAAAGAAATTATATAAATAACAATTTTACTCAAAATATAGAAAATTCTGTTTTAGCAACAGGTGATTGGTATCGTTTTTATGTCGAAAAATCAGGTGTTTATAAAGTTAGCAAAGGTTTTTTGGAAAGTTTAGGTTTTAATACGAATGTAGATCCAAGAAATATTAGAATTTACGGAAATGGTGGGCGAATGGTGCCTTTGTTAAATAGCACCTCTTATCCAATGGATTTAGAAGAAAATGCCATCCAGTTTATTGGAGAAGAAGATGGAAATTTTTCTAGTCAAGATTACATCTTATTTTATGCTGAAGGTACAGATACTTGGAGTGCGGAAAATAGAACGCATTTAAATTTATATCAAGAAAAATCGTATTATTATGTTACTTCTTCACTAGGAACTGGTAAGCGAATTCAAGAAAGTATTCAGCCAACAGGAACTCCAACTTTGAATTTTGCCGTTTTTGATGATTATAAATTTTATGAAAAAGATTTGTTTAATCCAGGGAAAATTGGTAGAAAATGGCTAGGAGATCAATTTGGTGTAGATAATGAAAAAACATTTGAATTCAGTATCCCTAATATTGTTACATCTTCACCTGTAAAACTTTATGCCAATTTAGCATCTGCTTCATATGGTAATTCAAATTTTCAAGTTCAAGTAAATCAGCAAACTGTTGGAAATATTTCATTTACATCTTTAGCAAATGTTGATTTTGTTTCTGCAGTTGAGAATTTTATAGAAACAACATTTAACACTTCTAGTCCCAATATTGCAGTTAAATTAACTTATAGTAATGGAGGTGTTCCAGCTTCAAGAGGTTATGTCGATTATATTATTTTGGAGGCTAAAAGAAATTTAACGGGTTATGGAAATCAATTCATTTTTCGAAATTTAGAAGAAGAAAGTAATATAGGTATAGGACAATATACTATTTCAAATGCTTCTTCTATTTCTCAAGTTTGGGATGTTTCGGACATTTATAATGCAAAAAAATACAGTAATAATCAAACTAATTTTTCATATAAAGTTAATTTAGGTCAATCGAAAAAGTATATTGCTGTTGATACTAATGATTATTTTAATCCTTTAAAAGAATCAAATTCAAAGGTTGTAAATCAAAATTTAAAGGGAACAATTTTTAACTCTACACAAGGTGTTTTTGAAGATATTGATTATGTTATAATTACGCCAAGTTTTTTATACAATCAAGCTGAAAAATTAGCAAATTTTCATCGAAATTATAGTGGTTTAAAAGTAAGAACTGTTACACTAGAGAGTATTTATCAAGAATTTTCATCAGGCAAACAAGATGTTGCTGCTATTAGGAATTTTGTAAAGTATATCTATGGCAATGCATCTACGGTGCAGAATAGAGTGAAATATGTAAATCTATTTGGAGATGCATCATTTGATTATAAAAATAGAATCCCAAATAACACCAATATAGTTCCTGTTTTCCATGGTTTAAATCCAAATGCAAATATGGTTAACAACACTTCCAATTATTCCATTTTAACCACATTTATGTCGGATGATTTTTTTGGATTAATGGATGATAATGAAGGGCAAATGCTACCTAATGGAAATGAAGGTATAGATATTGCGGTTGGTAGAATGGTAGTGAGTACAACGCAAGAAGCAGATGATGTTGTAAATAAAGTTATTCATTATCATGATGAGAAATCATATGGTAGATGGAGAAATAGTTATGTCATTTTAACAGACGATGCCGATACAGCTTCAGATGCTACTCTTCAATCAGGTTTGAATACTATGATTGATAATTTAAATGCCAATTATCCATATATTAATGCAAAAAAAATACACACAGACGCTTATGTTCAAGAAGTTTCTGCAGGTGGAAACCGGTACCCTAAAGCAAAACAGGATTTTGTAGATGCAATTGAATTAGGAGCTTTAGTTGTTGATTATTATGGTCATGGTGGAGAATATGGTTTTGCACAAGAAAGAATATATGAAATAAGTGAAGCTATAAATTTAAGTAATTACAATAATTTGCCTTTGTTCATTACAATGACATGCGATTTTAGTCGTTTTGATAATCCTTATTTACAAACTGGTGGAGAATTTACTTTTTGGAATCCTGAAGGAGGAGCAATAAGTTTGGTTACAACTACTAGATTGATTTTTGTACCTGTTGCCTCAACAATGAATGATAATTTTAATTTCTACTTATATCCAGATGCTAATAACAACCAAGTGTCAGTTGGTGAGGCTTTAAGGTTGGCAAAAAATGATAATACAAGCGACAATAGGAGGGTTGTTTTTAATATTGGTGATCCAGCATTAATGTTAGCAATTCCAAAACCAAAGGTTGTTTTAACAAAAATAAATGGTGTAGATGTAAGTCAGCCAACAGATGTTTTAAATGCTTTAAGTTATGTTACTCTTACAGGAGAAGTTAGAAATGCAAACGATAATTTATTGTCAAGTTATAATGGCGATTTAGCGGTTCAGATTTTTGATAAAAACATTCAAAGACAAACTTTAGGTAATGATGGTGTTGTTAATGGGTCTGGAAATTTAATTAAGATGGACTTTACAACACTTGGTGAAACTATTTTTAGAGGAAATGCCTCAGTAGTAAACGGAAAGTTTGAATTCGGATTTGTTGTACCAAAAGATATTAAAATAGCCGAAGGAACAGGGAAAGTTAGTTTTTATGCAAAATCAACTAATCCAACGCTTCAAGATCAAACAGGGCATGACTTTTCAATAAAAATTGGAGGTATCAATCTTAATGCTCCGGAAGACACAACACCACCAACGGTTAGGTTGTATATGAATGATGAATCTTTTGTCTATGGTGGAATTACAAATGACTCACCAATATTTTTAGCATTTCTAGAAGATGAACACGGAATCAACACAGCAAGTGGAATTGGTCATGATATTGTTGCTATTTTAGATGGTGATGAGTTAAATCCGTACGTATTAAACGATTATTATGAAACAGAATTAGATAACTATCAAAAAGGGAAAGTGCGTTTTCCTTTTAGAGATTTAGAACCAGGATTACATACAATAACCTTCAAAGCTTGGGATGTTTACAATAATTTAATTACAGCCGAAATTCAATTTATTGTTGTAGGTAATGATGATATTACGCTTAGTAATGTTTTAAATTATCCAAATCCATTTGTGAGTTATACTGAATTTTGGTTTAATCACAATCGTCCCTTTGAAATGTTAGATGTACAAGTGCAAATTTTTACGATAACAGGTAAAGTGGTTAAAACAATTAATCAATCTGTTTTAACAGAAGGTTTCTTGTCAAGAGAAATAAAGTGGGACGGTAGAGATGATTTTGGGGATAAAATTGGAAAAGGTGTTTATGTATATAAACTAACAGTAGTTTCTACAATTGATGGAAAAAAATCAGAAAAACATGAGAAACTTGTAATACTTTAATAAATGAGAAACTTGTAATACTTTAATAAAATAGTATATTTGTCAATTAAATAAGAAGAATACAATGAAAAAAATTGCTTTAATAATTTTAATAATAACAACTTTTAAAACCCAAGCTCAAGATAGAGTAATTACAACGGGGGTTCCGTTTTTATTGATTGCTGCTGATGCGCGTTCTGCTGGTATGGCAGACATGGGAGTTGCTACTTCTCCTGACGCTTTCTCTCAACAATATAATCCTGCAAAATATGCTTTTGCTAAATCTGAAATGGGAGGTTCTGTAAGTTATACTCCATATTTAACAGATATTGCTAATGATATTTCATTAGGGCAACTTACATATTACTATCGTATGAATGAACGTAGCGCATTTGCTACTAGTTTAAGGTATTTTGGTTTAGGAGATATAGAGTTAAGACAATCTTTTGATGACACACCAAGAACTGTTTCCCCTAATGAATTGGCTTTAGATGGTTCTTATTCCTTAAAACTGAGTGAAAGATTTGCAATGGCAATTGGAGGTAGGTTTATACGTTCAAACCTAAAAATTCCTGACGGAACAACAGATGCTTCTGCAGCTTCAACATTTGCTTTTGATGTAGCAGGTTATTATCAATCAGAAGAAGAAGCTTATGCTGATTTTAATGGTCGTTGGAGAGCTGGTTTCAATTTGCAAAATTTAGGACCAAAAATTAAATATGATAATGACGTAACAAATACTAACTTTATTCCCTCAAATTTAAGATTAGGTGCTGGGTTTGATTTTATTTTTGATGAATATAACAAAGTAGCTTTAACAGGTGAAGTTACGAAACTATTAGTACCAACACCTCCAGAAATTACTGATGTAAATGGGGATGGAGAAATTGATAGTGAGGATTCTTCTCAATTATATAGCGATTACAGAAATATTGGATGGGTTTCAGGAGTTTTCAAGTCTTTTAACGATGCACCAGACGGATTATCTGAAGAATTAAAAGAATTTACTTGGGCTTTAGGAGCTGAGTATAGTTACCAAGATTCTTTTGCACTACGTTTAGGTTACTTTAATGAAAGTGTAGAGAAGGGTGCAAGAAAATATTTAACACTTGGAGCAGGTTTCAAGTATCAAATAGTAAAAGTTGATTTGTCTTATTTGTTCTCTGCATCAAAAGTAAAAAACCCATTAGAAAATACATTACGTTTTTCTTTAACGTTTAATTTTGGTGATGAATACGATGAATATTAATCAATAAGTAATAAAAGCAACAAAATCCAAATTCTAATTTTAGAGTTTGGATTTTTTTTCCCCTATTAAAGAAATAAAACATGAGAGAATTAGATATTAATATGTCTTTTAAAGTATATGATTCAGTTGGTGAATTAGATACAGAAACACAAAAATTGATGCAAAAAGCAATTGAAGCTAGAAAAACGGCTTATGCACCGTATTCAAATTTTTCTGTTGGTGCAGCTTTAAATTTAGATAACGGAGAAACTATAACCGGGACTAATCAAGAAAATGCTGCTTATCCTTCAGGGCTATGTGCTGAGCGTGTAGCAATTTTTTATGCAGGTTCAAAATATCCAAATGCTAAAGTTTTAAAACTTTGTATTACCGCTTCTCCAAATGATAGAGATTCTGATATTCCAATTCCACCATGTGGAGCTTGTAGGCAATCAATTGCAGAATATGAATTTAAACAAGAAGCAGCTATAGAAATTTATTTTATGGGAGCAAAAGGAGAAATCTATAAATCAGATTCTTTAAAGAATTTGTTGCCATTTATGTTCGATAAAAACCATCTATAACGATTTCGTTAATTATTTTTAACGAATTGTCAGTAAAAAACACAAAAATTTTGAAATTTAATTTTTTCAATAAGCAAGGAAATAGTATTTTTGCTAATTATGGAATCAATTTCATTTAATACTATCAAACAATGAAGCCAATTACAAAAGAAGTGTACCTAAAGTGGTACGAAGATATGCTGTTGTGGAGAAAATTCGAAGACAAATTAGCTGCACTTTATATTCAACAAAAAGTTAGAGGATTTTTACATTTATATAATGGTCAAGAAGCAGTTTTAGCTGGAGCATTGCATGTAATGGAATTAGGTGGAAAAGATAAAATGATTACAGCTTATCGTAATCACGTTCAGCCTATCGGAATGGGTGTTGATCCAAAAAGAGTAATGGCTGAGTTATTAGGAAAAGTAACGGGTACTTCAAAAGGAATGGGTGGTTCTATGCACATTTTCTCTAAAGAACATGGTTTTTATGGAGGACATGGAATTGTAGGAGCTCAAATTCCAGTTGGAGCAGGTATGGCTTTTGCTGATAAATATTTTGAAACTGGTGGAGTGACCCTAACTTATTTTGGTGATGGTGCTGCTCGTCAAGGATCTTTACATGAAGCTTTTAATATGGCAATGTTATGGAAATTACCAGTAGTATTTATTTGTGAAAACAATGGATATGCAATGGGAACTTCTGTTGAAAGAACAGCAAATCATACAGATATTTGGAAACTTGGTTTAGGGTATGAAATGCCTTGTGGACCAGTTGACGGAATGAATCCAGTAAAAGTTGCTGAAGCAATGGAAGAAGCAATGGACAGAGCAAGACGTGGTGACGGACCAACTTTCTTAGAAATGAAAACATACAGATATAGAGGTCACTCAATGTCTGATGCACAGTTATATAGAACAAAAGACGAAGTAGAAGAATACAAGAAAATTGACCCAATTACGCAAGTGTTGGATATCATAAAAGAGAAAAATTACGCTACGGAATCAGAAATTGAAGTAATAGACCAAAGAGTTAAAGATTTAGTGGAAGAATGTGTAACATTTGCCGAAGAATCTGACTTTCCAGAGATCAGTCAATTGTATGATGTAGTGTACGAACAAGAAAATTATCCATTTATACCTCATAAATTATAAAACATGGCAACAGTAGTAACAATGCCTCGCTTAAGCGATACAATGACAGAAGGAACTGTAGCAACTTGGTTGAAAAAAGTTGGGGATAAAATTAGTGAAGGAGATATTTTAGCCGAAATAGAAACCGATAAAGCTACAATGGAATTTGAATCTTTTAACGAAGGTACTTTATTACATATTGGCATTCAAGAAGGAGAAACTGCAACAGTTGACTCTCTTTTAGCAATTATTGGAGATGAAGGTGAAGATATTGCTGCACTTATTGCAGGTGGTGCTTCAAGTGATAAAAAAGAAGAGCCAAAAAATGAAGAAAAAGCTGCTTCTGAATCAGAATCAAAGTCAACTAAATTGCCTAAAGGAGTAAAAGTAGTAACAATGCCTCGTTTAAGCGATACCATGACTACAGGAACTGTAGCAACTTGGTTGAAAAAAGTAGGGGATAAAGTTAGTGAAGGAGATATTTTAGCCGAAATCGAAACCGATAAAGCTACAATGGAATTTGAATCTTTCAACGAAGGAACTTTACTTTATATAGGAATTCAAGAAGGAGAAACTGCTCCAGTGGATAGCGTTCTAGCAATCATTGGACCTGCAGGAACAGATGTTTCTGGAATAGCAGAAAGCTTTTCGAATGATTCGGGAACTAAAGAAGATGTAAAAGCAGAAAAAACTGAAACAAAAACAGAAACTACTGCTTCTCATTCTACTCCTACAAATAATGCAGGTGGAAGAATTTTTGCATCACCTTTAGCAAAACAAATAGCAAAAGAAAAAGGTATTGACTTAAATCAAGTTAATGGTTCTGGTGAAAATGGAAGAATTGTAAAATCTGATATTGAAAATTATACTCCAAATACAAACATAAATACAAGTTCTGTAGCTGCACCAGTTGCGGTTGCTCAAGCTAAAGAAGCTGTTGCAAATGTTCAGCCGTTTGTTCCAGCTGGAGAAAAATTAGTTACTACGAGTGCGAATTCTCAAATGAGAAAAACTATCGCTCGTCGTTTAGGAGAATCTAAATTTACTGCACCGCATTATTATTTAACAATTGAGTTAGATATGGACAATGCAATTGCCTCAAGAGCTACAATTAATTCTTTGCCTGACACCAAGGTTTCATTCAACGATTTAATCGTTAAAGCTTGTGCAATGGCTTTGAAAAAACATCCTCAAGTAAATTCTCAATGGACAGAAAAAGAAACTGTAGTAAATCATCATGTTAATATTGGAGTTGCTGTAGCTGTCGAAGACGGTTTATTAGTACCAGTTTTACCATTCACGGATCAAATGAGTTTGACTCAAATTTCGTCAAGTGTTAAAGACTTAGCCCAAAAAGCTAAAACTAAAAAATTATCACCTGCAGAAATGGAAGGAAGTACTTTTACAATTTCTAATTTAGGAGCTTATGGTATTATTGAATTTACTTCAATTATAAACCAACCTAATTCAGCAATTTTATCTATTGGAGCAATTGTTGAAAGACCTGTTGTTAAAAACAGTCAAATAGTTGTTGGAAATGTAATGAAAGTAACACTTGCTTGCGATCACAGAACAGTTGATGGTGCAACAGGAGCTTTATTCTTACAAACATTAAAAAACTTTTTAGAAAACCCGGTTACAATGCTAGCTTAATTTTTTATTTATATATAAAAGAAAGTCTCGATTTTATCGGGACTTTTTTTATGAAGAGGATTCAACTTATGTAATCTAACTAACAGAGAAGTAAAATTGAGTAACGTATTTTTGAATAAATAAAATTTGAGTTATGTTTAAAAAAATATTTATTTGGGCTTTACGTTTTGTAGTAGCAATAATCTTGTTGCAAACATTATATTTTAAATTTACTGGTGCACCAGAAAGTGTTTATATTTTTGAAACTTTAGGAATTGAGCCCTACGGAAGAATTGGTTCAGGAATTGCAGAATTAATCACTTCTATTTTGATTTTAATTCCAAGAACTACTTTGTTAGGTGCAATATTGGGTTTAGGAATTATGATTGGAGCAATTTTGTCACATTTAACTAAATTAGGTATAGAAGTTAATAATGATGGAGGAACTTTGTTTACAATGGCTATAATTGTTTTTATTAGTTGTGTGGTATTAATTTATGTAAATAAAGATAAAATTCCAGCACTTTTGAAGTTTAAAATCTAAATTGTTGATAGATTTAACAATAAACTATACTAATAAAGTCGCGAAATTGTCGGGATTTTTTTATTTTTACTAAAACTTAGATAAAATGAGAAAATTATATTTTTTTGCTTCTTTATTAATTATAGCATGTGGTTCGCCAAATTTAATTCCGACAACTAATCCAGTTACAACAGAATCTACTTCAGGAATAACCAAAGTTAATTTTGCTAAAGAGGAAAATGTTGCTAAAACCTTAAAATTTTTAGCTTCTGACGATAATGAAGGAAGAGATTCAGGAAGTAAAGGAATTGAAAAAGCTAGTGTTTTTTTAGAAAACTTGATGAAAGAAAATGGTATCAAACCTTATTTCAAGACTTATAGAGATACACTTTCAAATTTTGATAAACCAGCATACAATATTGTTGGATATATTGAAGGAAATGATCCGAAACTGAAAAATGAGTTCGTTATTATTGGAGCTCATTACGATCATATCGGAAAAATTGCTGCTGTAAATGGTGACGATATTGCAAATGGCGCCAATGATAACGCTTCAGGTTCAACAGCTGTTTCAGAAGTTATGAAGTATTTTGCTAAGAATAAAACGAACAAAAGAAGTTTAATTTTTACATTTTTTTCAGCTGAAGAAAAAGGTTTATTAGGTTCGAAACATTTAGCTAAAAAATTAAAAGCAGCAAATTTAGATTTGTACGTTATGTTTAATTTTGAAATGATAGGTGTTCCAATGCAAAACAGAGATTTTCTACTCTATTTAACTGGTTTTGGAAAAACAAATATGGCTTCAAAAATAAATGAATATGCTGGTGAAAAAGTTATTGGATATGTTCCAGCTGAAACCAAATATCAATTGTTTAGAGCTTCTGATAATTATCCGTTTTTTACAGAATTTGAAGTTCCAGCACAAACGGTTTCAACTTTTGATTTTGAAAACTTCGATTTCTACCACAAACCAGATGACGAATTTGAATTAATGGATCCAAAACACATGACTAATATTGTCAATACAATGATTCCAGTTTTAGAAATAATGATGAACAAGCCCACAAAAGAAATTACAATAAATGTCAAGTAAAAATATAATTATAACAGGAACTTCAAGAGGAATTGGCTACGAAATGGCTTTGCAATTTGCAAATGAAGGTCACAATGTTTTAGCCTTATCAAGAAAAACGCCTAAAACTTTAATTGAACACAAAAACATAACTTGTTTATCAGTTGATTTATCTTTAGATTCAGCTATTGATGAGGTAGAAGATTTTATCAAAAACACGTTCAAGAAAGTGGATGTTTTAATTCACAATGCTGGAGCTTTATTGCATAAACCATTTGAACAAATTTCATCGGGTGAATTTGAAAACATATATAAAGTCAATGTTTTTGCAGTAGCAAGTTTAACAAGAATTTGTATTCCATATCTTCAAAAGGGAAGTCATGTTGTAACAATAAGTTCAATGGGTGGAATTCAAGGAAGTATGAAATTTGCAGGTTTAGCAGCTTACAGTTCAAGCAAAGGAGCAGTTATTACTTTGTCAGAATTACTTGCAGAAGAGTACAAAGAACAAGGAATTAGTTTTAATGTTTTAGCTTTAGGTTCGGTTAATACAGAAATGTTACAAGAAGCTTTTCCAGGATATGAAGCACCGCTTTCGGCTTTAGAAATGGCTAATTACATTCACGATTTTGCTTTAACTGGAAATAAATATTACAACGGAAAGGTATTGGAAGTTTCATCAACAACTCCTTAATTAAATTTCAACTATTATGAATTATAGTCGTTTCAAGAACTAATAATTCATAATTCATAATTCACAATTAATTTGAGTAACGTTTTAGAAAAATATTTACCTTCTCACGCAGTCGAACCTTGTTTTGAACTTGTAAAAGCCAATCATGTACATCTAAAAATTGTAAATGAAAGGCAAACCCGTCATGGTGATTATCGAAAAGATGCACAAGGTTTTCATTTGATAACAGTAAATTCTAATTTAAATAAATATAGATTTCTAATCACTTTAATTCACGAAATTGCTCATTTGGTAGCTTTTCAAAAGTTTGGAAGAAACATAAAGCCACATGGAGTAGAGTGGAAACATTCGTTTCAAAGACTTATGGTTCCTTTCATTCGACCAGAAATATTTCCTCATTCTGTTTTGTCTTTAGTGGCTAATCATTTTAGAAATCCAACGGCAAGTAGCGATACTGACGCAAGATTAGCATATGCTTTAAAACAGTTTGATGAACGAAAAGCGGATATTTATTTCATACACGAAGTGCCAAGTGGAAGTTTATTCAGGATAAAAAATGGTAGGATTTTTCAAAAAATCGGACTTCGTGTAAAGCGATACGAATGTACAGAAATGAGTTCTGGAAAAACGTACTTATTTAATGCAAATGCAGAAGTAGAAATAGTTCCAGGTTAAATATTTACGATATAAAATTACATATATTTGTTAAGCATAAAAAATTAAAAAAATGAATAAGAATTATTACGCAATATTAATGGCTGGTGGAGTTGGTTCAAGATTTTGGCCAGTTAGTACAGTAGATTTTCCTAAACAATTTCACGATATGTTAGGGACTGGTGATACTTTAATTCAAAAGACATTTTCAAGATTAGCAAAAATAATTCCAGTTGAAAACATATTTATTTTAACCAATGAGAAATATAATAATTTGGTTTTAGAGCAATTGCCAATGGTAAAACAAGAGCAAGTTTTGTTAGAACCTGCAATGCGTAATACGGCACCTTGTATCTTATATGCTTCACTTAAAATTCAAAAACAAAATCCAGATGCAGTTATGGTTGTTGCGCCAAGTGATCATTGGATTGAAGATGAAGGTGAATTTGTGAACAATTTAAAACAATGTTTTGATTTTTGTACTTCAGAAAATGCGTTAATGACATTAGGAATACAGCCAACTTTCCCAAATTCAGGTTTTGGTTATATTGAATATGATAAAGCAGATTCAAATTCAGTAAAAAAAGTTAATCAATTTAGAGAAAAACCAGATTATGAAACTGCAAAAGCATTTTTAGCTAGTGGAAATTTTCTATGGAATGGAGGAATTTTTATTTGGAGTGCAAAAGCAATAACTGAAGCTTTTTCACAATTTCAACCAGTGATGAATAATTTATTTAAATCTGGATTAGAAAATTATAATACAAATTCAGAAAAAGAGTTCATTAATGAAAATTATGCTCAAGCAGAGAATATTTCTATTGACTATGCTGTATTGGAAAAAGCAAAAAATGTTTATGTTTTACCAGCAACTTTCGATTGGAATGATTTAGGAACTTGGGGTTCATTACACGAAAAATTAGATAAAGACGAAAAAAATAATGCTGTAGTTAATGCAACCGTTGTGTTAGAAAATGCATCTAATAATATAATAAGAGCAAACAATAAAAAAATAATTGTAATTGATGGACTAAACGACTATATCATTGTAGATAAAGATGATGTTTTATTGATTTATCCAAAAAGTAAAGAGCAAGATATTAAGAAAATTGTTTCTAAATTATAGGTTTTATTCCTTATCGTCTTCCAAATACATTTGCCTAACTTTTTTGAATAATTCAGACGAATAAACAAAATCGGTAACTGCTTCGTTGTTGGTTTTAAAAATTTCTTTATTTGAACCTTCCCAAGCCAATAATCCATTTTTAAGAAAGACAATTTTTTCACCAATTTCCATTACAGAATTCATATCATGCGTATTAATTACGGTCGTGATATTGTATTCTTCCGTGATTTCTTTAATTAAATTATCAATCACAATAGCGGTTTTTGGGTCTAAACCAGAGTTTGGTTCATCACAAAAAAGATATTTTGGATTATTTACAATAGCTCTAGCTATAGCCACACGTTTCTGCATTCCCCCTGAAATTTCAGACGGTTTTTTGTCATTTGCATCAACTAAATTAACTCTAGCTATTACAAAATCTACACGCTCCTTAATTTCTTGAGGTGTTTTTTTGGTAAACATTTTTAGAGGAAAGCCAATGTTTTCTTCAACAGTCATACTATCAAACAATGCACTTCCTTGAAAAACCATTCCTATTTCAGTACGTAAAGCTCTTTTTTCATCATTAGAAAGTTCAGAATAAATTCTACCATCAAATGAAATTGTTCCAGTTTCTGGCATGTGAATTCCCAATAAAGACTTTAAGAAAACCGTTTTTCCAGAACCACTTTGTCCAATTATTAGATTAGTTTTTCCGGCTTCAAAACTTGTAGTAATTCCTTTTAATATTTTTTGGTCACCAAAAGTTTTCTCTAAATTTTTGACTTCTATCATGAGCTTAAAAGGAGTTGAGTTAATATATAGTTCAATAAAATAATTACAACCGAAGTCCAAACAAAAGCAACCGTACTGGCCTTACCAACTTCAAGTGCACCACCTTTCATATAAAAACCATGAAAGGAAGGAATTGTAGCTAAAACAAAAGCAAAAACAGAAGTTTTTACAAAAGCATAAGCAATATGAAAAGGAATAAAATCTGTTTGAATACCTTGGATAAATTCAGCACTAGAAGTAAAACCTCCATAAACACCAGCCATCCAGCCACCAAGAACACCTAAAAACATACTAATTCCAATCACAAAAGGATACAATAATAAAGCAATCAGTTTAGGAAAAACCAAGTAGTTAAGCGAATTTACTCCCATAACTTCAAGCGCATCAATTTGTTCGGTAACACGCATTGTACCTATACTTGATGTAATAAACGAACCCATTTTTCCAGCCATAATTATCGAAATAAAGGTTGGGGCAAACTCAAGAATTACAGATTGTCTAGTTGCAAAGCCAATTAAATATTTTGGAATTAATGGATTTGTTAAATTCAAAGCTGTTTGAATCGCTACAACACCACCAACGAAAAATGAAATAAAAGCAACAATACCCAAAGAATCAATGATTAAGTCATCAATTTCTTTAAAAATAAGTTGTCGCATAACCTTCCATTTAGTAGGTTGTTTGAAAATCTCTTTCAACATTATGAAATAACGACCTATCTGCGTTAAATATCTTATCAGCATCATAGTTTTAAAATATCTTCAAAAATAGTAAGAAGTTATGAGTTATGGGTTATGTCTTATGATTTTTTTGGGCGTTACCTTTCAGGTCGTGCTGTCCACTATATCTTTTGTTCCATTTCATTCCACAAAAGGATGCCGTTCCCATCACTAACGCAAACTTCGGTAAGATTAAAATAATTTTTCCTTCATCTTCTTCCAACGATAGTTTCGGATAAACCTCGCTTGTTCTTTAGTGACAAATAATTCTTTTCCAGAAGACTTAGCTTTCAAAAAGCCGTTTATGTAATCTATAAAAAGTAATGGTTTTTTCTTTCTTAAAGCCAGCTTTAAAGATGCTATTGTTGTAATAGTTAATCCATAACCCAAGCTATAAAAAGCTTCTCCTTGTTTGTAACGTGCAGCTTTGTTGTAATTGGCTCCAGTTGGCTTAAGGTGTTTTACTTTTAAAGATTCATCTGTAACCACTTTCCAATTGTAGAATTTACATAATAACTCGTCAACTGTATCCCAACCCATCGCTGGTTTTAAGCCACCAATTTGTTTAAAAGTTTCTTTTCTGTAAGCTTTAAATGCACCACGAATATGATCTTTGTCGGTTAGGTTTTCTAAAATCCAATTCCCATCTTTTTCTATGTATGCAAAACCACCAACCATCCCGATTTTATCATCCAATTTAAAATGGTTTAATATCGTTTTGAAATAATTTAAAGGTAAAATTAAGTCAGCATCAAGTTTTACAATCACATCATATTCATCGTCTAATTGCGATAATCCTTTATTAAGTGCCTTAACGACTTTGCTTCCAGGTAAATGTATTGCTTCAGAATTGTTTTTTACAGCAGAAATATAAGAGAATTTTTTAGCATATTTTTCAGCAATTTCAAAAGTTTTGTCAGTCGAATTATCATCAACTATAACTACTTTTTTGGGTAAAATAGTTTGATTAACAATAGATTGAAGTGTTAGCTCAATAAATTGTTCTTCGTTATAAGCTGGAATGATAATGTAATAATTCATAATATTTAATTCTGAAATACGGAACACTAAAAACTAATTACTGAACACTATTTTTAACAGCGTAAACTAAATAGTAACGATTTGTAAAATATCTCAACAAAGGTCTAAATCCGATTTTTTTGACTGGATGCGTAAACTTTATACTATCCATAATTTTAAAGCCAGTTTTTTCTAATAACCAATCTAATTGCCAATCTTCAAATTCGTGATAATGCCTGTCCCATTTATCAGTTTTACTTCTATAAGCAGAAGAAAACCATAAACGCATTGGAATTGAAATTAAAATTTTATCACATTTTACATTTTCTAAAATCGTGTAAGGATTTAATAAATGTTCAAAAATCTCAAAAGCAGTGACAACTGTATAATCTTCGTTTTGTAAATTTGATTGATCGTTGTCTAAATCTTCCCCTTTAGTATTTTTTACAACATAGCCGTTCTCATCCATAATTTTAGAAAAAGGATTTGGAACTCCTAAGTCTAAAATAGTTTCATTTGAAGAAATATGCTTCTTTAGGAAATCTAAAGTAATATTGAATCGTTTGCTAGGATATGTCTTTTCGTACATTAAAAGTAGATTAAGCAACAAATTTAATTTTTTCTTATAACATACAACTTACAACTTGCAACTTTTTTACATTTGATAAGCAATAGCATTTATGTTCATACCAGCACCAACAGAAGCAAAAAGTATAATATCTCCTTTGTTTAGTTCTTGATTCTCAATTTGACCTTTCATGATTAAATCATAAAGAGTCGGAACTGTTGCTACACTTGAGTTTCCTAATTTGTGAATACTCATTGGCATAATTCCTTCGGGATAAGGTTCTTTGTAAAGCTTGTAAAAACGTTGAACAATAGCTTCATCCATTTTTTCATTAGCTTGATGAATCAAGATTTTTTTAACTTGTTTGATGTCTAGATTTGCAATTTCCAAGCATTCTTTCATGGCTTTAGGAACATTTATCAAAGCAAATTCATAAATTTTACGGCCATACATTTTTATGTAACGAACATCAGGATCATTGTCTTGGTTGTATGAGTTTCCAAAAAACAAATAATTGGCTTCATCATAGGTGTATGAAGCACTATTAGTTGCTAAAATTCCACCAGTTTCGTTTGTTCCTTCAATTATTGTAGCTCCAGCCCCATCAGAATAAATCATTGAATCTCTATCGTGTGGGTCAACCACTCTTGATAAAGTTTCTGCACCAATTACTAAACATCTTTTTGCCATTCCTGCTTTAATGAAAGCCTGAGCCTGAATAACGCTTTCTACCCAACCAGGACAGCCAAAAAGCATGTCATAGGCGACACATTTTGGGTTTTTTATACGTAAGTTATATTTGACTTTAGCTGCTAAACTTGGTAACATATCACCTTGAATAGCTCCTTTTTTTACATCTCCAAAATTATGTGCAAAAATTATATAGTCTAAAGTTTCTGGGTCAATTTTTGCATCTTCAATTGCTCTTTGAGCAGCAATAGTAGCAATTTGTGAAGTGGTTTGGTTTTCTTCAACATACCTTCTTTCCACAATACCAGTAATTTCAGTAAACTTCTGAGCTATTACATCATTTGGCTGATTTAACTTGGAACCATCATCATTTAAAAATTCATGATTCGCAAAATCTTGATTTGTAACTTTTAATGTTGGAATATAACTTCCTGAACCTGTTATTTTTATTTGCATTGTGGAGGATTTAATTTGCTAAATTAATGATAAATAATTAAATGACAACCAAAAAGTAGTATGCATGCATATTATTATCGAATAATTAAGATATCCTGCATAAAAATAGTAATAATGCAGTATATATTTATTTTATTGAAATTTTATTTGCATTACTGTTGCCATACTCAAGGCATTGGTTTTCATTTGTTCAGCATGTTTGCCTTCATAATTAGAATCTATTGTTGAATAAAGATGTTTAAGCCAAGCGTCAAAATGTTCTTTTTTAAAAGAATGTTTTTCATGTAAATCTTTATGAATTTGGAACATATTGTTATGGTATCCACCTTTCATAAATAAAGACTGTTCCCAAAAAGTTGCTAATACATCAAAGTGATGTTCTAAATGTTTGTCTGTATCTGTTATTTTAGTAAAGTAAAAATTAATACTTTCATCTACCAAGAGTTTATCATAAAATTCTCTCATTATAGAAAGAATATCTGCTCTAGTTTTAATATCATTCATTATTTAAAAATTTATACAAAGTTACTATTATTGAGTTGCTTTTATCTGACATTTGTCATAAAAAAGAAAAAGGTTTCAAAATAAATTTGAAACCTTTTTAGTCTTAATACTTAATTCTACAATCTTAATACTTTTTACATATATGCTTCAATAGGAGCACAGCTGCAAACTAAATTTCTATCACCAAAAGTTTCATCAACTCGACGAACACTTGGCCAGAATTTATTTTCAATAACATAGTCTAATGGATAAGCAGCTTTTTCTCTTGTATATGGTAAAACCCATGTATCAGAAGTCAACATATTTAATGTATGTGGTGCATTTTTCAAGACATTGTTAGGTTCGTCTTCAGAAGCTTCTTCAATTTCTTTACGGATAGAAATCATTGCGTCACAGAATTTATCTAATTCTGCTACATCTTCCGATTCAGTTGGTTCAATCATTAAAGTTCCTGCAACTGGGAAAGAAACTGTTGGAGCATGGAATCCATAATCCATTAATCTTTTTGCAATATCAGAAACTTCTATTCCTTTTTCTTTGAAACCTCTACAATCTAAAATCATTTCGTGAGCTGCTCTTCCTTTTTCACCAGAATATAAAATTGGATAATGATCTTCTAAACGTGCTTTCATGTAGTTTGCATTTAGAATTGCATATTTTGTTGCATTAGTAATTCCTTCAGCACCTAGCATACAGATATAACCGTAAGAAATTAAACAAACTAAAGCAGAACCGTAAGGTGCTCCAGAAATTGCAGAAATTGCTTGCTCACCACCAACTTGAACTAATGGATTACTAGGTAAAAACGGAGCTAATTTTTCGTTTACGCAAATTGGTCCAACGCCTGGTCCACCACCTCCATGAGGAATAGCGAATGTTTTATGTAAATTTAAGTGACAGACATCAGCACCAATTGTAGCCGGATTTGTTAATCCAACTTGAGCATTCATGTTTGCGCCATCCATATAAACTAAACCACCATTATCGTGAATGATTTGTGTGATTTCTCTAATCGCACTTTCAAAAACACCATGAGTTGAAGGATAAGTTACCATTAAACATGATAATTCATTTTTGTATTGAATTGCTTTTTCTCTAACATCTTCTACGTCAATATTACCGTTTTCCATAGTTTTGGTAACGATAATTTTCATCCCAGCCATTGCGGCTGATGCAGGATTTGTTCCATGAGCCGAAGCGGGAATTAAACAAATTGTTCTTTTTTCGTCACCTCTTGATTGATGGTAGGCACGAATAGTCATTAAACCAGCATACTCACCTTGAGCACCAGAATTTGGTTGTAATGTAGTTGCAGCAAAACCTGTTATTACATTTAATTGATGCTCTAATTTTTTAAGCATTTTAGTGTAACCTTGCACTTGATCCAATGGAGCAAAAGGGTGAATGGTGTTCCAATAAGGCATACTTAAAGGTAACATTTCAGCTGCTGCATTTAATTTCATTGTACATGAGCCTAAAGCAATCATCGAATGATTTAATGATAAATCTTTACGCTCTAATTTTTTAATATATCGCATCAAACTTGTTTCGGAGTGATACTTGTTGAATACTTCATGCGTTAAGAATTCCGATTTTCTGTTTAAGTGCATCGGATAATTGTTTTCTAAAACATATTCAGAAACTTCAAAAGCTTCTTTTCCAACTGCTTCAGCAAAAATGGCAATTACTTCATTTACATCACTAAATAAAATCGTTTCGTTTAAAGAAATAGAAATCGTTTCATCATCAATGTAGAAGAAATTTACTTCTTTACTTTCGGCAATAGTTCTTACTTTTTTGGCGTCAGCTTTTACTACGATAGTATCGAAGAATGAAGTGTTTGTTTGGTAAACTCCTAATTTGTTTAATGCATCAGCTAAAGTTGAAGCCATTCCATGAACTTTATCAGCGATGTATCTTAAGCCATTTGGTCCGTGATAAACAGCAAACATTCCAGCCATTACAGACAATAAAACTTGAGCTGTACAGATGTTTGAAGTTGCTTTTTCACGTTTGATATGTTGTTCACGTGTTTGTAATGCCATACGCAAAGCACGATTACCATCAGCATCTTGCGAAACTCCGATAATTCTTCCTGGCATTGAACGTTTGTATTCATCCTTTGTTGCGAAGTAAGCAGCATGTGGTCCACCATAGCCCATTGGAATTCCAAAACGTTGTGTTGTTCCAACTACTACATCAGCGCCCATTTCTCCTGGAGGCGTTAGTTTTACTAATGATAAAATATCAGCAGCAACTCCAACTTTTATTTCGTTTTCATTTGCTTTTTTGATGAAATCAGCATAATCATAAACTTGACCGTATTTTCCAGGATATTGTAGGATTGCTCCAAAATACTCTTTAGAAAAATCAAATTCTTGGTGATTTCCAACAACTAACTCCACTCCAATTGGTGTAGAACGTGTTTGAAGTACAGATAATGTTTGGGGTAAAATTTCTTCAGAAACAAAGAATTTACAAACATTATTTTTCTTTTGATCTCTTGAACGAACATCAAATAATAATGCCATTGCTTCAGCTGCAGCTGTACTTTCATCTAATAAAGAAGCATTTGCTATTTCCATTCCAGTTAATTCGATAACTGTAGTTTGAAAGTTTAAAATTGCTTCTAAACGACCTTGAGCAATTTCTGCTTGATAAGGTGTGTAAGCTGTATACCATCCTGGGTTTTCAAAAATATTTCTTTGAATTGCAGGAGGAACTATTGTAGGATGATAGCCTAATCCTATGTACGATTTAAAAACTTTGTTTGTACGACCTACTAAACGAATGTGATTTGCATATTCGTATTCCGTCATGATATGTTCTAATTCTAAAGGATTCTTCAAACGAATATCAGCTGGAATAGTTTCGAAGATTAATTGGTCTAATGTTTCAACACCAATAGTTTCCAACATTTTTGGTAAATCATTTTCTCTTGGTCCTAAGTGTCTTAATGCAAATGAGTCTGTTTTCATTTATGTAAAGATAAAGTGTGTAATTGTGTTGTGTATTTTGAAATGCAAAAGTAATTATTATACTTCTAATTTTCCATTAATTTGAGTCAATTTTTTGTCTTTTTATCAACTAAAAGCTATTTTTATTAACACTTTGATTATTTTTGTGGAATGCGCATTTTTAAATACATATTTGATTTTTACATCCAAAGTAGCCTTCATGTTGCTTTGGCCGTTTATGCTTTGATTTGTATAACTTTTTTTAAGTTAAACATTTCTTATGATGAACCTGTAGCGTATTTTGGCTTTTTTGGGACAATTGTTGGTTATAATTTTATAAAATATGATGAATTAGCAAGAATTAAGAAAATCAAATTGACAAAAACTTTTAAAGCAATTATTTTTTTAAGTATTTTATCTGCTTTAGCAACTTTTTATTATTATTTAGAATTAAAAACAAAAACTAAATTAATAGGATTTGGAGCACTGTTACTTACAATTTTATACACATTACCTTTTTTTCCTCATAGAACTAACATGCGGAATTGGAGTGGGTTAAAGATTTATTTGGTTGCTATTGCTTGGGTTGGAGTTACCGTTCTTTTGCCAGTTATAAATGCAGATATGGATTTTTCAATAATCGTTATCTTGAAATGTATTCAACGCTTTTTTTTCGTTTTTATATTGATGTTGATTTTTGAAATTATTGATTTGCAATTTGATGAAAAGTTTTTGGAAACGATTCCGCAAAAACTAGGAGAGAAGCAAACCAAAAACTTGATTTATCTATTGGTTTTGGTATTTTTGGCTTTAGAATATTTCAAACCTAATATTACTCTAAATCAATTTGCTGTTACTTTTTTAGTAGCTATAATTTTGGGATTACTTACTTATTTTGCTAGTTCAAAACGAAACAAGTATTTTACGTCTTTTTGGGTTGAAAGTATGCCTTTTTTTTGGTTGATTTTGTTGCTGGTTTTCAGCTAGCTTATTTTACCAGCCGCCACCACCGCCACCGCCACCACCGCCACCGGAAGAGCCGCCTCCAGAGCTACCTGAGCTCCAACTTCCACCGCTACTAGAAGACGATTCGCTTGGTTTTGAACTTGAACTGTTTGCAGTGTCAGTAAAAGAATTTGAAAAACTATGCATTGAACTCGAATTAAAAGGTACAGTACCTACATACCATGTAGATTGATATTCTATTGCTGAATTGTTTAACATTTCGGCAAATTTTTCTCCCCAAATTTCATCAACACCTAAAGCCATTGCATAAGGAAGAATCATTTCAAAATACTCAGGTGTCATTTTTGGAGGATTCGAAAATTGCAAACGGTTCGCTTCAGTTGTTACTATATACATTTTAAAACCTTCTATCAAGGATTGCATTCTTAATTTTTCTGTACTTGGACTTTTAATTAAGTGTTGAAAATGTATTAATAAAATTAATGAAATGGCTACATAAATAGCAATAGATATTGAGTTTATTGAATACTCATCTTTAATCAGTACAATTCCTAAAATAACTACAATGTTAATTATGGTAAATACTACTCTAAAAACTGCACCATAAGTCGTTTTAGATTTGAATAGCTTCATGATTAGTTTAATAAAACCAGACAATAAAAGGGATGCAATTATGGTAAATATAAAGAAAAAGATAACAGGTGGAATATCATAAGCATAAAAATAAACTGTTACAATTAGGGTTATGATAAAAAATAATATTGGATAAATTATTTTGCTTAAGTTGTTTCCTTTTTGCAGAATACTATTGTATTGATCATAAAGATTTTGATAATGATCATTGAAAGCACTTTCTATTTTAGGATTGTAATTTCCTTTAAAAGTAATTTTTGTATTTTCTTTAAATAGTCTTTTTAAAATAGATTGTTCTTCAGTTGCAATTTTTTCATCTGAATCTTTTAATTTTTCTAATTCATATATATATGAATTAAAAAGACCTAATATTTTTTTAGAAGTATCTGTAATTTTGACATAACCTTTTGTAGCTAAATTCACAATAGAATAAGTTGTTGAGGATTTGTCATAACTTTCATTTATAATCATATTCATTGCTGCTGGCGATAAATTTTCTGGAGGATAAAATTGAGGAACAACAGTTGGTTTCTGTGGGTCTTTACCATATTTTACCCAACTTTTAATCATAAAAAGTAATGTACCAATTAATGAGAAGGCAAATAGAAAAATACTACCAAATTTTTCTAGAAAAGTTGGTGGTGGAGGTGGGTTTACAACGCCTTTTGGAAAACCAACGGCAATAGTAAGTCCTTCATAAGCCTGAAGGTTTTCTGCTTCAAAATACGTTTTATTTCCATCAACTTTAAACGAACAATTTTTTTCTATTGAGCCTTCAGTACCTGTATAGCAAGATGATTGTATTGCAGATGCAGAAGTTGGTAAAATAATTGTTGCCGATGCTTTGGTAATACTTAGACTCCATTCAGAACCTGTTACATTCCAATATAATTCATCAAACGTATCATAAAAACCAATCTGACCTTGAATAGTATATTTAATCTCATAATCATGTATGCCAGAAGGAATTAAAACATCTTTTTTTCCAATTTTCAATGAAAAATAACTAAAATTTTCTTCTATGTATTCAGAATCCTGACCATTATGTTTTACAGATTCTAATTCAATGTTATATCGAAATGTTTTTCCGTTTTTATCTGTTCGTGTTTGAGGAATTTTTCTAAAAATACCACGAACGATTTCATCACCATTGGCATAAACTTTAATGTTTTCAGTAACATTTATGGTTCTGTCGTTGTTGATGATAATCTCTGCATGAAAATCAATTATTTTTTCTTCTTGAGCAGAAATTAAATTCGTAAGTAAAAAAAAAGATAAAATTTGTAGAACTTTTAGGCTAATTTTCATTAGAAAGTAACTTTAGGATTTTCTCTTTCTTGAGTTGCAATTTCAAAGAAATCTTTCTTTTCAAAATTAAACATATTTGCTACAATTACACTTGGGAAAGTAGTAACTGCAATATTCAAATCTCTAGCTGTTGCGTTGTAATAACGTCTAGAGCTTTCAATTTCGCTTTCAATTTTGCTCAATTCAGCACTCAGTTGTTGAAAATTTGTACTGGCTTTTAAATCAGGATACTGTTCTACTACAATATTTAAACCTTTTAAAGCACCATTTAATTGTTGTTCTGAAATTTCTTTTTCTTTTACTGTTGAAGCATTTATGGCATTGTTTCTTGCTTTTACAATGTTTTCGAAAGTTTCGCTTTCATGTTTAGCATAACCTTTTACAGTTTCTAAAAGATTTGGAATCAAATCATATCTTTTTTTCAAAAACACATCAATTGCACTCCAGCCTTCTTCACAAAGTACTTTTAATTTTACCAATTTGTTGTAAATCATCACAAAATACATGACAATTAAAAAAGCAGCACCTATGATTATTAATATTATTAGCATGATTTTTGTTTTTTTAATTTAATCTCAAATATAACTATTTTTGTTACTATTTTATAAAATGAACCTTTTTTTCTGTAATTAAACAATAGAAAAAGAGTTTTATTTTTACATTAAATTATTAAAATTTCCTGATCATATTAATGATTTTCGGCTACTGCTTTTAAAATTTGATTTCTATTAATTAGAAAATTAGTCATGTGTTTTTTTAGAAATAGTTTGTCAAATAGTTTTCCAAAGACTCCAAAAGGAGTTTTATAAACTAAATTATCAATCATAATTGTTTCTCCGTTCATTTCTATGAAGGAATGTTCGTGAATGAAAGATCTAAAGTTTCCACTTTCCATTTCATCCACAAAAAAATCATACAATTCCATTTTGGTAATTCTACTTGTGTGTGTTAAGTAAAGTCCAAAATGCTTTCCCTTCCAGGTTACAAATTCATTTAAATTTATTAAACCAGAAGTAGTTCCTGCAATAGCTTTTTCATTAGTTTTACTAGCAGAATTTTGATGCACATCGATGTTTCTTGCTAAATCAAAAACGATCTGCTTTGGTGCGTTTATTCTAGTATTAAGATTGATGATTGCCAAATTGATTGACTTTTTTGTTAAATGTTTAAGATTCGTCTTTTGTTGTTTTGACTAAGCTTATTCCTGTAATGAAGAAAACAAAACCTAAAACGCCATAAATAATTAAAGACCTAATATCTTGATTACTTCCAGATGTATTTGCAAATAAAACAGCAGTATATATTAAACCACTTATTCCAAGAACAGTTAATATTGTTCCAAAGATTCTTTTAAGATTCATAATTTTTTTGTTTAATTAGTAAGTTATCAAAATTAGAAAACACTAGTTACTTTGTAATTATATAATTTTAAAAGAATCTTTCAATTTTTCCACTTAATTATTGACTAATTATTTCAACATTTAGTTCTTTGTGATTTTCTTTTGCTTTGCGTTTTCCTCTAAAGAAGAAATATAAGTTTACAAAAAGCATTATTCCTAAATATATTGCAAAACCTCCAATTTTGTAACTCAATTTTTCAATTAATTCTTGATAACTATCTTTATACAGATAAAGTTCTAAAATCATAAGAGCGAAACCTAGATTTAAAAGATAAAAACCTGTTTCAAATAATTTGTTTGTTGCTTTTGCAATTTCTTCTCTACCTTTAAAAATATCTGTCATATATACTAAACTGTTTTTGAATAAAGTTTTAGATACATAAATTGTTAAACCAATAGCAATAGGTAAATAGATAGCGTAACCGATTAAAATTTTTGAAGTTTCCATAATATAAATATTTAAATTAATTTTTTTACTTGTTTTGTGATGACTAATATGTTGAAATAATGCATTATTCCTATTAAGAACAATATGATTGAAGTTTTGATTGCAATCGTTTCAAATAATTGTGTGTGTGATGAAATTGTATTCCATTGAATCAAGGTAATTGCACAATAACCCAAATTAAAAAGATAATATGCAATTAGCAGTACTTGATTTATTTTCAAGCATAAATCTTCGTGATTTGGAATTAATTGAGCTACAAAAACATTTCCGTTTGTGTAACAAACCTTTCCAACTTTTACAATAATTATTGCTGTTATGATTAAGTAGATTATGTATCCAAGAATGTTTAGGTTCATGGTTTGTTTATTTTAAAACTCATGTAACAATGATAAATTGCTATTAGAATAGGTGCAATTAATAATTTGATGGTCATGTTTGAAAATATATTTATTACAATAAGAAAATAAGTTATTATTAACGACCAATAAATTAAAATTTCGTAACTTAATTTTCCTTGATAACTTTTAACAATTAAAAGAATTAGTGCAGTTGTTAATTGAAAAAATCCCAAAAGGAAATAAGCAGATAAGGCTTTTTCTCCTTGAATTAATGCTAATATTATTGTTATGATAACAAAAGCTAAATTGACGTAATTAAATATTTTTTTCATAATTTTATTTATTTTTAAACTTTCAGAAAAAAATGAAAGTTTTGATTAAATTTTTTTATTTTAAGTTTTACTTCATAATCTTGATAACCAATCTACCTAACCAGTTGTCTTTGAATTCAGTTGCTTTTTCTAGCATATTGTCAGCTTTTAAAACAAAATCGTATAGTTTAGTAGTTTGATCTACAAAATGTCTTTCTTCTTCTGTAGCATTTGATTTAATGCTAGAAACTTCCTTTAATACTTTTAAAGCAGGTTTAATTTCTCTTTTACTTCGTTCTCTTGAAATTTTAACGGCTAATTCGTCTAAATCTTTTTCAGCAGTAAAAAATTCTCTTCGTTCACCAGCTTTGTATTCTTTATAAACAATTCCCCAATCCATCAAAGCACGGAGATTCATAGAAGCATTTCCACGAGAAATTTGTAGTTCTTCCATAACATCTTCCATAGAAACAGGTTCGTTGCTAACCATCAAAAGAGCATGAATTTGAGCCATGGTTTTGTTAATTCCCCATTGACTGCCTAATGCACCCCAAGTTTGTACGAATTTATTTTTTGCTTCTTTGAATTCCATTTTAGAATTATTTTACTTTGATGAGACAAAGATATATAAAAGTTTTTAAACTTTCAATAATAAATGAAAGTTTATTTTGAAAGAAAAAAATATTTATTTAATAACTGATTTGCTACACAGTGTTTTAAAAAAAAAGATCAGTTGGTTTAAGATCAGTGTCTAAATCAATAATTAAATTTTCTGCGATTAATTTTACTAAATCCGCATTTACTGCATTACCAAGTGCTCCAAAACAACTTCCAAGATTTTTAGGTAAAGTAATTCCGTTTAATGATTGGATTTTTGCTCCTTCACTTGGTGTAATATATCTATTTTCCCAGCCAATAATTGGTATTTGTGTACTTACAGTAACCAATGAAGGAAAGAAATCAGTTTTCTTAACTCTAACTCCTGAACCTCTAAATTGTATAATATATTTTGACAAATCTCTTTCTCCTCCTTGTACGTTCCATTCAAATTTTTGCCAACTTGACACACCTAATTCATTAATTTTTTTAACAACTGGCTCCAATTCCACTTTATATTTTTCATAAAAAGCTCTGTTACTTCTTATATAATGTTTTTTCCAATTAGGAAATGGAATAGGTTTTCCTGTTTCTTTATGTAATTGATTTTTCTTTACATAATTAGGTAAATTATTAAATTTTTCTTCTCTAGTCATACCTTTAAGTGGTATTCCAAATTTACCTTTACATCTTCCTAAAGCATTAGAAGAAGTTCTAAATGGTATTTCATCTTCATATGGATAAGTTGCTCCAAATTCCATACTCCAAATAGGAAAACTAGGCAAGTTGTCTTCTAAGGGAACTTTATCAATAAACTCCTGCCATAATTTAATAACCGAAATTTTTTCATCTTCAAGTTTGGTTGCATCAGTTGGATTTACATCTAAAAAATTTAATATTGAATCAGTTGAATCAGATGGGTCTGGCCAACTAAAATGTTGTAAGCCATTTCTTGAACCTATTATAAATATTCTTTCTCTATGTTGTGGAATTCCAAAATTATGAGGAGATAAAATTTTATCATCTATAAAGTATTTAACTTTATTTTCAAGTTTATCTTTTATATATTTCCAAGTATTGAAATTGTCGTGAGTTTTTAAATTTCTTACATTTTCCAATATAAAATATTCTGGTTTGTGATAATCTATTATCTCAACTAATTTGTCAAAAAGATTTCCGTTTCTTTGGTCTTCCAATCCTAATTGATCTCCAGCTTTTGAAAATGGCTGACAAGGAAATCCTGCACACAAAATATCAAAATGTGGTATTTCTTCAATCTTAACTTTAGTAATATCTCTATTTACTTCAATTTCAAAATTTTTTTCATACAATTTTGCCAAATGTTCTTTTTTTTCACTTGCAAAAACACACTCATGACCAAGATTTTCTAATGCAATATGAAATCCTCCTAAACCTGCGAATAAGTCTATAAACTTCATATTCCTTGTGCTATTTTGTCATTACACCAATTTATAACTTCTAATCTCAAAGCAGGATCGACGGTTTTCTCATATAAAAAATTATAAATCCTTAACCGATCAATTAGCATTCCAAAAGTAGAAGTCCTCTTATTCCATCTTACATTTTCAACAAAATCTACGGTGGAAATTGATTGAATAATATTTTCTCTATACCATTTAATGTATAGCCCCCAATTATTCATGTTGATAGGTTTTTTTGCATCCCAATGTTTTCCTGCAGCACATTGTAGTAATACATATAAATTAGAACTTCTTCTGTCATCAAAAGATTTATAACCAACAACATCTACACCATCATCTTTGTAAGAATAATGAGCAGGTAATATTCTATCTTCAAAACAAAGATTTCCTATTTCATCTAAATAATCATTAAAACTTTTTCCAGCAGGAAAGCCTAGAATGAAGACTTCTCCATTTAGAAAATTCTTTAACGCTTGTGCAGATATTTTTTCAAAAAGGGAAGTGCCTCCTGAGTAGTCGTTTGCTCCGTTAAAAGAATAATAAAGACAAAGAAAATATTCTGGAATTTGGTCCCAAGAATAATTCGGGATAATTCTATTTTTTAAAATTGAGTAAATGGGTTGTTTGTATAAATGAGTTCTGGATTCTAAAATGCTAATCCATTCATCCACTTTTGTCTCATCTTCCCCACTTAAACTACAAATAGTAGACTTACTTAAAGGCCTATGATTCTTTAGTAAGTTTAATTCTAACCATTCAATTTCTTTGCCGTCTTTAAATCCTATAAATTCAGCCATTGCTATAATAAATTTGATTTTAATGCTACAATCAATTCTTCTAATTCAGTGACTTGTTTTATAAGTTCATCATCATTTTTATGCCTGAAAGCGAATTTTAAGGATTCTTGCATAGCTCTACTTGCATCAGTTAATTTCTTTGAAAGATATTCTCTTTCACCATTTGTTCTTTCATAAGCACCATCAAGATCTCTGTACTTTAATAAATATTCAATGGACTCCTCTTTTTTGACAACATGGCTTAAAGTATTTGTGATTTTTCTAGAGTCTGTTAAAACGGGTTGTTCGCTAGTATCTAAATTGCCATATATCCAAGTCAAAACATTTTTAAAATTATCTGATTTTTCTGAAGTAATTAATTCAGAGTCTAAGTCTACTTTTGAATAAGCTTCAACACCTAAATACTCTCTTATAGAAGCTGAATTATATGCAACAGTAAGTAAGGAAAAAGAATTTATAATAGGGCGCACATTAAAATTTAGGTTATCCTTGGCTTCTAAAAATAATTTATAAGTTATGTATTGCTTTCTTAATTTATCTGATCTATCACCTACAACTTTTTGAACTTGTTTTATAGATTCTGCAATTGAATGACCTTTTTTTAGTTCCTGTTCTATTACGCTTGCAGTATATGCAGCTTGTGCAAAAGCTTCCCATTTGAGTAATCCAGCTATATGTCTGACGCCAAGATAAGATGAAACATCCTCTCTTTTTTCATAAATTATACAAGGAATGTTTGATATATCTGATATTTTGAGTTGGTCATCAGTCTTTGGATAAAATCGATCTATACCTAATTGTTTCCTGAGACTTAAATCTGTTATTAGTTTTATTGCAGACGTTCTTCTATTTCCTTCAACTACAGTAAAGTTTATTGTATTATTGTCTATCAACCCTTTTAATGCTTGAGCTAATTTATCAGGATTTGGATAATCAGCGAAAACAAATGTTGAAGGAATTTTATTTGGAACTACAACTATTGGTTCTTCATCAAAATAACCGTTTTCAACTAAAGATAAAGCGACAGCTTCAGTATCAAAATTTTCATAAAGTACAGAAATTAAATCTAACTGAGAAGCTTCTTCAGGATTTTCTAAATAAGGAACTAAACGAGGATTTTCTTGATCAACTTGAATTAATTCTATATTGATATCTAATTGTGGTCTTCTATTTCCTTTACCTGCAAAAGTCATTGTGTATATTTTAAGTTACAAATATATGTAATTATATAGTTTATTTTAAAAAACATATTTTCTATATCAACCCAGCACGTTTCAACAATGCTTCTGGCTTAGGTTCTTGTCCTCTGAATTTTTTATATAATTCCATTGGTAATTCTGTTCCACCTTTAGAAAGTATGTTTTCTTTGAATTTTGCGGCAACTTCTTTATCAAAAATTCCTTTTTCTTGAAAATAAGCAAAAGCATCAGCATCCAAAACTTCTGCCCATTTGTAACTATAATATCCAGAAGAATAACCACCTTGAAAAATATGTGAGAAGGAAACACTCATACAATTTTCGGCAACATCTGGATAAAGTTTTGTGTTTTCAAAAGTAGCTTCTTCAAACGCTTTTATGTTGGTAATATCTTTTGGATCATTTGAATGATAAGACATATCTAAAAGTCCAAAACTAATTTGTCGCATTGTAGCCATTCCTTCTTGAAAACTTGCACTTTCTTTGATTTTTTCAACATATTCTTGAGGAATAATTTCTCCTGTTTTATAATGTTTAGCAAACAAAGCCAAAGCTTTTGGTTCGTAACAAAAGTTCTCCATAAACTGACTTGGTAATTCCACAAAATCCCAAAAAACCGATGTTCCAGAAATACTTGGATAAACTGTGTTGGCTAACATTCCGTGTAAACCATGTCCAAATTCGTGAAATAAAGTAGTAACTTCATTAAAAGTTAGAAGTGAAGGTTTGCTTTCAGTTGGCGGAGTGAAATTACAAACGTTAGAAATATGAGGTCTTTCGTTAACACCATTTCTAATACTTTGATTTTTGAATGAAGTCATCCAAGCACCATTTCGTTTTCCTTTTCTTGGGAAAAAATCAGCATAGAATAATGCTACTAATTCTCCAAATTCATCTTTTACTTCATAAGTTGTTACATCTTTGTGATATTTGTCTACATCAAAAATTTCAGTAAATGTTAAACCAAATAATTTTTTAGCAATAGTAAATGCTCCGTTTAAAACATTTTCTAATTGGAAATAAGGCTTTAATTTTTCATCATCTAAACTGAATAATTTTTGTTTCAATTTTTCAGAATAATAAGATCCATCCCATTTTTCTAAATGATCAATTCCGTCAAATTCTTTTGCGAAAGCGGTTAGTTCTGCAAATTCTCTTTCGGCTGCAGGTTTTGCTTTTTCCAATAAATCATTTAAAAACGATTTTACTTTATCCGGATTTTGAGCCATTCGTTCTTCTAAAACAAAATGAGAATGTGTTTTGTAGCCTAGTAAATTTGCTCTTTCAAAACGTAATTTTGCAATATTTAAGGCATTTTCTTCATTGTTGAATTTATTGTCTTGAAACGCTTTTTTTCCGGCAGCAATAGCTAATTCTTTTCGCAATTCACGATTATCAGCATAAGTCAAAAATGGAATATAACTTGGATAATCTAAGGTAAAAATCCAACCTTCTAATTCCTTACTTTTTGCTAAAATTCTTGCAGCTTCGATAGTTCCTTCGGGTAAACCGCTTAAATCTTTTTCGTTAGTAATATGTAATTGATAATTGTTGGTTTCTGCTAAAACATTTTCTCCAAAAGTTAGTTTTAGTTTTGCTAATTGAGTGTCAATTTCTCGTAAACGAGTTTTTTTATCTTCTGAAAGTAAAGCACCATTTCGAGCAAAACCTTTATATTTTTTATCTAATAATGTTGCTTGTTCAGTAGTTAAAGTCAGATTATCTTTTTGGTCATAAACAGTTTTTACACGTTTAAACAAATCTTCGTTTAAGGTAATGTCATTGCTGAATTCAGTTAGTAAAGGAGAAACTTCTTGAGCAATTTTTTGCATTTCTTCAGAAGTTTCAGCCGAATTTAGATTAAAAAATATCGATGATAATCTATCTAAAGCATCACCTGAGAAATCTAAAGCTTCGATTGTGTTTTCAAAAGTGGCTTTTTCAGAATTATTTATAATAGAATTGATTTCTTCTTTTGCTGCTTTAATAGTCTCATTAAAAGCTGGTTCGTAATCTTCCATTTTTATTTGAGAAAATGGAGATGAAGTATATTTTGTGTTGAATTTTTTTAAAAAAAGTGTCATATTATTTTTTTATTATCGATAAAGTGTATATTTTTACCGATGAAATGTTATTTAATAGTTAAAATCCTTTTTGCCCCAAGCAATTTTTTTAATTTTATAACGAAATAGCAAATTGATTTTTAATAGCTCCAGCGATGGAGCTTTTTTATTTTATAAAGATTCAGAAGACTTAATTACAGCTTCTTTTAGGCTTTCTTTATAGAAAATAATTTTGTCTAAAACACATTTATCAGAAGTTCCAATAATTTGTGCTGCTAGAATTCCAGCATTTTTTGCACCATTCAAAGCAACTGTTGCTACAGGAACACCACCAGGCATTTGTAAAATTGACAAAACAGAATCCCATCCATCAATAGAATTACTCGATTTTACAGGAACACCAATTACAGGAAGTGGCGACATTGAAGCAACCATTCCAGGTAAATGCGCTGCACCACCAGCACCAGCAATAATTACTGAAATTCCACGAGTATGAGCATTTTTACTAAAATCATATAATTTTTCTGGAGTTCTATGAGCAGAAACAATATCTACTTCTACTTCTATATCAAATCCTTTTAAAATATCGATGGCATCTTTCATCACTGGCATATCTGAAATACTTCCCATTATTACTGCTACTTTCATTTTATGTATGTTGTTTATTGTTTGTAGTTTTTTTAAAATTTATTGATTTCCATTGAAAATATATAAAAACGATTATCCAGAATATTAAAATATCATATGATAAATTATTAATATTTGTTCCGTGCTGTAATTCATAACAATTTCCAAAACTTCTTACTTCAAATTGATAATAGAAGTCAAAAGGAAAACCAAAATTATAATTTGGAAAACTTCCTTGTAATTTATTGAAAATTATTGAATAAAATAATGACAAAAAATTCATCACACAAAAAGTGATAAAACTATAAAAGCTAATTTTGAAAAACTTTTTTACCATCAATTAATTACATATTCTGAACACTGAACACTGAACACTGAAATCTGTTTTACTGAACACTGATTACTCTAATCGAATTCTTAACTTCCTCAGCAATCTTTCTAGCTTCAACCATATCTTCGTTTACAATTGTAACGTGACCCATTTTTCTAAAAGGTCTTGTTTGTCTTTTTCCGTAAATATGAGGCGTTACACCATCAATTGCCATTATTTTTTCTATGTTTTCATACACAACTTGACCTTCAAAACCTTCTTCTCCAACCAAATTTACCATAATTCCAGCAACTTTACTTGCTGTATTTCCTAAAGGAAGATTTAAAATAGCTCTTAAATGATTTTCAAATTGTGAAGTGTAACTTGCTTCTATTGAGTAATGTCCAGAATTATGTGGTCTTGGTGCGACTTCGTTTACTAAAATTTCATCATTTTCCGTTTGAAACATTTCAACCGCTAATAAACCAACGTGATTAAAGTTTTCAGAAACCTTCAAGGCAACATCAATTGCTTTTTGAGCAACTTTTTCATCAATTCTAGCAGGACAAATTACATATTCAACCTGATTAGCTTCAGGATGAAATTCCATTTCCACAACAGGATAAGTTTTCACTTCACCTGAAAAGGAACGAACAACAATCACGGCTAATTCATTTTTAAACGGAATCATGTCTTCAGCAATACATTCCACATCTGGAAGATTGATTAAATCTATAGCAGAGCGACAAACTTTTACACCATTTCCATCATAACCAAATTGAGCACATTTCCATACAAAAGGAAACTCTAATTCGTCTTTTTCTAAAGATTGTTTTAAATCATTTAAACCTACAAAACGCAAATGTTTTGAAGTAGGAATGTTTTTTTCGACATAAAAATCTTTCTGTTTTCCTTTGTTTTGAATCAAACGCAAGGTTTTTGGAGACGGAAAAACTGCTAAACCTTCTTCTTCCAGTTTATCTAAAGCGTCAAGGTTTACGTTTTCAATTTCGATAGTCAATAAATTAACCATTTTTCCAAATTGATAAACCGTATCAAAATCCATTAAACTTCCTTTGTAGAAAGCATTGCAGCCAAATTGCGATGGTGCTTCTTCGCTTGGATCAAGCACTAAAGTTTGGATGTCAAATTTTCTGGTGTCAGCCAAAAGCATCTTGCCTAATTGACCACCACCTAGGATTCCTAATTTAAAATCAGAAGAGAAATAATTCATTTGTAGTTGTGTTTGAGCAAAGATATAAATTCCATTTTCTAAATGCTAAAAAATCAAATTCAGAAATGACAAAAACTTAAATTTTCTTCAAAATATTACGCGCACAAGATTGATAAGCTGCAGAATGTTCAAATGCATCTTGTGTTATAATAGGCTTTAACTCTTCGTAAATCCAATTATATTTTTTTCCAAAAACGAATAAAGCTTTCATGGAATAAACCTTTGCGGCTACTTTTTCATTTTGAATTAAACGATCTACTAAATTTTCAATAATAGTGTGTTCTTGGTCTTTTGACAATTCAATTCCGTTTTTCCTGTGATTGCTTTTTGCTAAAAACATGCAGATTTTTGTTGCTGGTCGAACTGCTGAATCATCTTTTAATTTAGATAAAACTTCACAAAATTCATCTATGTATGGAATTAGTAGTTTTAATTTTTTATTACAAACAAGTTCTAACGACCAAAAGGCTTTAACGTGATTTTTATGCGAAATATCAAATGCAATATTGATTAATTCAGCTAAATTATCATCGCTTTTCATAGCAAAATTACTCACTGTAATTCTACTTTTTTTGTGAGCGGTACTTTGGTCAATTTTGTTAAACATTTCTGTAATCATGCTGTAAATATATCAAATTTGTAAAAAAGTTGAAATACTTTATTCGTAATCCTTTCATGTTTAGTAAATTTGTTGTTTATTTTTAATTACAAACAACAAAACCGATTTATATCGGAACAACTACACAATGATACAATTACACGATAAACATTTTACACCTTTTATTTCATCAGACGAAATAGATTTTGCAATTCAAAATATGGCAAAACAAATGGATGATGATTTTTTTGACGAAGTTCCTGTTTTTATTGGAGTTTTGAATGGTTCTTTTAAAGTTATTTCAGATTTAATGAAATATTATAGAGGAATGTGCGAAGTAAGTTTTGTAAAACTAGCTTCTTATGAAGGAACAGAAACAACAAATGAAGTAAAACAATTAATCGGTTTAAACGAAGATTTAGAAGGAAAAACGGTTGTAATTGTTGAAGATATAGTTGATACTGGAAACACAATTGAAGAATTAAAAAGAATTTTAAAAGATAAAAAAGTAAAGCATTTAAAAATCGCAACCTTATTTTTTAAACCTGAAGCTTATAAAAAAGACATTAAATTAGATTATATCGGAATTAGAATTCCGAATAAATTCATCGTAGGATTTGGTTTAGATTATGATGGATTAGGAAGAAATTTACCAGACGTATATCAATTAGCCATAGAAAACACACAAACAGAAATGATTAATATAGTTTTATTCGGAAAACCTGGAGCAGGAAAAGGAACTCAAGCCGATTTTTTAAAAGAAAAATATAGTTTAGTACATCTTTCAACCGGAGATATTTTTAGATATAATATCAAGAATGATACAGAATTAGGAAAGTTAGCTAAAACTTTTATGGATAAAGGTGACTTAGTTCCTGATGAAGTTACAATCAAAATGTTGCAAAGTGAAGTTGAAAAAAATCCAGAAGCAAAAGGATTTTTATTTGATGGATTTCCAAGAACCATTGCTCAAGCAGAAGCATTAGATACTTTTTTAAGTTCAAAAAATCAAAAAATTACGGCAACAGTTGCTTTGGAAGCGGATGATAATATTTTAGTACAACGTTTGTTAGAAAGAGGAAAAACTTCAGGAAGACCAGACGATCAAGATGAGGAAAAAATCAGAAATCGTTATGATGAGTACAATCAAAAAACGGCTCCATTAATGGATTATTATAAGGCACAATATAAATTTAAATCTGTTGATGGAATTGGAAGTATTGCTGAAGTAACAGAAAGATTGAGTAAGGTTATAGACACTTTGTAATTTTTTTTAGATATTTGTAATTATTAAAGAGCTATTCATTTAAATAGCTCTTTTTTTATAACCTTTTACTTATGGAAATTCTTATTATATTATTTTTAATTTTATTAAATGGCGTTTTTTCAATGTCTGAAATTGCTTTAATTTCTGCTAGAAAAAATCGTTTAGAAACAGCTGCCAAAAAAGGAAATATAAAAGCAAAAGCTGCTTTAGAATTAGCTAATTCTCCCAACAAATTTTTATCAACCGTTCAAATCGGAATTACTTTAATCGGAATTCTAACAGGTATTTTTTCTGGAGATAAAATCACTACAGATGTTAAAAATTTTGTTATTTCGTTTGAAGTACTACAACCTTATGCAGATTCAATTGCTGTTGCTATAGTTGTAATAATTTTAACTTTTTTTTCCTTAGTTTTAGGCGAATTGTTGCCCAAACGAATTGGTTTGAATCATCCAGAAGGAATTGCAAAAGCTTTAGCTATTCCTATGAAATATATGTCAAAAATAACGATGCCATTTATTTGGTTGTTGACGATTTCAACGGAATTTTTATTAAAAATATTACAAATAAAACCTTCAGCTGACGGAAAAGTTACGGAAGAAGAAATCAAAGCCATAATAAAAGAAGGAACAGAAGGTGGTGAAGTTCAGGAAATCGAACAAGATATTGTTGAACGTGTTTTTCATATAGGAGATAGAAAAGTTAATTCTCTTATGACTCATAGAAATGCAGTAGTTTATTTGTCATATGAAGATACAGTTGAAGAAATAAAAGCAAAAGTTCTTGAAGATTTGCATTCTTTTTACCCTGTTTGTAAGAATAATTTAGATAATGTTATCGGAATAGTTTCCCTAAAAGAATTGTTTTCAAGTTTTGAAAGTGAGTCATTTGATTTAAAAAAAATCACCAATGAAGCCATTTATTTTATTGAATATACGTTAGCTTACAAGGCTTTAGAGCATTTTAAGACTTCAAAAATTCATTATGCATTGGTTACTGATGAACATGGAGTTTTTCAAGGAATGATTACTTTAAATGATATTTTAGAGGCCTTAGTTGGTGATGCTTCTGATTTTTATCAAGAAGATTTTAAATTAACGGAAAGAGAAGATGGTTCTTGGTTAGTAGATGGACATTATTCACTACATGACTTTCTAACCTATTTTGAAATGGATGATTATTTATCTGACTATGAAGTTACAACGGTTAGCGGTTTAATTATTACTGAATTAGGTGCAATTCCGAAACAAGGACAGAAGTTAATTTGGAATAAATTAGAATTTGAAGTCATTGATATGGATGGAGTAAAAATTGATAAAATTTTAGTCAATAATATCAAAGAAGAATAAAACTTCAGTTTAAGTAATAAATCATACCTTTGCAAAAATAAATAACAAGTTGAAAGAATTAAAAACCTTCAACTTACAACTTAGAATAATACAATGACAGAAGGAAATTTCGTCGACTACGTAAAAATATATGTTTCTTCAGGAAAAGGAGGAAAGGGTTCTTCGCATTTACATAGAGAAAAATTTATTGAAAAAGGTGGCCCAGATGGTGGTGATGGTGGTCGTGGTGGACATGTTTATGTAAGAGGAAATAAAAATCTTTGGACCTTATTTAGTCTAAAATTTTTGCGTCACGTAAAAGCAGGTCATGGTGGTGATGGAGGAAGTTCAAGAAGTTCTGGTTCTGATGGTGGTGATAAATATATTGAAGTTCCATTAGGTACGATTGTAAAAGACAAAGAAACAGGTGATGTTTTATTTGAAATTACAGAACACGATGAAACAAAAATATTGGCAAAAGGAGGAAAAGGTGGTTTAGGAAACTGGAATTTTAGAAATTCAGTGAATCAAACGCCAAGATATGCTCAGCCAGGAATGCCAACCGAAGAAGTTGATATCATTTTAGAATTAAAAGTTTTAGCTGATGTAGGTTTAGTAGGATTTCCAAATGCTGGAAAATCGACTTTATTATCAGTATTAACCTCTGCAAAACCAAAAATCGCAGATTATCCATTCACAACTTTAAAACCTAATTTAGGAATCGTTGCTTATAAAGAATTTCAATCCTTTGTAATAGCAGATATTCCTGGAATTATTGAAGGTGCAGCTGAAGGAAAAGGTTTAGGGCATTATTTCTTGAGACATATTGAACGAAATTCGACTTTGTTATTTTTAGTTCCAGCTGATGCTGATGATATTAAAAAAGAATACGAAATTTTATTAGATGAATTAAGAAGATACAATCCTGAAATGTTAGATAAAGACAGATTAGTTGTAATTTCAAAATCAGATATGCTTGATGAAGAGTTAAAAACTGAATTAAAAGCTCAATTAGATAAAGAATTTAAAGGAACTCCTTATATGTTTATTTCTTCAATCACTAACGTTGGTTTAGGTGAGTTGAAAGATAAATTATGGAAAATGTTAAATGTTGAGATAGAGTAAGACTCAAATTAACAATAAGAACAAAAAAGGCTTTCTATATTTAGAAAGCCTTTTTTTGTAACTCAAATTAATCAACTTTAATTGTTGTATTTGTTGAATGTGCTGAAAATTCAGGGGCATACATACTTTGTAAAGTTGCGATTCCATCATTAAAATTTCCTGAGTTGTTTATTCTAACATCATATTCTAAAACATAAGTTCCTTTGTTGATATTGTCAAAAAAGAAATGTGTTGCTACATCTTTTGTGCTTTTATAATAAGATAAATTGTCTCTTCTTTCATAACTAGAAATCACATCAATAGGTTCAAAACATGAAGCTCTTAAATCTTTTAAATGCACAAATTCTAAATCATTTTCGGTTTTTAAAACTAAACGAATAGTAATTAAATCTCCAGTTTTTAAAGTCTCTTTATTCAGATCTATTAGTTCATTTCCTTTTGTTGTTTTAACTTTCTTATAAAGTGTTTTAGTAATGTATAACGTTTTAGTGCTATCTGTTTTGATGTTTTCTAAATTCTCAAAATATTGCCAATAAACACCACCATAACCAGGAACTTTAGATTTATTATCAACTTTAATTGTTCCCATTTCTTTGGTAATTTCATCTGCTTTCCAATTCAGTTTTATATAACCAGTTTCGGCTTCTTTATCTTTTTCAGATAGTTTTTTAGTAAATATTTTTTCATTTCCAATGGTAAACTTTGTGTTGTCTTTTAAAGAAGTCCAATCACTTCCTTGAAGTAATAATGCATAAACAGCTTCTGTTGTTGATTTAGTTGTAGACCATTTATTGACTTGCTTATTTTTTAACAACCAAACTTTTAATTCATCAACAATTTTATCGTCATTTTCAATTTCAGAAAAAGCTTCAATAAGCATAGCTTGCGTTTCTATAGAAGATTGATACCAATAGTAACCGTTGGTATTTTCTATCCAATACATTCCATTGTCTTCATTTCTGGCAGCAGTTTCTTTTAAGCTTGTTAATATTTTTTTCGCGAAAGCTTTATCTCCAAATCTATTCATTGTTAAAGCTAATAATGCTTTAGAATATAAACTATAAGTCAGCCAATCTTTTTTAAATTCTATTTTTTGAATGTTGATTATGGAATCTATTTTTTCAGAAACAGGTTGCTTTTCAACATAAAAACTTCTAGCATATAAATAATGTAAATTAGAATAAGTATAATAATTGATTCTCTGATTTTTCAACGAACTATTACTGATATACTTTTGATCTAGATAAGGAATTGCTTTTTCTGAAACACTCTTGTAAATTGAATCCTTTTCAGGAAAAAGTTTGCCTAAATGACCCAAGCCTTTTACAATATGTTGCGTAATGTAAAGATTATCTTCTCCACCATCAAACCAAGAAAAAGCACCAGAAGGATTCTGTTTTTCTTTCAACTTTTTCAAAGTAGATTCCATCGATTCTTTCATGGTGCTTAAATCCATTAAAAGCGCAAGTCTATTGTTTTTTGATTCTTCATTTTGTGCATCTAATAACCAAGGAGTTTCAGCTAAAACAATTGATTTTAACTCGTCATTCATGTTTAATTTTGTAGTCGAATTTCCTTCTTTTTTCCAAGTTTCAAATAGAGAAGCCACTTTTGGGTTACTGTCAATAATTTGAGTAGCAATATAATTTGCATAATATTTAGAAAAAGTTTGTTCAGCACATTCATGTTCATATTCCATTAAATAAGGAAGCGATTGCAAGGCCAACCAAGTTGGATTTGATGTATATTCTAAAGTAAACAAATGATTTTTTAATGTTTTAGACGAATTGTTTTTAAGATTAAGAAATTCATACTCTTTTTTAGTTTCACCTTTCACCCAAATTGGAATACTTTCTGTCAACAAAATTTTATTAGAAAGAACAGGCAAAATATTTTCTTCACCATCAGAAAAATTACCAGATTTTGCTACGATTTTATATTGCAAACCCTGTAATCCTTCTGGGATTTTAATAATCCACTCTACTGGAACGCTTTCTTTTGCTTTGCATGAAAAGTTTTTAATGTTTTCTTTATTTGAACAAATTTCATCAATAACAGTGTTGGTTGTTGCATCATATAATTGTAACATGGCAATTCCGATTTTAATTTCTGAAGTCATGTTTACGACTTTTGCACTGATTTTAATTTCATCTTTTTCACGCACAAATCTTGGCATGTTGGTTTGGATCATGACATCTTTTTGAGAAATAATATCCGTTTGAAAATAACCTGTTTCAGCTTTTTTGTTATGAGCATAAAGTCTAAAATTCCATCTTGTTAAAGATTCTGGTGTAGTGAAAGTGAATGAAACTTTACCATCTTTATCTGTTTTTAAATTGGGATAAAAGAAAGCCGTCTCCTTAAAATTGGTTCTCGTTTTTACATTCGAAAGTCCTTCAAAACCTTTTTTAGTAGTAACTACAATTACGCCATTTGCACCTTTGTCACCATACAAAGCTGCTCCTTCGGCACTTTTTATAACTCTCATTTCTAAGATTAAATTTGAATTTAATGTTTGTAAATGGTTAGCTGTGCTTATGGTTCCATCAATTATTATTAAAGCTTCATTATTACCTGAGACAGATCGATTTCCTCTTAAAACAATTGATGTAGTCTTTCCATCTGAAGTTGTATTTATCTGTAAACCAGAAACTTTTCCTGCTAAGGCTTGAACAGCATTTTCATTTGCAGCTTGATTAATTTCTTCATGTTTTATTATTTGGTAGGATGAAGTTACTGCATCTACCTTTCTAGAAACACCAATAATGCCAGTTAACACTATTTCATCACCCACAAAGCCTTCTTGTAGAATAACATCATATTGTCTTTTACTACCAATTATAAATGTGTTTTTCTTTTTTCCTGCAAAAGAAACTTCTAAAACTTCACCTGCTTTTGCTTCTATTTCAAAATTACCATCAAAATCTGTCGTTATTCCTCTTATCGTACCTTTTACAACAACTGTTGCACCAGCTAAAGCTCCTAATTCATCAGATACATTACCTGTAATTATTTTTGCGTTTTTAGGTATATTGGTTTTTCCTTTTATTGATTTAAGGTATTTTTTATTTAGATATACATTATAAACTGTATTGAAATCAAAACCAAATGTGTTTATTTCTGTGCTAAATTTGTTTTCATGATCAGGATATTTTAAAGCGAAATTGAAATTTCTGAAATAAATATTTTCTTTGTCTGCATTATAAAATCTTGGAAAAGCTGGATAATTAGATTGATTATAATGAAAAATATCTTCCCAGTTCTTTTCTACAAATTGATCTAATGAACTATCATACATACTAGCCAAAACTTCAGCTTCTAGTTTCGAATTTAAAATTTTAAAAGACCAATTTTGTACGCTGCCTGGTTCTATTTTGTTTTTCAAGCTTTGAATCTCAATGTTAATTCTTGGATTAATTATCTCTTTTTTAATTGAAAAAAATGTGCTCATATACTCATTTTCCCAAAAAGAAGAGAAATGGAAACTCACATCGTTATTGTATTCTTTCTTTTTATTTATTTTAAATACTCCTTTGCCATTAATTAATTGAATAGTTTGCTCTTCAACTAGTAGTTGGTCATCATAAAATCGAGAAGTAATATATAAATCTTGGATTATTGAACGAATTTCTATCTCAAAAAAATCAGAATCTTCTTTAGTTTTGTCTACATAAGAAAATAGCTGTTCGTTCAAAAAAGGAGATTTAGATGATTTTAATTTAAAATATTTATGGTTTTTAATTAAATTTCCATTATCGTCTTCTGATGAAATTAATAAATAATAATCACCAAGCTTTTCTTTAGTTAAAAAATCAAGATTTGTATCATTAGTTAACTTTGTGTCAAAATCAATTGTTTTAATTAATATTTGTTTGCTTTCAGTATCAGTTTTGTCATAAGGTTCAAACGGAAAAAGTTTATTAAATTCTTCTCTTTTTATAGTTTGTATTTCGGGAAATGAAAATTTTCGGTTTTTTAAAAAAGAATTCTTTTCGATAAAATATATTTCAATTTTACCTTTAGCAGTAATAGGATGATTATTTAAAGTAGTAGTTTCAATTTTTAAGTTGTTTTTTTCTTCTATTTCTAATTCTTCTGAAATATATGAAGTTAATGAAAGCGTTTCAAGGCCTACTTTTAGGAATGTTTCAGCTTCTCTAGTTTCGCCATTTATGTCAGTTATTGTCACATTTATAGTATAATCTAATCTAAATATTTCATCTAAGTTTAAGACACTATCATTCGCAATAAATTCTACTATAAAATCCCCATTTTCATTGGTTTGAATTTCTTGACTTTTAAAAGTATTATCTCTAGAATAGCCATTATTTTTTTTATAAACTTGATTGGAAATTTCATAGACTACTTTTGCATTTGTAAGACTATTGCCTGCTAGAGATTTTGCATTACCTTTTATTTTAATTGTATCACCAACATTATAATTTTCTGTAATTTTTGAAAAATTGATTTCAAATGTTGGTCTTTTGTATTCTTCAACATGAAATCTAAATTCAGTATAATTTCTGTACGAAACATTATCCCAAAATGCATGTTCATCGTTTTCTGCATCATAATATTCTGAATCAATTTCATAATCTTCTGGTTCATCAATTGTTATGTAGAATTCTCCTGTCGTACTATTTTTTGGTATTTCAAATTCACCAAAGATTGATCCAAATTCGTTGGTTTGAATATCATATTCTTTCAAAACAGTATCGTTAGCGTCATTAATAAGCACACGAATACTTACAAAGGGAACGACACTTTTTTTATTTTTTTTATTCTGAATTAAAATTGCTTTAAAGAAAACTTTTTGACCAGGTCTGTATATGGCACGATCGAAGTAAACCATTGCTTTTGCTTCGAAATTTCTGTCATTATATTCGTCTTCATTTGTACCGATGTATCCTTTGTTATAGCTTTCTAGGATAGTGTCATTTTCTTTAATAAAGTAGATTTCTGCACGATCGTAGTTGTTTTTAGAGTTATACGCTCTTTTTTTTATAATTGCTTTGCCGTTTTTATCTGAAATAACTGATTCTTCATTATTACGTACAATGACATTCTCTAATGGTTTTCCTGTTTTATTATCATAAAAATAAAATAAATCATTCGCTGCATCTTTATCTTTAAGAACGCCTATATTAGAAACTACAATTTTTGAAAAAGCATATGCAATGTTTTTACTGTCTGAGTTGTTATTTGACTCAATAAACAGTAAATAATTTCCTGTTTCTAATTTTTCTAATAAAATTTCGGTAGAATATTCAAAGTAGTCATTTTTGTTTAAAATTTTTCGTGTAAAGCGCTTAAAAGCTTTGTTTTTTGCAATATAATCAACGTACAATGAATCTCTTTTACGGTAATCGTAGCTGTTTATTTTATTTTCAACTTCAATAGGAAACTTATAGTAATTGATAGTAATTGAATCAATATTCCTATACCTTAAGTAAGCTCTAGTATTTTCGTTAGAATATATTTTATTTTTAATTTCAATGCTTAGTGATTTACCAATTATTAAGTTTTTTAATTTTTCAGCATTTGAAAGAGTAATGAGATTTGCTTTAGCATTTAGTATTGTGTCTATTAATGCTAAAGTATTATGATGTAAAATTTCTTTTGAACTTTTATGAGTTTGAGAATAATAAAAATTAGCTCTCGCTAAACGTAAATCTTGTTTTAAATATTCGTTTTGGGTTCTGTCTTCTAGTTGTTTAATATTGTCAAAATATAAAACGCTTTTTTTAAGACGATAAAGAAATTTTATTCTTTCAATATAATAGATGTCCCTTACATTATCGTTCTTGTTAATACGATAATATTGTTCTTGTGAAACGTAAAGTTCTATTACTTTTTTTACTTCAGGATGTTCAATTTTGTTCAAGTCATAATAACTTGATAGATTGTAATCATATAATCCTGTATCATTGAATTTATTTGTATCTAATTGATTTTTGTAATCCCATTGGCTTACTTTTTTTAAAATATGGTCAGAATATTTTTCTAATAAAAATGCGTAAACACTAATTTCTTTATTATTTGAATAGGGAGACGTTTCAAAAATTTCTTTAAGGTCATCTATGTAAATGTTCATTAAAACTTTTCTGTTTTCTAAAGAATTTTCGAAAGCAAAATTAATTTCTTCATCAAAATCTTCACTCGTCCATGTTAAAAAGTTAGTACTTAAATTGTTTTCAAGATTTGTTCGTTTACCTATAAGATATCTTTTGTTATTGTAATAATCCGTTAGAATTTTAGCATAGATATAATTAAGAATGGCTTTGTTTTCTTTTGAAGCCTCTTTAATTTCTTTTCTAAGATTTGAAATTATTGTTGATTGAGCATCTTCATCAAAAACTTGTTCAAATTTTGACAAATAGAAAAAACATTTAACAATCGTTACATCATCTTTTTTTCGTTTTGCCTTTTTATAAATAGATTCAACTTCTTTTTGAGCAGATTCTATTTTTCCATCTAATTCATATTGATAGACTTTTTTCCAATTTGAATCAAAATTTTGACTGAATCCAAAATTTAAACTTAAAAATAAAATTACGAGGTATATTTTTTTAAACATAAGTGTGTTTTATACTATAGAGATGAAAAATACAAAAAAGGTTGGAAATAAGGATAAATATTTTTTTTATAAATAATAACCAAAATCATTTCACTATTTTTGAGCATAATTTAAAGCAATGAAAATTAAACTATTATTTTTTTTATTATTTTCTACAGTTATGATCGCTCAATCAAGTTTTGATAGAGCAGAAAAATTGTATTCAGAAAATAAACTTTCTGATGCAAAAAAACTATTTGAAGACTATTTAAATGCAAATCCAAGTCATTCAAAATCCATTGAATATTTAGGAGATATTGCTGGAAAAGAAAAAAAATGGGATGAAGCTATTTCAAATTATAAAAAATTAAAAGACAAATTTCCATCTACTGCAAATTTTCATTACAAATATGGTGGTGCAATGGGTATGAAAGCTAAAAGTGTCAATAAATTCAAAGCATTAGGAATGATTGATGATATTGAAAATGCTTTTCTTACAGCAGCAAAATTAGACGAAAAACACATTGATACACGTTGGGCATTAGTAATGTTATATATCGAATTACCCGGAATTGTTGGAGGAAGCGAGACAAAAGCTCAAAAATATGCAACCCAATTAATGAACTTATCTAAAGTTGACGGTTATTTATCAAAAGGATATATTGATGTGTATTTTGAACGTTACTCAAAAGCTGAAGCCAATTATAAAAAAGCACACGAAATAGGAAATTCAAATACAACCTATGAAAAATTATATGATTTGTATTTGAATAAAATGAAGAATAAAACGAAAGCAAGTCAATTAAAAAACGAATTTGAAAAATAGGTTAAAAGTTTATGAGGTTATGAGTTTAAAAGGTTTTGCGACCAAGCTCATAACCTATTAACCTTCTAACCCTTTAACCTAAAAGAATGAGAACACATTTCATAGCCATTGGTGGAGCAGCCATGCACAATTTAGCTCTAGCCTTACACAATAAAGGATATCAAGTTACAGGTAGCGATGATGCTATTTTTGAACCATCTAAGTCAAGATTAGATAAAAAAGGATTATTACCTCAAGAAATGGGTTGGTTTCCAGAAAAAATCACTTCAGATATTGAAGCTATAATTTTAGGAATGCATGCAAAAGAAGAAAATCCAGAATTGTTGAAAGCACAAGAATTAGGGTTGAAAATTTATTCTTATCCTGAATTTTTATACGAACAATCTAAAAATAAAACACGAGTTGTAATTGGTGGTTCACACGGAAAAACTACAATCACTTCTATGATTTTGCACGTGATGCATTTCCATAATATCGAAGTAGATTATATGGTTGGAGCACAATTAGAAGGATTTGACACAATGGTTCATTTAACACACGAAAATGATTTTATCGTTTTAGAAGGTGATGAATATTTATCTTCACCAATTGATAGACGTCCAAAATTTCATTTATATCAACCAAATATTGCTTTGATTTCAGGAATTGCTTGGGATCATATTAATGTGTTTCCAACGTTTGAAAATTATGTTGAACAGTTTGAAATCTTTGTAAATCAAATTACAAAAGGTGGAATTCTAATTTATAATGAAGAAGACGAAGCTGTGAAAAAAGTGGCGGAAGATTCACAAAACACTATTAGAAGACTAGCATACCAAACTCCAAGCTATACTGTTGAAGACGGAACAACTTTGTTAGAAACACCAGAAGGTCCAATGCCAATTGAAGTTTTTGGAGCACATAACTTAAATAATTTAGCTGGTGCAAAATGGATTTGCCAAAACATGGGAGTTGATGAAGCTGATTTTTATGAAGCCATTGCAACATTCAAAGGTGCAAGCAAACGTTTAGAAAAAATCGCAGAAGGTAAAGGTAAAGTAGCTTATAAAGATTTTGCACATTCACCAAGTAAAGTTTCTGCCACTACAAAAGCTGTAAAAAACCAATATCCAAATAGAAAATTAATGGCTTGTTTAGAATTGCATACTTACAGTAGTTTGAATGCAGAATTTTTAAAAGAATATCAAGGAGCATTAGATTCTGCTGATGTTGCTGTAGTTTTCTATTCACCAGATGCTGTAAAAATCAAACAATTAGAAGAAGTGACTTACGACCAAATAGCTCAATCATTTCAAAGAGAAGATTTAATTATTTATACGAATCCAAAAGAGTTTAAAGAGTTTTTATTTGCTCAAAATTTTGATAATTCTGCTTTACTATTGATGAGTTCAGGAAATTATGGTGGTTTGGACTTTGAGGAAGTGAAAGGGTTGATGATTTAATTTGGAAATTTGAAGATTTGGAAATCATTTTCAAATCTTCAAATTGTTTAATTTTCAAATTTATAATGTCCAACAATCTTATAACTAAACAAACAATCTTGTAAAACTTGTCCACCACCAACATTGTGAACAATTAGATTTCGTTTTTCTCCCGAAGCGTCGGGATTAGATTTTAAATGAGTTACAATTCCTATATGAGGTAATTTTCCGTTAATCATCCAAGTTACTAATTCACCCGTTTTGTAATCAGAAGCATTTTGGCTAACCTTTAATTTTTCTCCTTTTCTTTCAAAAAAGACTTCTAAATTTGGAACTCTTCTGTGATCAATATTTGTGTCAGTTTTAGTTAAGCCCCAAGTTTTTGGATATTTTGAAAAATTAGATATCATGTCTTCATGAACTTCTTTTTGTAAATCAATATTCAATTTTCTGTAAGCACGAATTATAACATCTGTACAAACACCTGTTTTTGCAGGAACATCACCATTTGGATATTTAATCGAAACATAACTTGGTGTATAAACTACTTTGTCATCAATTATAGAAATAGCAGCATTTGATAATTTTTCTGCAAAAGATTTCGGATTTTTAATATTAATATCTTGAACAATTTCCTTTTGATTTAAAGAAATCACTTCAGTTAGTTTAGTCTCTTCTTTGCAAGAAAAAATAGAAAATAGTATTGATATTAATAGAAATAATTGCTTCATCATTTATTTTAATTTGTGAAAATTTGTGAAATCTGTGTGATAATCAAAAAATTCTAACGTTTTTATTTTGAAGTTATTATAAAATTATTTTCATTTGTACTTTAATATAAGCCAAATAAAAATATGTACACACCAATCAACCAATGGGCTGAAGACGATCGTCCACGTGAAAAATTTCTACTTAAAGGAAAATCTTCCTTATCTGACTCCGAATTACTTGCTATTTTAATTGGTTCTGGTTCTCGAAACGAGAGTGCCGTTCAATTATGTCAACGTATTTTAGCATCAACAAACAACAATCTTAATCAGTTAGGAAAAATTTCGGTAAACAAACTCACAAGTTTTAAAGGAATTGGTGAAGCAAAAGCCATTTCAATCGCAGCAGCTTTAGAATTAGGAAGACGAAGAAGAGCAGAAGAATCTGTTGAATTAAAGAAAATCACATCTAGTAAAATGGTTTTCGAAATCATGCAACCCATTATTGGTGAATTGCCTCACGAAGAATTTTGGGTTTTGTATTTGAATAATTCCAATAAAGTAATTCATAAATCACAACTCTCAAAAGGTGGTTTAACAGGAACAGTTGTAGACGTTCGTTTGATTTTTAAAACTGCTTTTGAAAACAATGCAATCTCAATTATTCTAACTCACAATCATCCTTCAGGAAAATTATTGCCTAGTGATGCTGATATTCAAATTACCAAAAAAATTAAAGAAGCTTCAAGACATCTTGAAATAAACGTTTTAGACCATATTATCATCACAGAAAATGGTTATTATAGTTTTAATGATGAAGGTATTTTTTAGAAAAGTTTAAGAAATTAATACGTTTCAAATTCATATCTTGCCACTTGTAAAATTAGAATTCAAAATTCAGAAATTAGAATTTAAAAAGTATGATAAGTACTAAAGACATTACATTTCAATATCCAAAAGGAGAATTATTTCACATGCCAGCATTATTTTGCACAGCAGGAAATACAATTCTTATTACAGGGAATTCAGGAAGAGGAAAAACAACGTATTTGCATTTGTTGGCAGGTTTATTACGTCCAAAATCAGGCACAATAGAAATTGATAAAACAGATATAGTTACATTATCCGAAAGAAAAAACGATTCTTTTAGAGGAAAAAATATCGGAATTGTTTTTCAAAAACCACATTTCATTGCTTCTTTAACAATTTTAGAGAATTTAGAAATGACAAGTTGGTTAGCAACAGGAAAGAAAAATTCGGCTACAGCCAAAAAACTATTAGGTCAATTAGGATTAACAGATCATGCATCGAAATTGCCTTCACAATTAAGTGTTGGACAACAACAACGTGTTTCAATTGCTAGAGCTTTAATCAACGAACCAAAAGTACTTTTAGCTGATGAACCAACATCTAGTTTAGATGATAAAAACACTGAAACTGTAATAGAATTGTTAACTTCTTTATCAAAAGAATACAAAGCAGCTTTAATTATAGTAACGCATGATAACAGAATTAAAGAGAAGTTTCACAACCAAATAACAATGATATGATAGCAAAATTAGCTTGGAGAAACATTTGGTTTAAACCTTTGAACACTATTTTGAGTGTCATTTTATTGATGTCAAGTGTCGCGATAATTACGGTTTTAATTTTACTAGAAAAACAATTTGAAGAAAAATTCAACAGTAATATTGATGGAGTAGATTTAGTAATGGGAGCACAAGGAAGTCCTTTGCAATTAATACTTTCGTCAGTTTATCAAGTTGATGCACCAACAGGAAATATTAGTTATGATTCTACAAAAGTTTGGATGAAAAGTCCTTTTGTTGAAAAAGCAATTCCCCTAGCGTTTGGAGATAATTATAGAGGTTTCAAAATTCTTGGAACAACGCATGATTATTTAGAAAAATATGGTGCAATTCTTTCAGAAGGAAAGTTGTTTGAACATAATTTTGAAGTTGTAATAGGAAATGATATTGCTCAAAAATTAAACATTAGAGTAGGAGATAAGTTCTTTGGTTCACATGGTGATGCAGCAGAAGGAGAAGTTCACGAAAATGAAGCGTACACTGTTGTTGGAATTACTGAAAAAACCGGAAAAGTTGTAGATAATTTGATTTTATGCAACATTCCAAGTGTTTGGCAAATGCACGGAAGTCACGAAGAACATAATCATGATGAGGAAGTTTCTACAAATCCTGCTCACGGAGAAGAAGGCCACATACATAGTGATGATGAGCACGAACATGTTTCAGAAAGTCCAGCACATGGAGAAGAAGGACATATTCACGATGATCATGAAAACGATTTAACTATAGATGAACCAGGAATGGAAATTACAGCTATTTTATTGAAGTTCAGAAATAAAATGGGAATTGTAACTTGGCCAAGAATCATTGCACAAAATACAAAAATGCAAGTAGCTTCACCAGCAATTGAAGTCAATCGTTTATTCAAATTATTCGGAATCGGAATTGATGCATTACGTTATCTAGCTTACGGAATCATGTTGATTTCTGGAATTTCAATATTCATTGCTTTATTCAATACTTTAAAAGAAAGAAAGTTTGAATTTGCCTTATTAAGAGTAAGTGGAGCAGGAAGATTTAAGCTTTTAATGTTAGTAATGATAGAAAGCTTATTATTATGTGTTGTGGGATTTCTTTTTGGAACGATTCTTGGAAGAATTGCCTTGATGGTGCTTTCCAATTCAGCAGAAGATGATTTTAAAATGAGTTTCAATCCTTATGAATTTATTTGGGATAAAGAAGGAATTCTATTTTTACTAACTATCTTTGTAGGAATCATTGCAGCGTTAATTCCGGCTATAAAAGCCTATAATTTAAATATATCAAAAACATTAGCAAATGGGTAATTTTACCAAAATAGTAGCAGCATTTTTTATTGCATTTTTCTTATTTAGTTTTTCAAATTCTGAAAAAACTTCATTAAAAATTAAATCTAAATCATCTTCAAATGCATTTTTTGCAGAAGATACTTTGACTTGGAAATTATTAGGAGAAATTAAATACAGTAAAAAAACAGTTAAAGATTACGGAGAAGTTGAATTTCCTGTTGTAAATCCTAAATTAAAAGCATTAGGAAAAAAGACTGTTGTAATAAGTGGTTTTATTATACCAATTGATTCAAAGAGTTTTGCAATTAGTAAAAACGTTTTTGCAGCTTGTTTTTTCTGTGGAAAATCTGGGCCAGAAACTTTAGCAGGAATTAAGTTTAGAGGAAGTTTGCCAAAACTAAATACAGATCAATACGTAACTTTAAAAGGAACTTTTAGATACAACGAAACAGATATTGAAGATTGGATTTATCATATCGAAGATGCTGTAATTGTAAAAAAATAAGATGTTCAAACATAAAAAACATTTGTTCTTTGATTTAGATCATACGCTTTGGGATTTTGATAAGAATTCAGGTTTTGCATTTGATGCCATATTTAAAAATCAAGGATTTGATATTTCTTTACAAGAGTTTCTAAATATTTATATTCCAAGAAATCAATATTATTGGAAGTTGTATCAAGTCAATCAAATTTCACATCAAGACTTACGTTATTACAGATTAAAAGATGTTTTTGATGCTTTACATTTTGAAGTTTCTGATGAAATCATACATCAATTATCGGATGATTATATTAAATATTTACCTGAATACAACCATCTTTTTGACGGTGCAATTGAGTTGTTAGATTATTTGAAGCCAAATTATCAATTACATATTATTACCAACGGTTTTAGTGAAGTTCAAGATAAGAAGTTGCATAATTCAAACATCGGACATTATTTTGAGACCATAACAAATTCAGAATTAGCAGGACAAAAGAAGCCAAATCCTATTATCTTTGATTATGCTCTAGCTATTGCAAAAGCATCAAAAGAAGAAAGTATTATGATTGGTGATAGTTTTGAAGCCGATATTTTAGGAGCTTTAGATTTTGGAATAGACGCAATCTTTTTCAACGAAAATAAAACAGAAATAAAACACGATGTTTACCAAGTAAATCATCTTTTAGAATTAAAAAACATATTATAAAATGAAGAAAATTATTTTTTTATCAATGTTGCTGTTTTCACTGATGTCAGTAGCTCAAGATTATTATGAAGTAATCATTATGCCTAAAAAGTTTGATTTTTTAACTGAAGAAAATCAATATAATTTAAATGTATTATGTAAATCATTTTTTGAAAAAGAAGGATTTAAAGTTTATTATACAACAGACAACTTACCAAAAGATATTGCAAATAATAGATGTAATGCTTTGTTTTTAGACTTAGAAGAAGAGAGTAATATGTTTAAAACAAAGATTAAAGTTGAATTAAAAGATTGCCAAAATAACACAGTAACTTTTAGCGAAGAAGGAGAGTCAAGAGATAAAAGTTTTGACAGAGCTTATAATGAAGCAACTCGAATTGCCTTAGTGTCCTTAAGAGGTTTTACAAAATTTAAGAATCCAAACAGCTCAAAAATAGCTGTTTCTAAAAATGAAGTTGAAGTTACAAAAATAGAAGAACCAGAAATACATGTAGATGTAAACCCTATAAAAATTAATGATTCAAATTCTAAAGGTTTAAATTCAGAAATTACAAAAAACGGTTACAATTTAGTTGATGAAAACAAAAACATAAAATTTGAATTATTAAAAACTTCAAATCCAACAATATTTATTGCAAAAAAAGGAAATTTTCAAGGAATTTTTACTTTAAACGGAATGAACTCAAAGTTTGAAAGCTATCAAAACAATGAATTAGTAGTTGAAAAAGTTGAGGTAAAGTTTTAATTTTATTGATAAATCTTCACAAAAACGACATCACCTTTTTTGTCAACCTTTATAACCAAAAACTTAGAATGCAATGGCCAAAAACCTAAACGTTCTTGAGCAATCATGTAATATAAATGATTTTCATTAATTCGTTCTGGTTTACCAAGTAATTCTAAAATTGAGTCTTTTTTCAATTTTTTCAACGTGTCACTTTTTATCAAACCATGAAGCATTTGATTTCTAAAAGGATAATCCATTTCTTTTTTAATACTCCATTTTGAAGCATCAAAAGAAATCTCATCAACAACTTCTTTTTGACAACTTATAAAAAGAATCAGAATAAAAAAAAATATTTTTTTCATGATTTACTATTTTCACCCCATAACCTATAACCCATAACCCATAACCTAATACCCATATTTCCCTTTCCAACGATTCTTCAAAAACTGACGAATTTCCTTTTCACGAGCATTTTCTCCAGGATCAAAGAATTTAGTTTCCGATAAATCATCAGGTAAGAATTCCTGTTCAGCAAAATTATTGGCAAAATCGTGCGAATATTTATATTCATCACCATAACCTAACTCCTTCATTAATTTCGTTGGAGCATTTCGCAAATGTAAAGGAACAGGCAAATCACCAGTTTGTTTTACAATTTGTTGCGCTTTTCCAATGGCCATATAGCTCGCGTTACTTTTAGCGGAAGTTGCCAAATAAACCGCACATTGACTCAACAAAATTCGGCTTTCAGGATAACCAATCGCAGTCACAGCCTGAAACGTATTGTTTGCCATTATCAAAGCTGTCGGATTTGCATTTCCAATATCTTCACTAGCTAAAATCAGCAATCTTCTAGCAATAAACTTTACATCTTCACCACCTTCAATCATTCGAGCCAACCAATAAACCGCACCATTTGGGTCACTTCCACGAATCGATTTTATAAAAGCCGAAACAATATCATAATGCATTTCACCTGTTTTATCATATAAAACTGTGTTTTTTTGCGCTAATTGCATTACTTTTTCATTCGTAATTTCAATTAAATCTCCTTCACTTGCATTAATGACTAATTCAAAAATATTCAATAATTTTCGACCATCACCACCAGAAAGTCGCAATAAAGCTTCCGTTTCTTTCAGTTGAATATCTTTTGTTTTCAAATAAGCATCGGTTTCCATCGCTCTATGCAACAAAGCTTCCAAATCAGTTTTCGAAAACGGATTCAAAACATAAACCTGACATCTTGACAACAAAGCCGGTATCACCTCAAAACTCGGATTTTCTGTCGTAGCACCAATTAAAGTCACCCAACCTTTCTCAACAGCAGCCAACAATGAATCCTGTTGCGATTTACTAAATCTGTGAATCTCATCAATAAACAAAATCGGATTTTTTGCCGTAAACAAGCCACCACTTTGTTTTGCTTTGTCCAAAACCTCACGAATATCCTTCACACCACTGTTAATTGCGCTCAAAATGTAAAATGGACGTTTACTTTCTTCAGCCATAATTTGAGCCAAAGTCGTTTTTCCCGTTCCAGGTGGTCCCCACAAAATCAAGCTAGGAATAATTCCTTTCGCAATCTGATGCGTTAACGAACCTTGTTCACCAACTAAATGCAGTTGACTAATATATTCAGATAATTGTTTTGGTCGAATTCTTTCGGCTAGTGGTGCTTCCATTTGGTAAAATTACATTTTTTCATTTTTAAGGAAAACAAAAAGGTTCGAAACTTTACTTTCAAACCTTTTTTATTTGTAAATGAAGATGTCTGTTATTCAGATTTATCGTTATTAGTTGATAATAATAAATCTCGTGTGTTTTTTTGAACCGTTATGGCAGAAAATAAACTTAATAAAAATGACATCCCATAAAACCCTTTTTCACTCAATAGTAAGTCAGCATTCCAAAGCCCAATTACTAAAAGAAGAATAGATGTTAATGTTGTAAACCAGCTAATTCCATAATACATATCCGTTACAGGAATTCCTTCTAATCGATCTCGAACCGATTTTTGAACCGATATAACAGAAAATAGTCCAAATAATAAAATAGCAAAATAATATCCTTTTTCATTGAGTAGCATTTCTGCATTCCATAGGCCAATGCAATATGAAACCATTCCAGCTAAAAGAGCAATCCATGAGGCTCCAATAAAAGCATTAGTAGGTTTTTGCAGTACAAATGCTTCTAGATTTTTGTTTTTTGAATTGTAAGTCATTTTTTCAGTGTTACTTAATTGATTTGCTTCCATAATTTTTTAGTTTAAATTTCTAAAGCAAAGAAAACAAGATGTTGTACTGAAAACAATGAACTTGGGTTAACAAATTCGCTATTATTAAATTTTTCCGCGAATTCTACTCAAGGCTTGTGGAGTTATTCCAATATAGGAAGCCAAATATTTTTGAGGAATTTCTTGAATTAATTGAGGCTGTTCTTTTACTAAATTTAAATAGCGGTCAGTTGGTGATTCAATTAGGAAACTCAATTCTCGTTTTGATTTATATCTAAAAAATTCTTCAGCAAAAATTCGTCCTATTGATTCTCCAACTTTAGTGTGATTATATATTTCAAACAAATCTTCTCGCGATATAAATATAACTTTTGATTTAGTTAAACTTTGAATGCATGCAACACTTGGAGTTTGTGTTAAAAAAGAAGAATAACTACTTAAAAACTTGTTTGGAAATCCAAAATCAATGGTGACATCCTTTTCAGCTAGCCCTATAAATAATAGAAAAACACCTTCTAAGACAAAATAAACTTTATCTTCAATGGCATTTGATGTGATTAGGAATTCTTTCTTTTTAAATTCTTTTTCTTGCAGTTTAGAAGCAATAAATTGCCAATTACTTTCAGAAATACTTACTTTTTCGGATAATATTTTTCTTAATCTTTCCACGAAATAAATATAATAGCTTTTTGTCGACTGTACAATGTTATACTACAGTAAATGTGTTTTTATGACAAAATATGTTTTTTTATGACAAATAAGCATAAAAAAACATTTGGCTTTATCTTTGAACAAACACAAACAATTCTTTGTGAAACTTTGCGTTTCCTTTGAGAAACTCTGTGTAATAAAAATGATTTCCGTTTTCACGGAAAATAAATATGAACAAAATAAAAGACAATCCATTCAAATTCACACCATCGGTAATTCTATTTCCGTTGTTGTTTGTATTAGTATTATGGATTGTGTTTTGGGTAGAACATCATTATCACGTAGATTTAGCACATTACGGAATTTATCCAAGAACAGGTTTTGGATTAAAAGGAATTATTTTTAGCCCATTTCTTCATGGAGATTTAGAACACTTGTTTAATAATTCGATTGCATTGTTTGTACTCTTATTGTTCTTACGATATTTCTATAGAGAACAATCTGTAACCGTAGTCATAATAGGAATCCTGTTTTCAGGATTAGGAACATGGCTTATTGGAAGACCAAGTTATCACATTGGAATTAGTGGATTGGTTTATGCTTTAGTCAGTTTTATTTTCTTCAAAGGTATTTTTACCAAATACTTTAGATTAGTTGCGGTTTCCTTAACCGTAATCTTATTATATGGAGGAATGATTTGGTACATGTTTCCAGAAGTTGGTAAAAATAACATTTCGTGGGAAGGCCATTTATTTGGATTCCTAACCGGATTTGTATTGAGTTATTTCTTAAAAACACCACAGTTTGACAAAGCTATTTTCTATGATTGGGAAAGTCCAGATTTCAATCCAGAAAATGATCCTTTTATGAAAAACTTTGACGAAGACGGAAAATTCGCTCCACCACCAAAACCCGAAGAAGTGGTGAGAGAATATTTCAATTCATCCATAAAAGTGATTTATGATTTTATTGGAATTAAGAAAGATTGACGATTGTAGATTAACGATTTTTGATTTCAGAAGTTTTATTTAAATCTTGTCATGCTGAACTTGATTCAGCATCTTTTTTTTTAAGTTAATAGATTAAAAGTTAAACGATTATTATTCTATTTTAAATTCAATTATTGGTTTATAATCAAAATATAATAGTAAGGATCTTCCATTTTTTAAATCTGATAAATTCAATTCAAACTCTAAATTATTTTCATTTTTAAAATTAGATATAATGTAGTTTTTTCTGTCTATATTATAAGAAATAGAACTAACTTTTTTATCTGTTAAAAATTTGAAATTAATTTTACTAACTTCTTTTTTATTAATAATTCCACTTATTGGATATATTAGTTCAAAGTCATAATTATGAATGAGCGGTGAGTTTAAAAAATCTTGTTTATCTATTTTTTCTATTAAAATTGCATCTTCGTAATTGTCTGGATAATGCTGTTTTATGAATAAATTAGGTTTAGTTAAAAAGTAAAAATAATCAACTTTTTTTTCAAAACCATTATTATAAGTTCCTGCACCCCAAGTTGCGTCAATCAGATATTCTTTGTTGTCAATTGTAACTATATTCCAAGCGTGATCAGAATAATATCTATTGCCAATATCTCTAACATGAGCTTTTGCATTTCCTGAAACTACTTTTGAATTAATGTTTAAATCATCACAGATAACTTTAAATAATGTCGAATAACCTTCACAGACAGCTTTCTTTTTTGATATGACTCTTGATGAAAGCTTTTTTTCAAACTCAGCTTTATTTTCATTAAATTCTGACTCTGTAGAATATGAAAAGTTGTATATACCATATTCTTCTGGGTCGTAAACAATGTTGTTAGTAATCCAAGTATAGACAGCTCGAGTTTTTTCAAAGTCGTTTGAGAAATCTGAAGATATTTGTTTAGCAATTTTTACTGTAGAACTAAATTTATTTGGATATTTTAAAACAATAGAATCAACTTTCGTATAATTTTGAGAACTACTTAAGGTTGAAAAAAGACTACACGATATTAAAATAAAAATATACTTTTTCATAAATCTAAAATCAATATTCTTCAATCAGCAATCTATTGTCTCTGTCTTACAACCTCATATAAAAAAGCACCACAAGCTACAGAAACATTCAATGATTCAATAGTTCCGTACATAGGTAATTTTGCTTTTTCATCTACAATTTTCAAAACAGATGGGTTTACACCTCTATCTTCGCTTCCCATAATGATAGCCAAAGGTTCGTTTAAAGCTAAACTATAAATAGTGCTTTCTGTTTTTTCTGTGGCAGCAATAGTTTTTATACCACTTCCTTGCAAATGAAAAATTGCATCTTTAATATGATCTACTTTACAAATTGGCACATTAAAAACAGCACCAGCACTTGTTTTAACCGTGTCACCATTTACAGGAGCTGAACCTTGTTTTTGAACAATAATTCCATCAACACCTGTGCATTCAGCAGTTCTGATAATTGCTCCAAAGTTACGAGCATCAGATAATTGGTCTAAAATTAAAAATAAAGGGGTTTTTTCTTTAGCCAAAACAGATTCAATTAAAGTTTCTAAATCATGAAAAGAAACCGGAGAAATAGTAGCCACAGCACCTTGATGATTTCCAGAAGTCAAACGGTTTAATTTTTCTACAGGTACGTAAGAAAAATTAACGTTGTTCTGTTTCATAGCTTTCATCAAATCCTTCATCAAGTCACCTTGAAGTTCCTTTTGTAAAAACACTTTATCAATTTCTGTTTTTGATTGAATTGCTTCAATTATAGCACGTATTCCAAATATTTGATTATCTCTTTCCATTTGGCAAAAATAGTGTTTTTATTAGAATTTTAAATATTTTAATGTCCGAATATCTGAAAATCTGAATATCCGAAAATCTATTTAAAAATATGTCTTAAAACTCACGTGAACAATTGAGTTGGAAAGTTTAATGTTTTGGTCGTTTGTAGAACCATTGGCATAAATGAAATTAAACAATCCGTTTTTGGTAAAAAGTCCAAAACCAAAACCCAATCCCAATAAACTATCGCTCAAATTAGAAGTTTTATCTTGAAAATAGCCATAATCAATTATCGAATGTGCATAAATACTTGGTGCCATCATGTAGCGATATTCAGTTAAAATTCCGCTGTAAGCATTAGCTTGCAAACTGTTTTCACTAAAACCACGAATCGAATTTATGCCGCCAAAACGATGTAACTCATTGATTATATAGTCATCACTTTGTAAATAGAAAGTTTCGTTTTTAATATTGATAATGTTCTTATCGTTCAAATATAAATTGTGACTAAAATTGACTTGTCCAAAAAATTGATTCGTTTTTAAAGAACTAATGGTTCGATTTCCTGTTCCTAATTTAATATTGAATTTTGTTTTTTCAGGAAATAGAAAATCATCAGTATTAAAGTCAACAAAATCAAAAGTAGAAGTCAAAAATGTATTCGTAAAATCATTGATACTAAAAGAATTTGTGTTTTGAATATCAACCGAAGTCGTTTTTTGGTAACCCAAATATACTTTCGAATTGTACTTGAAGTAGTAACCTAAATTTAAATCAGTCTTTGTATTTTGAAAGGTGCTGTCTTGTTTGAAAATTCGCAAATCAGCTTTAATTCCAAACGGACTTTTAAACATGTACGGAATTTCAGTTCCTAAATTAAAACTCGATTGTTGTTTTCCATCATTTTTCCAAAACAAACTCAATTTTTCACCAGAATTTAGAATATTCTGCAATTGTAAATCCAAATAACCATTAAAACGAAGATTGGAATTTTCATCATTGGCAAATCCTATAAAACCATCAAATTTATTAGGTTTGGCTTTTTCGAGATAAACATAAACTTTAGTAGAATCTTTTGTGAAAAGAATTTCAGGATATTTGGTTTGAGTAACAAAGCGCAATTCATTAAAATCTTTATAAATTTTAGAAACATTATCTTGATTGAATTCCAATCGTCGTGCTTTTTTTAAAATCGCTTTTTTAATTCCGTATGGAAATTTATCATAACCTTCAATTACGATATTGGTTAAATTTCTTTTTTGATTTAAATCTAAAACTAATTTAGCTTCCAAATAATTATCAACCTGATTGTAGTCTGTTAATTTTAGTTTTGCCAATGAATATCCTTTCTTTTCAAGTAAAGAGATTTTATTTTGCATAAAAGATTCAACATTCTCAATAGGTAGTTTTATGGAATCATTTTCTAGACTTAAAAGTTCTTTTTCTTCTGCTGAATTTATACCTATATATATACGTACAAGTTGAACTTTGTTTTTTAAACTGTATTTGAAAAAGAATATACTATCATTTAATTTTGATTGAAGTAATAATTTATTTTGAAAATAACCTTTGTATTGAAATTTCTGTTCTAAAGACTTTTGTTCTTCAATTATGGAAGCAACGTTTATGTGTTTTTTGATATAGCCTATGCTGTCAATTATTTTTGTTTCTGCTGCGTTATTTCCTTCAACAATAATTTCAAATTGTTGTGAAAAAGAGAGTTGAAAACAAAATAGAATTAATAAAAAAAATAAGTTTTTCATAGCATTTATCTAACGCAAAAAAACAAAATTAATTTCAAATAAACTTTTAAAACTATAAATGATTATTTAAAATGTAAAAGTATTGAGTAACAAAGTTTTGAAAATTAATAAATTAGATTTGTTTTGTTAAAATATATTCATACATTTGCAACCCGTAAAAAAGCGGGAATTAATAAATCACAAGAAAAATTAGTATTTAATTATGCCAACAATTCAACAATTAGTAAGACTAGGGAGAACCCAAATGACTAAGAAGAGTAAATCGGCTGCTTTAGATTCTTGTCCTCAAAGAAGAGGAGTATGTACGCGTGTTTACACTACTACACCAAAAAAACCAAACTCTGCAATGCGTAAAGTAGCAAGGGTTCGTTTGACAAATGGTAAAGAAGTGAATGCTTACATTCCTGGAGAAGGACACAATCTACAAGAGCACTCGATAGTATTAGTTAGAGGTGGAAGAGTAAAAGATTTACCAGGAGTTAGATACCACATCGTACGTGGTGCTTTAGACACTGCCGGAGTAAGCGGTAGAACACAAAGAAGATCTAAGTATGGTGCAAAACGTCCAAAAGACGCTAAAAAGTAAATCAAAAATCAGTCTAAAGGTTAATGTCTAAAGGTTTGAAAGTATTGTGCTTTCTTCTTTTGATTGTTAAACTTTGACACAAACGAAAAGAAATGAGAAAAAGAGCGGCAAAAAAAAGACCCCTTTTACCAGATCCAAAATTTAACGATCAGTTGGTAACACGTTTTGTGAACAACTTGATGTGGGATGGTAAGAAATCAACAGCTTTTAAAGTTTTTTATGATGCATTAGACATTGTAGAAGCAAAAAAAGGTGATAATGAAAAATCAGCTTTAGAATTATGGAAAGACGCTTTAACAAACGTTATGCCTCACGTAGAAGTACGTAGTCGTAGAGTTGGTGGAGCTACATTCCAGATACCAATGCAAATTCGTCCAGATAGAAAAATTTCTACTGCAATGAAATGGTTAATTCTTTATGCTAGAAAAAGAAATGAGAAATCTATGGCTGGAAAATTGTCATCAGAAATTTTAGCAGCAGCTAAAGAAGAAGGTGCAGCAGTTAAGAAAAGAATGGATACTCACAAAATGGCAGATGCAAATAAAGCATTCTCTCACTTCAGATTTTAATAAATAAGAAATGGCAAGAGATTTAAAATATACAAGAAATATAGGAATTGCTGCTCATATTGATGCTGGTAAAACAACAACAACTGAGCGTATATTGTTCTATACTGGAAAATCACACAAAATTGGTGAAGTACATGATGGTGCTGCAACAATGGACTGGATGGCACAAGAGCAAGAAAGAGGTATTACAATTACTTCTGCTGCTACAACTTGTGAATGGAATTTTCCAACAAAACAAGGTGCAATTTTACCGGAATCAATACCTTATCACTTTAATATTATCGATACTCCAGGTCACGTTGACTTTACAGTAGAGGTAAACCGTTCGTTACGTGTATTAGATGGTTTAGTTTTCTTATTTAGTGCAGTTGATGGTGTTGAGCCTCAATCTGAAACTAACTGGAGATTAGCTGATCAGTACAGAGTTCCAAGAATGGGGTTTGTTAACAAGATGGACCGTCAAGGGTCTAACTTTTTAATGGTATGTCAACAAGTTAGAGATATGCTAAAATCAAACGCAGTTGCAATTACATTGCCAATTGGAGAAGAAAATGATTTTAGAGGTGTAGTTGACTTAGTGAAGAATCAAGCTATTGTATGGCATGATGAAACATTAGGCGCTACTTTTGATATTATTGACATTCCAGCTGATATGGTTGATGAAGTTAAAGAATACAGATCTATCCTTATAGAAGCAGTTGCTGATTATGATGAGAATTTGTTAGAAAAATTCATGGAAGATGAAAACTCTATAACAGAGGAAGAAATCAATAACGCTTTAAGAGCGGCTACTATGGATATGGCTATCATTCCAATGATCGCAGGTTCTTCTTTTAAAAATAAAGGAGTTCAGTTTATGTTGGATGCAGTTTGTAAATATTTACCATCTCCAATGGATAAAGAAGGTATCGAAGGGATTCATCCTGATGATGCTGATTTATTAGAAGAAGATCAAACAAAAATATTACGTCGTCCTGATACAAAAGAGCCATTTGCTGCTCTTGCATTTAAAATTGCTACTGACCCTTATGTTGGTCGTTTAGCTTTCTTCCGTGCATATTCAGGTCGTTTAGATGCAGGTTCGTATATTTTGAATACACGTTCTGGAAATAAAGAAAGAATTTCTCGTATCTACCAAATGCATGCTAACAAGCAAAACCCAATCGATTATATCGAAGCAGGTGATATTGGAGCAGCAGTTGGATTTAAAGATATCAAGACTGGAGATACAATGTGTGATGAAAAACACCCAATTATTCTTGAGTCAATGAAGTTCCCTGATCCAGTAATTGGTATCGCTATTGAACCTAAAACAAAAGCTGACGTTGATAAGATGGGTATGGCTTTAGCTAAATTAGCTGAAGAAGATCCAACATTTACAGTTAGAACTGATGAAGCTTCAGGTCAAACTATTATTTCAGGAATGGGTGAGTTACACTTAGATATTCTTGTAGATAGAATGAGACGTGAATTCAAAGTTGAGGTTAACCAAGGTGAGCCTCAGGTTGAATATAAAGAAGCATTTACAAAATCAGCTACGCATAGAGAAACATATAAGAAACAATCTGGAGGACGTGGTAAATTCGGTGATATCGTATTTACACTAGAACCAGCTGAAGATGTAGATGGTAAACCAGCTGTAGGATTACAGTTTGTTAATGCAGTAAAAGGTGGTAACGTTCCTAAAGAATTTATACCAGCTGTTGAAAAAGGTTTCCGTGAAGCAATGAAAACTGGTCCATTAGCAGGATATGCTGTGGATAGTTTAAGGGTTACATTGTCAGATGGATCTTTTCACCCTGTGGATTCTGATGCTCTTTCTTTCGAGTTAGCAGCAAAAATGGGATACAAAGAAGTAGCTAAAGCTGCAGGAGCTGTAGTTCTTGAACCAATCATGAAAATTGAAGTTATTACTCCAGAAGAAAATATGGGTGATATCGTAGGTGATTTGAATCGTCGTCGTGGTCAAGTAAATGATATGGGTGATAGAAGTGGTGCAAAAACTATTAAAGCAGATGTGCCTTTATCTGAAATGTTTGGATATGTAACAACATTAAGAACATTATCATCAGGTAGAGCAACTTCTACAATGGAGTTTTCACACTACGCAGAAACACCTTCGAATATTTCAGAAGAGGTAATCAAAAAAGCAAAAGGTAACGCTTAATTCTAAAGAAAATGAGTCAAAAAATCAGAATAAAATTAAAATCTTACGATCACATGTTGGTAGATAAATCTGCTGAAAAGATTGTAAAAACTGTTAAAAGTACAGGTGCTGTTGTAACTGGACCAATTCCATTACCAACACACAAAAAGATTTTTACTGTGTTGCGTTCACCACACGTAAACAAAAAATCACGTGAGCAATTTGAACTTAGTTCATACAAAAGATTATTAGACATTTATAGTTCTTCTTCTAAGACTATTGATGCTTTAATGAAATTGGAATTGCCAAGTGGTGTTGAAGTAGAAATTAAAGTATAGTTTCAAACACTGTTAAGTCAGTTTAAAATAAAAGCCGCTAGTATTTGTTTACTGCGGTTTTTTTAATCTTTAATACTAAGTTGATTGCTGAATTATTCATTTAAAAATAGTTAAGTAATTAAGTTTGTATTAATTAAATAATATTTATATATTTGCACCCTTGTAAAAAAGAGTGTATGTATATAAATGTGCACAAAAAATAAGTAGTAATTAATAATTAGTTTAATATGTCTGGGTTAATCGGAAGAAAAATTGGCATGACTAGCATCTTTGATGAGAACGGGAAGAATATTCCTTGTACTGTAATTCAAGCTGGTCCGTGCGTAGTTACCCAAGTCAGAACCATAGCGGTTGACGGGTACGAAGCTCTTCAACTTGGTTTCGATGACAAAACTGACAAACACTCTATTAAAGCTGAAGAAGGTCACTTCAAGAAAGCAGGAACAGATGTTAAGAAGAAAGTCGTTGAATTCAAGTATTTTGAAGAAAAACACAACTTAGGTGATGTGTTGAATGTGAATTTATTCATAGAAGGAGAATTTGTAGATGTACAAGGTGTATCTAAAGGTAAAGGTTTTCAAGGGGTTGTTAAACGTCACGGATTTGGTGGTGTAGGACAAGCAACTCATGGTCAACATAACCGTTTAAGAGCACCGGGTTCAGTTGGAGCTTCTTCTTATCCATCTAGAGTATTCAAAGGAATGCGTATGGCTGGAAGAATGGGTACAGATAACGTAACAATTCAGAATCTTAGAGTTTTAAAAGTCGTTGCAGACAAAAACCTTTTAGTAGTAAAAGGATGTGTGCCAGGACATAAAAACTCTTACGTAATCATTCAGAAGTAATGGAAGTAAAAGTATTAGATGTAAACGGAAAAGAAACTGGGAGAAAAGTACAACTTTCTGATTCAGTATTCGCAATTGAACCAAATAATCACGCAGTATACCTTGATGTTAAGCAATATTTAGCTAATCAAAGACAAGGAACGCACAAAGCTAAAGAAAGAGCTGAAGTTGCTGGAAGTACTCGTAAGATTAAGAAACAAAAAGGAACAGGAACTGCCAGAGCTGGTAGTGCTAAAAACCCTTTGTTTAAAGGTGGAGGAACAGTATTCGGACCTAGACCAAGAAGTTATTCATTTAAATTGAATAAATCTTTAAAGCGTTTAGCAAGAAAATCTGCCTTCTCAATCAAAGCAAAAGAAGAAAATTTAGTAGTAGTTGAAGACTTCAATTTTGAAGCTCCAAACACTAAAAATTTCATTAACGTTTTGAAAGCTTTAGGGTTAGATAATAAAAAATCTCTATTTGTGTTGGGTGATTCAAATAAAAATGTATATTTGTCGTCACGTAATTTAAAAGGGTCTAGTGTAATAACTACTTCAGAATTAAGTACTTATGGTATTTTGAATACTAATAAATTAGTATTAATGGAGAGTTCGTTAGAAGGAATTGAAACTAATTTAAGTAAATAAGAAGGTATGAATGTTATAATTAAACCTATCATTACTGAAAAAATGACAAAAGACGGTGAAATTTTTAACCGTTTTGGTTTTGTGGTTGACAAAAAAGCAAACAAAATACAAATTAAGAAAGCTATCGAGGCTTCTTATGGAGTTACTGTTGAAAACGTTAACACAATGAATTACAGATCTGATAGATCGGTTAAATACACTAAGAGTGGTTTAATCGTTGGTAAAACAAATGCTTATAAAAAAGCAGTTGTACAACTGAAAGAAGGAGAAGCAATAGACTTTTATAATAATATCTAATAAAACAAGATGTCAGTTAGAAAATTAAAACCTATTACCCCAGGACAGCGATTTAGAGTTGTAAATAGCTTTGACACTATTACAACTGATAAGCCGGAGCGAGCATTGCTAGCACCGAAAAAACGTTCAGGAGGTAGAAATAGTCAAGGAAAGATGACCATGCGCTACACAGGTGGTGGTCACAAACAAAAGTATCGTATTATCGATTTTAAAAGAACTAAGCATGGAATTCCTGCTACGGTTAAAACAATCGAATACGATCCAAATCGTTCAGCATTCATTTCATTGCTTGCATATGTAGATGGAGAAAAAACTTACGTAATTGCGCCAAATGGTTTACAAGTTGGTCAAACAGTAGTTTCAGGTCCAGATGCGATTCCAGAAATTGGAAACACTTTACTTTTAAGTAAAATTCCTCTAGGAACAGTTATATCATGTATTGAATTAAGACCAGGTCAAGGAGCTGTTATTGCTCGTTCGGCAGGTACTTTTGCTCAATTGATGGCAAGAGATGGAAAATATGCTACAATTAAAATGCCTTCAGGTGAAACAAGATTAATCTTGCTTACTTGTTCAGCAACAATTGGAGCGGTTTCAAACTCTGATCACCAATTAATCGTATCTGGTAAAGCAGGTAGATCAAGATGGTTAGGAAGAAGACCAAGAACTAGACCAGTAGCTATGAACCCAGTTGATCACCCTATGGGAGGTGGAGAAGGACGCTCTTCAGGAGGTCATCCACGATCAAGAAAAGGAATACCAGCTAAAGGTTATAGAACTCGTTCTAAGGTTAACCCGAGTAGTAAGTATATTGTTGAACGCAGAAAGAAATAATTAGATAGACATGGCACGTTCATTAAAAAAAGGACCATTTGTACATTACAAGCTAGAGAAAAAAGTTCAAGCTAATATTGAAGGAGGTAATAAAGGTGTTGTTAAGACTTGGTCTAGAGCATCAATGATTACTCCAGATTTTGTTGGACAAACGATAGCTGTTCATAATGGTCGTCAATTTGTTCCAGTATATGTTACTGAGAACATGGTAGGACATAAATTAGGAGAATTTTCACCTACAAGATCTTTTAGAGGTCACGCAGGTGCGAAAAATAAAGGTAAAAAATAAGAAGCAATGGGAGTTCGTAAAAGAGAAACAGCAGATGCAAGAAAAGAGGCTAATAAGTCTATAGCTTTTGCCAAATTAAATAACTGCCCTACTTCACCTAGAAAAATGCGCTTAGTTGCGGATATGGTAAGAGGTCAAAAAGTAGAACTAGCTCTTAATGTTTTAAGATTTAGTACTAAAGAAGCTTCAAGAAAATTAGAAAAACTATTGTTATCAGCTATTAATAACTGGACACAAAAAAATAGTGAAGCTAGTATTGAAGATGCAGGTTTATTTATAAAAGAGATCAGAGTAGACGGTGGTGCGATGTTAAAAAGACTTCGTCCAGCTCCACAAGGTCGTGCACACAGAATAAGAAAACGTTCTAATCACGTTACAATCGTATTAGGGCAATTAGATAACACACAAAGCAATTAATAAACAGTATGGGACAAAAGACAAATCCAATAGGGAATAGACTTGGTATCATCAGAGGGTGGGACTCAAACTGGTACGGTGGAAATGATTACGGTGATAAAATCGCTGAAGATTATAAAATCAGAAAGTATATCCACGCTCGTTTATCAAAAGCTAGTGTATCAAAAATAATTATCGAGAGAACTTTAAAACTTGTAACCGTTACTATCACTACTGCTAGACCTGGTATTATTATCGGAAAAGGTGGCCAAGAGGTAGACAAGTTAAAAGAAGAACTTAAGAAAATTACTGACAAAGAAGTTCAAATCAACATTTTCGAAATCAAAAGACCCGAAATTGATGCCTTATTAGTAGGTGCAAGTATCGCGCGTCAAATTGAGAATAGAATTTCTTACAGAAGAGCAATCAAAATGGCTATTGCAGCAGCTATGAGAATGAACGCAGAAGGTATTAAAGTACTTATCTCTGGTCGTTTAAATGGAGCTGAAATGGCACGTTCTGAGCAATTCAAAGAAGGTAGAATTCCTTTGTCAACTTTCAGAGCTGATATTGATTATTCATTATCTGAAGCACATACTACTTATGGTAGAATGGGTATCAAGGTATGGATAATGAAAGGTGAGGTTTACGGTAAAAGAGATCTTTCTCCGTTAGTTGGTATGGACAAAAAACAGTCTAAATCTTCAGGATCTTCGCCAAAAAGAGATGGTGGTAGACCAAACAATCGCAAAAGAAAGTAATTATTTAAACTAAAGAAAAAATGTTACAGCCTAAAAGAACAAAATACCGTAAGGTACAAAAGGGTAGAATGAAAGGAAATTCTCAAAGAGGACATGTACTTTCTAGTGGAATGTTTGGAATTAAATCGGTTCATGAAAAAGGAGTATTCTTAACTTCACGTCAAATCGAAGCTGCACGTATCGCTGCAACTCGTTTTATGAAGAGAGAAGGCCAATTATGGATTAATGTATTCCCAGACAAGCCTATAACTAAGAAGCCTCTTGAAGTACGTATGGGTAAGGGTAAAGGTGCAGTCGAATATTGGGCTGCAGTTTGTAAACCTGGAAAAATAATGTTTGAAGTTGGTGGTGTTCCACTATCAGTTGCAAAAGAAGCTTTACGTTTAGCAGCACAAAAACTTCCAGTGAAAACTAAGTTTGTTGTTGCAAGAGACTTTGAAGCATAATCAAAATTAATTATGAAACAATCAGAAATTATAAGTCTATCAGCAACTGAGTTACAAGAAAAACTTAGCCAGTTAAAGAAAACATACGCTGATCTAAAAAATGCTCACGCGATTTCTCCAATTGAGAATCCGTTACAACTAAGAGCTTTAAGAAGATCTGTTGCAAGAGTTACTACTGAATTGACTAAAAAGTTACAATAATTGTACACTGCTGAAAGATGGAAAAAAGAAATTTAAGAAAAGAGAGAATTGGGGTTGTTACTAGCAACAAAATGACAAAATCTATTGTTGTTTCTGAAACAAGAAGAGTAAAACACCCATTATACGGTAAGTTCGTGTTAAAAACTAAGAAATACGTTGCACACGACGAAACAAACGACTGTAACATTGGAGATACTGTAAAGATCATGGAAACACGACCTATGAGTAAATTGAAATGTTGGAGATTAGTTGAAATCATTGAAAGAGCTAAATAATTATGGTACAACAAGAATCAAGATTAAAAGTAGCAGACAATACAGGAGCAAAAGAAGTTTTGACTATCCGTGTATTAGGAGGAACGAAACGTCGTTATGCCTCTGTAGGTGATAAAATTGTAGTTTCTATAAAAGACACTGCTCCTAACGGAAGTGTAAAAAAAGGAGCTGTATCAACTGCAGTTGTTGTACGTACTAGAAAAGAAGTGAGAAGAGCTGATGGATCTTACATCCGTTTTGACGATAACGCATGTGTATTGTTAAACGCTGCAGGTGAAATGAGAGGGACTCGTGTTTTTGGACCAGTTGCCAGAGAACTTCGTGAAAAACAATTCATGAAAATTGTATCATTAGCACCAGAGGTGCTTTAATTCTAAAAAATGATGACAAAGTTAAAAGTAAAATCAGGAGATTTAGTTAGAGTAATTGCTGGAGACCATAAAGGTGAAGAAGGTAAAATCGTAACTATTCTACGTGAAAAAAATAAAGCGATTGTTGAAGGTGTAAATATGGTTTCAAAACATACTAAACCTAGCGCAACTAATCCACAAGGTGGAATCGTAAAGAAAGAAGCAGCTGTTCATATTTCTAACCTGTCTTTAATCGACCCTAAGTCAAATGAAACGACTAAAGTTGGTTTTAAACAAGAAGGAGATAAGAAAGTGAGATTCTCAAAAAAATCTAATCAAGTATTATAGTGATGGCTTACATACCTAGACTAAAAGAAGAATATAAGAGCAGAGTAATTTCTGCACTTACGGAAGAATTCGGTTACAAAAACGTAATGCAAGTGCCAAAACTTGAAAAAATCGTTGTAAGCCGTGGAGTTGGAGCAGCTGTTTCTGATAAGAAATTAGTAGATTATGCTGTTGAAGAAATGACAAAAATTACCGGACAACAAGCGGTAGCTACTATTTCTAAGAAAGACGTTGCGTCTTTCAAATTAAGAAAAGGTATGCCAATTGGAGCTAAAGTAACTTTGCGTGGTGAAAGAATGTATGAGTTTTTAGATAGACTTGTAACTTCAGCTTTACCACGTGTAAGAGATTTTGGTGGAATTAAATCTGATGGATTTGATGGAAGAGGTAATTATAATTTAGGAGTTTTAGAGCAAATCATTTTCCCAGAAATTGATATTGATAAAGTTAACAAAATCTCTGGTTTTGATATTACATTCGTAACGTCAGCACCTACAGACAAGGAAGCAAAATCTTTATTAACAGAACTAGGATTACCTTTTAAAAAGAACTAAGATATGGCTAAAGAATCAATGAAAGCCCGCGAGGTAAAAAGAGAAGCAACAGTTGAAAAGTATGCTGAAAAAAGGAAAGCTTTGAAAAAAGCTGGAGATTATGAAGGTTTACAAAAATTACCTAAAAATGCATCTCCTGTACGTTTACACAATCGTTGTAAATTAACAGGAAGACCAAGAGGGTATATGCGTCAATTTGGACTTTCTCGTGTTACATTCCGTGAAATGGCTAATCAAGGATTAATTCCAGGTGTTAAAAAAGCATCTTGGTAATCTCGCAATAAGTTTGTACTTTTGCAATCCAAAAAATAATTTTAACTGGTTATAGGTTCATTTGGTGAGTACCATTTGAAAACCATAATCGTAATTCATACATGTTATGTATACAGATCCAATAGCGGATTATCTAACGAGAGTTAGAAATGCTGTGAGAGCTAATCACAAAGTGGTTGAGATTCCAGCATCAAACCTTAAAAAAGAAATCACAAAGATTTTATTTGATCAAGGTTATATTTTAAGTTACAAATTCGAAGATGCTACTGTTCAAGGTACTATCAAAATCGCACTTAAGTACGATAAAGAAACAAAAGAATCTGTAATAAAAGATATTCAAAGAATTAGTAAACCAGGTTTACGTAAATATTCAGGTTCTTCAGAGATTCCTAGAATTCTTAACGGTTTAGGTATTGCAATTGTTTCTACATCAAAAGGTTTGATGACAGGAAAAATGGCAAAACAACAAAACGTTGGTGGAGAAGTAATTTGTTACGTATACTAATATAAAAGAAAAATGTCAAGAATAGGTAAAAATCCAATTGCAATTCCAGCAGGAGTAACAGTAGATGTTAAAGACGCTGTGGTTACAGTAAAAGGAAAATTAGGCGAGCTTACTCAAGAATTTTCTGATGTAACGGTAAAAATAGAAGATAACCAAGTTATCGTTGAACGTTCATCAGATCACAAAGACGAGAGAGCGAAACACGGACTATATCGTTCTTTGATCAACAACATGATTGTTGGTGTTTCTGAAGGTTTTTCAAAACAATTAGAGCTAGTAGGAGTAGGTTATAGAGCATCTAATCAAGGTCAAAGACTTGATTTAGCTTTAGGATTCTCTCACAATATTGTACTAGAAGTTGTTTCTGAAGTAACTGTTGAAACAGTATCAGAGAAAGGTAAAAATCCTATAGTAAAATTATCATCATTTGACAAACAATTATTAGGTCAAGTTGCTGCTAAAATCAGAGCTTTTCGTAAACCTGAACCTTACAAAGGAAAAGGAATTAAGTTTGTAGGTGAAGTATTAAGAAGAAAAGCAGGTAAATCAGCTTAAAATTTAAGACTATGTCATTAACAAAAACGGAAAGAAGACAAAGAATAAAATTCAGAATTAGAAAGATTGTGAGCGGAACTGCTGCACAACCTAGACTAGCTGTTTTTAGATCTAATAAAGAAATCTATGCTCAAATCATAGATGATGTAAACGGTGTTACATTAGTAGCAGCATCTTCAAGAGAGAAAGGTGTTACTAAAGGAACAAACATTGAAACTGCAAATGCAGTAGGTAAGTTGGTAGCTGAAAAAGCTCTTAAAGCAGGTGTATCTACTATCACTTTTGATAGAGGAGGGTATTTATACCACGGACGTGTTAAATCATTAGCTGAAGGCGCAAGAGAAGCTGGACTTAAATTCTAAGATATATGATCAATAATTATAAAAACGTAGAACTAGTAAAACCAGGAGGACTTGATTTAAAAGACCGTTTGGTGAATGTTAATCGTGTTACTAAAGTTACAAAAGGAGGTAGAGCATTTGGTTTTTCTTCTATTGTAGTGGTGGGTGATGAAAATGGAGTTGTTGGACATGGTACTGGAAAATCTAAAGATGTTGCTGAATCAATTGCAAAAGCAGTTGAAGATGCAAAGAAAAATCTTGTTAGAATTCCATTACAAGGACAATCAGTTCCTCACGAACAAAAAGGTAAATTTGGTGGAGCAAGAGTATTTTTAATACCAGCTTCTCATGGTACTGGAGTTATTGCAGGTGGTGCAGTACGTGCGGTACTTGAGTCGGTAGGTATTCATGATGTATTATCAAAATCTCAAGGTTCATCAAACCCTCATAATGTGGTTAAAGCAACTTTCGATGCATTATTGCAAATGAGAAGCGCTTACACAGTTTCAAAACAAAGAGGAATATCTTTAGAAAAAGTATTTAAAGGTTAATAATTCAAGGAAAAAATGGCAAAAATATTAGTAAAACAAGTAAAAAGCAAAATCAATTGTCCTCTTACACAAAAGAGAACTCTTATTGCTTTAGGTCTAAAAAAAATGGGACAAGTTGTTGAGCATGATGACAACCAAGCTATCCTTGGAATGGTAAACAAAGTAAAACACTTAGTTTCTGTTGAAACTAAATAACATATACAGTTATGAATTTAAGTAATTTACAACCAGCGGAAGGTTCAACGCACAACCAAAATAAAAGATTAGGTAGAGGAGAAGGTTCTGGTAAAGGTGGTACCGCGTCACGTGGACACAAAGGAGCTAAATCTCGTTCTGGTTATTCTAAGAAAATTGGTTTTGAGGGAGGGCAAATGCCTCTTCAAAGACGTGTGCCTAAGTTCGGATTTAAAAATATTAACAGAAAAGAATATCAAGGTGTTAATCTTGATACACTTCAAATGTTAGTTGACAACGGAGTAGTAACTGATACTGTAGATTTTACAGTTTTAGTTGATACAAGATTAGCAACAAAAAATGAACTAGTTAAAATTTTAGGTAGAGGCGAATTAAAAGCGAAACTTAAAGTGAGTGGACACAAATTTACTGCTACTGCAAAAGCCGCTATTGAAGCAGCTGGTGGAGAAGTAGTAATCTTATAACAAATAGTATAGTAAAATGAAGAAATTTATAGATTCTTTAGTTAATGTTTGGAAAATCGAAGAGTTAAAAAACAGAATTCTGTTAACTCTAGGATTGTTATTGGTGTATCGTTTTGGTGCTCAAGTAACACTTCCAGGTATTGATGCTACTAAACTAGGAAATTTAACTAGCCAAACCGATCAAGGTATTGGCTGGTTAATTGACGTTTTTACAGGTGGAGCATTTTCTCAAGCATCTATTTTTGCTTTAGGAATTATGCCTTATATCTCTGCATCGATTGTAGTACAATTGATGGGAATAGCAGTTCCTTACCTACAAAAACTTCAAAAAGATGGTGAAAGTGGAAGAAAAAAGATAAACCAAATAACAAGATGGTTGACTATTGCAATTACTTTAGTTCAAGGTCCTGGTTATATTTATAATCTTTATTCAACGCTTCCTCCTGATGCATTTTTATTAGGATTTAATTCATTCCAATTTTTATTCTCAGCAGTATTAATCTTAGTTACAGGTACTATTTTTGCTATGTGGTTAGGAGAAAAGATTACTGATAAAGGTATTGGAAATGGTATTTCATTATTAATTATGGTAGGAATTATCGCTAGAATGCCACAAGCATTCATGCAAGAGATAGCATCAAGAACTTCTCAAGCAAATGGTGGTGCACTTATGATCGTAATAGAAATAATAATATGGTTACTAGTAATAGTAGCATGTGTATTGTTAGTCATGGCTGTTAGAAAAATTCAAGTTCAATATGCACGTAGAACAGTTTCTGGTGACTTTGAACAAGACTTAATGGGTGGTGGTGATAGACAATTTATACCATTAAAATTAAACGCATCGGGTGTAATGCCAATCATTTTTGCACAAGCAATTATGTTTATCCCTGCTGCATTAGCAGGATTATCACAATCTGATAATGCACAATCAATCGCAACAATGTTTAAAAATCCATTTGGATTAGTATATAATTTAGTATTTGCATTATTAATTATAGTGTTTACTTATTTTTATACTGCGATTACAATTCCAACTAATAAAATGGCGGATGATTTAAAGAGAAGCGGTGGATTTATTCCTGGTATTAAGCCAGGTTCAGAAACTTCAGACTTTTTAGATAAAATCATGTCATTAATTACGTTTCCAGGTTCATTATATTTAGCTTTAATTGCTGTGTTCCCTGCAGTTGCTGTTAGTTTATTAGGTGTTCAAGGATCGTGGGGTTATTTCTACGGAGGTACTTCGTTGTTAATTATGGTTGGAGTTGCAATAGATACTATTCAACAAATAAATTCTTATTTATTGAATAAACATTACGATGGGTTGATGAAAAGTGGTAAAAACAGAAAAGCAGTAGCTTAATTATTTATGGCAAAACAATCAGCAATAGAACAAGACGGAACAATAATTGAAGCATTATCAAATGCTATGTTTCGAGTAGAATTAGAAAACGGGCACATTGTAATTGCTCACATCTCTGGAAAAATGCGTATGCATTATATCAAATTATTACCTGGTGATAAAGTGAAACTAGAAATGAGTCCTTACGATTTGTCTAAAGCAAGAATCACATATAGATACTAAATCTAATAGCATGAAAGTAAGAGCATCAGTTAAAAAAAGAAGTGCCGAGTGCAAAATTGTACGAAGAAAAGGCAGATTATACGTAATC
>TARA_R110000850_G_scaffold160525_2_pt1 | contig 103955 bp, 84 predicted proteins | sample TARA_R110000850 | Tara Oceans TARA_R110000850 (sample SAMEA4397586) | marine metagenome | biome: Polar Biome; feature: [SRF] surface water layer (ENVO:00010504); material: water (ENVO:00002006), including particulate matter (ENVO:01000060) such as... | depth 5 m | reverse complement strand
CGGCGCGCACGACGTGCCCGGCGCGCGCCCGTGGACGACGATGAAAGCGCTTGTCGCGACGACCGAAGATGCGTGGGAGGCGTCGTCGGCGCCGCGACAGTGATTTCCCGTTAGGCACCGGCGGGCAAACACCGATAGACTGAAGATGCGGAGGTCTGTCTATGCAATTGATTATCAACGGCAAAAAGCACGCGTATGACGGCGATCCCGACATGCCGCTGCTCTGGTATGTGCGCGACCTTGCGGGATTGACTGGCACCAAGTTCGGCTGTGGCGCGGGTCTGTGCGGCGCGTGCACTGTGCATGTGGACGGCGCGGCGATGCGGTCGTGCCAGCTTCCGATGTCGGCGGTGGAAGGCCAGTCCGTGACGACGATCGAGGGTCTGTCGGAAAGCGGCGACCATGCCGTGCAGCGCGCCTGGCGTGAGCACGCCGTCGCGCAGTGCGGCTACTGCCAGTCCGGCCAGATCATGCAGGCGGCGGCGCTGCTCGCCGAAACGCCCAAGCCCACGGACGCGGACATCGATGCGGCAATGGCAGGCAACATCTGCCGCTGCGGCACCTACGCGCGCATCCGCGCCGCGATCAAGGCGGCGAGCACAGCAGGAGCGGACGCATGACGGCGGAAACATTCGACCGGATCGCCAACATCAGCCGCCGCGGCCTCCTCGGCGGGGGCGGCGCCTTCGTGCTCGCGATGGGCCTGCCCCGCACCGCGCTGGCGCAGGCGAAGGAAACGCCGAAGTATGGCGCCGATGCGCAGTCCGGCGGCTGGCGCGACGATCCCACGCTGTTCGTTGCGATCGCAGAGGACGGCACGGTGACCATCACCTGCCACCGCGCAGAGATGGGCCAGGGCATCCGTACCAGCCTTGCCATGGTGATCGCCGACGAGCTCGAGGTGGACTGGAGCCGCGTGCGTGTCGAACAGGCCGTGGGCGACGAGGCGCGCTACGGCAACCAGAACACCGACGGATCGCGCAGCATGCGCCACCTGTTCCTGCCGCTCCGCCGCTGCGGCGCGGCGGCGCGCACCATGCTGGAGCAGGCCGCCGCGACGCGCTGGGGCGTCCCCGTCGGCGAGGTCGCGGCGCAGTTGCACGCGGTTGCGCATCGACCCACGGGGCGGACGCTCGGCTACGGCGCGCTTGCAAAGGATGCAGCGGCGCTCGCCGTGCCCGACCGGAATAGTGTGACGCTGAAGGCGCCGGCGGCGTTCCGCTACATCGGCCGCGAGGTGGCTTCCGCCGACGGCGTCGCCATGACGACGGGCCGCGCGAACTACGGCGTCGATGCGCGCCTGCCGGACATGCTCTACGCCGTCATCGCACGCCCGCCCGTCTATGGCGGCAAGGTGAAGAGCGTGGACAAAGCCGCAGCGCTGAAGGTGCCCGGCGTCGTCCAGATCGTCGACCTGCCCGCACCTACACTCCCGTCGGCGTTCCAGCCGCTTGGCGGCGTTGCCGTGCTCGCGGCGAACACGTGGGCAGCGATCAAGGGCCGCGAGGCGCTCACCATCGCGTGGGATGACGGGCCGAACGCCGCTTATGATTCAGACGCCTACCGCGCCGAGCTCGAACGCGCAGCGCGCGCGCCGGGGCAGGTCTCGCGCAGCGACGGCGACGCCGAAGCCGCGCTCGGCAAGGCCGCGAAGCGCATCGCGGCGGAGTATTACCTCCCGCACCTCGCGCAGGCGCCGATGGAGCCGCCGATGGCGCTCGCGCACGCGGGCGCCGACCGTTGCGAGGCGTGGGCCTGCACGCAGGATCCGCAGGCGGCGCGCGACCTCATCGCCGAGGCGCTGAAGATCCCGGTCGCCGATGTCACCATCCACCAGACGCTGCTCGGCGGCGGGTTCGGGCGCAAGTCCAAGCCCGACTACGTGCTCGAAGCGGCGCTGCTCAGCCGCGCCGCAAAGGGCCGGCCGGTGAAGGTGGTGTGGACGCGCGAGGATGACCTGCACCACAGCTACTTCCACACCGTCTCGGTCGAGCGGCTGGAGGGCGGGCTCGACAAGAACGGCCGCACGGTGGCGTGGCGGCACCGGAGCGCAGCGCCCACGATCGGCTCGGTCTTCGGGCCGGACCCGAAGCACCAGCTGCCGTTCGAGCAGGGCATGGGGCTGCGCAACGAGCCGTTCGCGATTCCCGACTTCCGCGCCGAGACGTGCGAAGCGACCGCGCATACGCGCATCGGCTGGTTCCGCTCGGTTTCCAACATCCCGCACTGCTTCGCGGTGCAATCGTTCGTGGCCGAGCTTGCCGCAGCGGCGGGGCGCGACCCAAAGGATTATCTGCTCGAGCTTATCGGCCCCGACCGCACGATCGACCCGCGCGCGATGGGCGACACCACCAACTCCGGCGAGGACCCGGCGCGCTACCCGGTCGAGACCGCGCGGCTGAAGGCGGTGATCAATGCCGCCGCCAAGGGCATCGGCTGGGGCCGGACGCTGCGGGCGGGCCACGGGCTCGGCATCGCCGCGCACTACAGCTTCGTCAGCTACACCGCCTGCGCCTTCGAAGTTTCGGTCAAGGACGGTGAACTCACCATCGAGCGCGCCGACATCGCGGTCGACTGCGGCCCGCAGGTGAACCCGGAGCGTATCCGATCGCAGATGGAAGGCTCGGTCGTGATGGGGATCAGCCTCGCAACGCTTGGCGAGATCAGCTTCAAGGGGGGCCGCGTCCAGCAGGACAACTTCGACGGTTATGCGCTCACCCGCGTCGACGGCGCACCAAAGATCACGCAGGTGCATCTCGTCGGCGGCGGCAACTGGAACGCCCCGCCCGGCGGCATTGGCGAGCCCGGCGTGCCTCCTGTCGCGCCGGCCCTCTGCAACGCGATCCATGCCGCGACAAACAAACGCATCCGATCACTGCCGATCGGAGAACAGCTGAAAATCTAGCGCACGATCCGCGCTGAAGTTTGGAAGATGTCTGGCTGGAACGAATTTTCGTCGGTATCGGGCATGGAATTTAGAAAAAGATTCGTATGTCTCTAAACAGAAATCCAAATCGAAAATCATTATCATAATCAAAACGAAAATTTTCCTAGGAACCGGAAAATCATCAGGATAACGACTGAGCCGCGTTATACGCGGGGCCAGCTAATTGATGCTGGCATCTCATAATTAATATTGAAATTGACTTGCAAAGTCGGGAGGGTTTGATGCGATATTGTGTGATCGCGGGTTTCGCCGCTTTTGTTTCATTCCCCGCATTCGCGGAAGGCCATCTTCCACACGGCCACACGCATAGCCGGGGCGAGATTGACGAGAGCCATTCCCCGCTGCTGCTCCAGGCAACCTATACCGGTGAAGTGATGTCCAACGTCTCCGGCGGCATCAAGCGCGGGAGCCGCTACCTCGACAATCTCGACATTGTCGCTGAAGCCGACCTCGAGGCGATTGCCGGGTGGAAGGGCGCGAGCGCCCACGTCTACGGCCTCTACAACAACGGCAAGTCGTTCAGCGAACTCGCCGGCGATGCGCAGACGGCGAGCAATATCGAAACCGGCGTGCAGGCCTTCCGCCTCTACGAAGCGTGGATCGAGCAGAAATTCGTGGGCGGATCGCTGAAGGTCGGCCTCTACGATCTCAACTCGGAGTTCGACGCGCTTGACGCCTCGGGCCTGTTCATCGGCAGCCCGCACGGCATAGGTACGGACTTCGCCCAGACCGGCGAAAACGGCCCTTCGATCTTCCCATCGACCTCGCTTGCCGCGCGCGTTTCCATTGAACCTGCCGAAGGGTGGGTCGTGCGCGCCGCGGTGCTCGACGGCGTTCCGGGCGACCCTGATCGGCCTAAGCGTACCGCCGTGAAGCTGGGCGACGGTGACGGCGCGCTTCTTGTCGCGGAAATCGAGGCACCTCTGCCGCATGGGCGGCTTCTGTTCGGCGGCTGGAGCTACACGGCACGCTTCGACGATCACGCGGGCAACAGCGGCCGCGGCAACGACGGTCTTTATGTGCGCGGTGAAACCGCCTTGTTTGAGGAAGCCGGCGATCCCGCGCAGGGCCTCGCCGCCTTCGCCCGTCTCGGCATCGCCGACGGACGCTTCAATACGTTCGGAAAGTTCGCGAGCGCCGGCCTTAATTACACGGGGCCGTTCAAGGGGCGCGACGAGGATCAACTGGGATTCGCCGTTGCCGCGGCGTTCACGGGGGATGCGTATAAACGTGCCGTTCCGGCAGATAACGCGGAGGTCGCTTTCGAGCTGACCTATCGTGCGCCTGTCGCGTCGTGGCTGTCACTCCAGCCGAGCGCGCACTACATCATCAATCCCGGCGCCGACCCGACCGTGCGCAATGCGGTCGCCTTCGGCCTGCGGGCGGAAATCTCGTTCAATATTCTAGGCTGAGAATAAGAGCCCGGCCCGTGCATTCAGGATGCACGGGCCGGGATAACCGCAACTAGAACCGGGCGCGAACGCCGACGTACAGCTTGCGTCCGATCACATCGTAGATCGACGCGTTGGTTGCCGAGTTCGAGATGAAGTCGATCGGCGCAACCGGGGGCGTGCGATCGAACAGATTGTCGACGCCCGCATAAATCTCGGTGTTCGAACCGAACAGGTTCTCGAGTTTGTACTTCACCGACATGTCCACATAGACCACGGCGCCGATGCTGTTGTCTTTCTTCGAAAGATCCTCGGGGCCGAACGTGATGTCGTAGACACCGCCGTCGATATAGCGCGCCTGCACGAAGGCACCCCAGCGTTCGGCGTCATAATTGGCCGAAAGCGTCGCCTTGAAATCGGGCATTCCGCCGCCATTGCGACCGCCGAGTTCTCCGGCAACATCGAGCGGTGTGCCACCCGAAGGCGCGATCTTCTTGTAAATGAGATAGCTCGCGACGGCGCCGAGACCCAGCGTACCGTTGCCGAGGTCGGTCGCATAGCGCGCTTCGAAGTCCAGTCCGCGAAGCTTGTAGGTGCCGAGGTTCAGGTTCTGCTGGCGGACCTCTATGAGTTCATCGTCCGCCCCCAAAGTGACGAACTCGCACATAGCCGTTTCACCAGCATAACAACGGTTCACAATGTCCTGGGCGTTGAGCGAACCGATCGCCCCCTTGAGATTGATATCCCAAAAATCGAGCGATGCACGGAAGCTGCCCAGCGTGACGACCGCACCGACTGTCTTCGTGATCGCTCGCTCCTCGGTGAGGTTGGGATTCCCCGAAAGCGGAACACGAACCAGCGATGTTCCCGTGCTGCCCGGATCGAACGGGTTGGCAAGATTGGCGAACAGCAGCACGGTTTCGACGAAGGTCTCGCCGATGCTGGGCGCTCGGATGTCGCGTGAGATCGTACCGCGGAAGCGCAGAAAATCGGCCGGTTCGAAGGTGAGACCCGCCTTCCACGTGACAACGTCGCCGACCGTGGAATAATGCGTGTAGCGTGCGGCACCGTTGAAATCGAGGCGCTGATCGCCGCCGATCAGCGGAATGGCAACCTCGGCGAAGCCTTCCGTCACGTCATATTTGCCTTTGAGGGGCTGCGCGTTGACGATGAGGAACTCCTCGTTGTCATTCGGCGCATTGACGGTCCGGTTCAGTTTCTGCGTGCGATGCTCGGCGCCGACCGTGGCGAGTATCGGGCCGGCCCAGCCTTCGAACAATTCGCCGCCGATTTCACCCGCAAAGACGCTCTGCTTGATGCGCGTCTTCGAGATGCCCGTTTCGGTGATGTAGTCGATCGCACCCTGGCTCGGCGAGCCCTTGCCGAACAGGTTGATCGGCACACAGGCCGAATCGTTGTTCAGCGGATCCGCATCGGCGTTGACGCGGCAAACGATGTTACCACCAACTTCAACCGCATCGGCTGCTTTCACGAGATTGCCAACGAGCAGGTTGTTGTATTGCTTGTTGCTGAAATCGGTCTGACCGTACTGGGCAGAAACTTCCCAGTTCCACTTCGACCCAAGCTCACCCTTGAAACCGCCAACGAAGCGCATGCTTTCAGTCAGCGAAGCTGAGGTGATCGGATCGAATTCCTCAAAGGTGCGAAACAGAACGACCGGATCGCCGAGCGCAGCCACATCCGCAGGCAGATAGGGATTGTCGGGCGTGATCACCACGTCGCCGAAAGAGAAGGCATTTACAAGCGCGCCGCGCGACTTCGAACGCGCGAAGCTCGCTTCGCCGAACACTGTGACGCTTTCGGAAACTTCATAGCTCACTGCGCCGAGCACGTTGAAGCGTTCAGTAGGAACCACCAGCGCAGTCTGGTCTGCAAGACGCGAGCCGCTGCCGCCGATCATCAGGTTGCCGCCGATGTCGCCGAGGATGCGTGTGCGCGCAATGCCGTCCGGGAAGAACTCGAGGTTGTCGGTTGCAAAACCCAACGGAAGCGTCACGCCATTCGGGCTACCAATGAACAGGACGGCGTTATCGCGGAACACGTACTGCGGAATGCCGTCGTTCGGGCCAGTGTCATCCGGGTTGGAGACGATCGCCGGGCTGCGGCGCTGCCACTTGCGTGCGGAGGCCTTCGGGATCCCCTTGTTGTCGTCGTAATCGGCGGCCAGCAGGATGTGCCCGCGGTCTTCGTCGAAGAAACTGCCCCATGCAGCCGACAGGCGCAGGTTTTGCGCGTCGCCGCGGTCGGCAAGCCCGTACTGGGCGTTCAGCTTCAACTCGTCGAGCCGCTCGTTGTATACGAGGTTGATGACGCCGGAGACCGCGTCCGAACCGTAAGCAGCCGAAGCACCGCCGGTGACGATGTCGACGCGCTCGATCGCGAGCGACGGCACGACGTTGAGGTCGACGTTCTCGAATTCATCGAACGGAGTCGAGCGGCGGCCATTGACGAGGACGAGGTTGCGATTGGGGCCGAGGCCGCGAAGGTCGACCACGTTCACGCCGTTCTGACGGCTGTTAAGGTTGGTCGAGGCGGGCGTCAGCGTGCCGGTGAAGGCCGGAATTTCGTTGAGCACGTTGGCGACGTTGGTCGTGCCGCGCTGGTCGATAAGCTCGGTGCCGATCGCCTGGACCGGGGTCGGCGCCTCGAAGTTGCCCTTGATGCGCGTGCCGGTGACCGTGATGATCTCGGCGGCTTCATCCGCCTGAGCAGCGTCGCCGGCGGCCTGCGCAAATGCCGGAGCTGCCACAGCCCACAGCGCCACACCAGCCAAGCTCTTGAATTTGGACCTGAATTTCATCTGGATTTCCCCTTTGATCGCTCTCGGTTCTACCGAGTTTTTCAGCGTAAAGGGATTGATATAGCATTCCTGATTGGAAATAAAGCAGCCTTATTGGAGATTTTTCTAAAATTAAGGCTGCCATATTCCGCTGAAGGACCGATCGTTTCGCGTCCGGGAAGGCGTGAAGATTGAAGGCCTCCCCCGGCGCAGGCGGGAATCCGGCCCTCAGAGGCTCAGGCTGTGCGCGTTCAGCTTGCCGTGCGTGAAGATCGCATGGAGGACCCTGTCCTCGCAGGATGAGATCATCATCAGCGTATGCCTGCGGATTTCGTCGGTCTGGTTGTTCTTCACCAGCTCCAGCAGGCTTTTGTGCTGCTCCCAAGGGTAAGGCATGGATTTGGTGAGCTTGATGTAGATCCAGTAAATCCGCATCGTCGTTTCCTCGAGCTGCCGGACCCAGCTGATTAGCAGCTGAAACTGCGTCTGCTGCGCGATATAGAGGTTGAAGTTCCGGTTCGCCTTCAGAATCCGCAGCGCATCCTCGTCGGTCTCGATCGGGCCTTCGTGGAAGATTGCGTCGTTGCGCCGCTTGAACTCAGCCTCCTCGATCTGGGGCGAGATCATCGAAAGAATGCTCGGCTCCATCATCTTGCGGATCGTGAAGTTCTCCTTCACGTCGCGCAGGGTGAGCGGGGCGATCCGTGTTATCCGGGGCGAGTTCGAGACCATGAACTGCTGCGCGGTCATCTGCTCCATGGCGTTTCGCGCCACCGTGCGGCTGATGCCGAACATGCGTGTCAGGATATTTTCTGAAACCTTCTGGCCGGGCTCCAGCCGCTGCGTGACGATCGCATCCATGATCCGATCGAAAACATCGAGGGAGTCGGTCTCCGGCTGTTGATCTGACATCTTCGTCCTGAATCGGGTCTCCACGGTTGCCCGATTGGTACAGCCGGGAGGGATCAAGTCAAACAGGCGCCCTGCCGGTTCATCTATTGCGTCATCGCCGCGACAGGCCTATCGCGTCACGAAAGCGGGCGATAGCGCCTTGCCGCCGCCGACATGTGTCGCGGAACGCACAAGCAAGAGAACATGACTTTCAAGAACATTCCCGCGTTTCTGTCCGAAGCGCTTCACGCGCGCGGCTACGCTGAGCCCACCCCCGTGCAGGCCGCCGTGCTGGAAACCGAGGCCCAGGGGCGCGATCTCATCGTCTCCGCGCAAACAGGATCCGGCAAGACCGTGGCTTTCGGGCTCGCTATCGCGGCCGAATTGCTAGACGAGAAGAGCGTGGCACGGCCGGCCGAGGCCCCTCTCGCCCTCGTTATCGCGCCCACGCGCGAGCTGGCGCTCCAGGTCAGCCGCGAGTTGTCCTGGCTCTACGACGGCACCGGCGCCCGGGTCGCGACGTGCGTGGGCGGCATGAACCCCTCGCTCGAGCGGCGCGCGCTTGCGCGCGGCGCACAGATCGTCGTGGGCACGCCCGGCCGCCTGCGCGACCATCTGGAGCGCGGCGCGCTGGACCTCCGCGCGCTCGCCGCCGTCATCCTGGACGAAGCCGACGAAATGCTCGACATGGGCTTCCGCGAGGATCTCGAAGAGCTGCTCGACGCCACGCCGCAGGAACGGCGCACATTGTTGTTTTCGGCAACCATGCCAAAGCCGATCGTCGCGCTGGCGCGCCGCTATCAGCGCGACGCGCTGCGCATCTCGACGGTCGAGGAGAATCGCGGGCATGGCGATATCAGCTATCAGGCCGTCGCCATCGCGCCGTCCGACATCGAACATGCCGTCGTCAATCTGCTGCGCTTTCACGAGGCGGAAACCGCCATATTGTTCTGCGCGACGCGCGACAATGTGAGGCATCTGCACGCAAGCCTGACCGAGCGCGGGTTCACGGCAGTGGCGCTTTCCGGCGAGCATAGCCAGAATGAGCGAAATCAGGCGCTTCAGGCACTCCGCGACCGGCGCGCGCGCGTCTGCGTCGCAACCGATGTCGCCGCGCGCGGCATCGACCTGCCCGGCCTGTCGCTCGTCATCCATGTCGAGATTCCGCGCGACGCGGAGGCGCTGCAGCATCGATCGGGACGCACGGGCCGCGCCGGCAAGAAAGGCACCGCTATCCTCGTGGTGCCTTATCCGCGGCGCCGGCGCGTGGAGTACATGCTGCGCGATGCGCGCATCGCGGCGGACTGGATCGCGCCGCCCTCGGCCGACGAAATTCGCAGCGCCGATAGCGAAAGGCTGCTTGCCCGGTTGCTCACACCGACCGAGATCGCTGACGAGGACCGCGCCCTCGCCAGTCGGCTGCTGGCGGAACGCAGCCCCGAGGAGATCGCCGCAGCGCTGGTGCATATCCACCGCGCCGCGCTGCCCGAGCCGGAGGAATTGATCGCGGAGAACGGCACACCCGGCCCGCGCGCGCCGCGCGACGGCTTCGAAGGCAGCGCGTGGTTCCGGCTGAACATGGGCCGCAGGCAGAACGCCGATCCGCGCTGGATTCTGCCCCTGCTCTGCCGCCGGGGCCATGTCAGCCGCAGCGATATCGGCGCGATCCGCATTACGGCGAACGAGACCTTGTTTGAAGTCCAGCAAGCCGCCGCCGCCCGCTTCCTCAATATGGTCCGATCCACGGCGAGCGAGAGCGACGACGACGTGGAAATCGTCCCCATCGAGGGGCAGCCGCGCGAAGCGGCGCGGGACAACCGCCGCAATGCGGACAATGCCATGACAGGACCATCGCGTCCGCATCGCCCGAAGCCCTCGTATGGTGCTGGTGCACGGGGCTCGGATCGGGGTCCCGATGCGCGCGGTGCCCGGCATCCCGGCCGCAAGCCGGGCAGCAACAAGAAGCCGGCTCGCCCCCGCTGATGAAAATCCTCGTCGACGCTGATGCCTGCCCGGTGAAGGACGAGATATACAAGGTCGCCTTCCGTCATGCAGTGTCGGTGACGATCGTGAGCAACAGCCCGATCCGCACCCCCGCGCATGGACTGATCAACCGCGTCGTCGTCAGCGACGGCTTCGATGCGGCCGACGACTGGATCGCCGAGCGCGCGGATGGGGCCACGGTCTGCATCACGGCCGATATACTGCTCGCCGATCGCTGCCTGAAGGCGGGCGCGATCGTCATCGGGCCAAATGGCAAGCCCTTCACCGCCAATTCCATCGGGAGTGCGGTTGCCACGCGAGCGATCATGGCCGACCTGCGCGCCAACGGCGACGCGATCGGCGGCCCGCCCCCGTTCACCAAGGCCGACCGCTCACGCTTCCTCTCCGCACTGGACGAAGCAATCGTCCGCCTGCAGCGACAGGTCTAAAGACAATGATCTGCTCGACGTCGATCGCCGCCGACTGAGTTTCCCCGACCTTCTGGACGCAGTAAAAGTAAATTTTCGTCGCTGGAGCGCTGACAAGATCAGGGGCGAGGCGGCCGTCTTGAGAATCCGGCAATGTCGCTTGCCGCTATTGCCGCATCGCAGAGGATGGACCCGCACCAGCTTGGGCGGCTGGTCAAACTCTCCTGGCTGTCGCCGTCGATCATCGAACACATCCACACCGGTGATATCCCGCGTGCCCTCGCGCGCTCACGGCTGCTTGAAGCCGATCTTCCGCTCGACTGGGGCGAGCAGGAGCGCGCTCGGCTTCTGCTGAGCGCATCTTCCCTCGCATCACCGCAGCATCAGGTTCCCATAATGAAGCAAAGCTTTATTACACATCTTCAGCCAACAGCAGGTCTTCGTAGAATGCACTAAATGGCCGGTCCGGGTGCCTGATCTGGATTTCGAGGACCCATAGTCCCGGTGACGGAACAAACGATGCTTCGGCAAGCGATCCTTTGTGCAGCACGGCGTGTGGGAAGTCTGCAAGACGGTGACCAGACATGTCGAGATTGAGTTCCCAACCCATCGTCTGAGCCTCGGCTGCAGCGAAATCGTAAAGTTCCATGCCCGAAAGCCCTTCGGCGAGCCACTTCGCACGGACCCGGCCGAAAAGGTCGCGCACGTCACGCTGCGCGCCCAGCATTTCCGGATCGCTGCCGACAACGAACGTATCGCCGCCGTCGCCTTCCCATTTCTGCCAGACCGGGCCGATATCGATGAAGAAGATGTCATTATCCCGAAGCACCACGCCCGGCTCTGACGGCTGGCCGAAATTCTTCAGCGTGTTGGTTCCGAAACGCACATGAAGCCCGTGCCATCCGCGCAGCATTTCCGCCGCGCGGAGCTGGTCCTTCGCCATGGCAATGGCGTCTTCCTCGAGCATGCCGGGATGGATGCGCGCAGCGATATCGTTGATGACCTTCCGGGTCCGTTCGCGCACGTGCAGGAACATCGCCCTATCGAAATGGCCACCAACCGCTTCGGCCTTCAGCTTCTCGTCCACGCTCAAGTTGTGCCCTTTCCTGTTGGTGCCCCCAACGCACCTCATCCAATCGGCGCCCTATCCGGCATGGCCCACGATCGCGTCCACACCTTTTGGCAACCGCTCCGACGATTGACCCCTGCGAGTTCCTCTCGCACGCCGATCCCGCGCATCTGACGGTTCCCGCAAGCCTTGGGCAAGCGCCTTTTGGAGACCAACGCGGTGCGGCGCATGCACCGCCCGAGCGGCTCTGCTGGTGATTGACGCACACCGGCTATCGCTTGCTTCGCACCTCAGCGACAGCCTGACATCCGGCATAACCGGCCTGGAGGAAGAACGAGGTGGCCGCCGCCTCCGAGGATGGAGCAGGAATTGCAGACCGCCGAAATCAAAGCCGTGCCTGACTCCATTCGTACTCCGGTCGCGTCCCTGATGGTTGATCTTTACGCAGGTCAATTGATGCCCGACGCACAGGTGAAGATCTTCGGGCAGACCGAGCGCGCCTTCGCCACACGCACGGTCCGCAGCGGGACGAACGTTCGGCGTTTAGGTTCAGAGGCTGCGCCCGGACTGCCGGAATTCCCGATTGCTGCCAATGAAACGCAGTATGATCTGTACGATTACATGTCGCGCAATCGTGTGGCCGGACTGCTCGTCATGTCCGGCGATACGCTCATTCACGAACAGTATGAGCTCGGCATCACAGCCGCGACACGCTGGCTTTCGATGTCGATGGCAAAATCCGTCAGCACCACCCTTGTGGGTGCGGCGATCCAGGATGGCTATATCACCTCTGTCGCGGATCCGCTGACCCGCTACCTGCCCGAACTTGCAGGCAGCGCATACGACGGCGTCTCCGTTCGCGAGCTTATGCTGATGACGTCCGGCGTGCGATGGGATGATACGCATACCAATCCGGCCTCCGAACGGCGGCACATGCTGAATCTCCAGATTTCCCAGCAGGCGGGCGCGATCATGCGCTACATGGCGAGCTTGCCGCGCGCGCACGCGCCGGGGGCGTTCTGGAACTACAGCACCGGCGAAACGCATGTCGTCGGCGCGCTGGTTCGCGCCGCGACGGGCAAGTGGCTTGCAGACTATCTTTCGGAGCGCATCTGGTCGCGCATCGGCACTGAAGCCGATGCGGAATGGTGGCTGGAAGCGCCGGGCGGCCTTGAGGTCGCAGGCAGCGGCCTTTGTGCCACGCTTCGCGATTACGCGCGTTTCGGCCGCTTCATCCTCGAAGGCGGCGTGATCGATGGCGAGCGCGTTCTCCCTGCAGACTGGACGCTGGAAGCCACGCGCCCGCGCGAGGTCGGCGGCCAGCGGCTCGATTACGGCTATATGTGGTGGCCGGTTCCGGCACGCGACGGCTCGTTTGCGGATGGTGCCTTTTCAGCGCGCGGCATCTTCGGCCAATATATCTACCTGAACCCCGCGCGGCGCATTCAAATCGTGGTGTTGAGCGCGCGGTCGAAACCGAAAGGGGCTGAAGCCATCCTCGACAACGACTTCTTCAACGCGGTCGTTGAGGCTATTGGATGACAATGAAGGGCGGAGGCAACACCACGCGATGACCACCGCCGCCGACGCACCCTGCCTGCCGTCCGACCAGCGCCCCCGCGAAATTTGGGGGCAACCGCGCGGACTTGCCTACATCGCCTTCACCGAAGCCTGGGAGCGTTTCTCCTTCTATGGAATGCAGGCGCTGCTCGTCCTCTACATGGCCGGACATCTTCTGCACCCCGGCACGATCGAGGGCGTTTGGGGTTTCGCAGGTTTTCGGGAAGCGATCGAAACCGTCACCGGACCGCTTTCCGTGCAGGCGCTGGCCTCGCAGATCTTCGGGCTTTACGTAGGCCTCATCTATTTCACGCCGGTGCTGGGCGGCCTCCTCGGCGACCGCGTGACAGGCCGTAAGCGTGCCGTGCTCGCGGGTGCCGGACTTATGGCGATCGGCCATTTCCTGATGGCCTTCGAGGCGGCATTCCTGCCCGCGCTCGGTTCATTGATCCTCGGCGCGGGGCTTCTGAAGGGCAACCTCGCCGCGCAGGTCGGCGATCTCTACGAGAAGAATGACAGCCGCCGCGACGGCGCCTTCACGATCTACTGCACCGCGATCAATGTCGGCGCGACCATCGCGCCGCTTATCTGCGGTACGCTCGGCGAGCTTTACGGCTGGCACTATGGTTTCGGCGCGGCCGGTATCGGCATGATCGCCGGCATCGTCATCTATCTTGCAGGCTACCGCTACCTGCCGCCCGAAAGCACCGCCATCGAACGCGGCGACAAGCCGAAGCTCGCGCCCGGCGACAGCCGCGTGATCATTGCGCTTCTTGTCGTCCTTGCGATCACGGCGCTTTACTGGACTGCGCAGGCGCAGGTGTGGAACACCTATCCGCTATGGCTGCGCGACCATGTCGGCCGCGACATCCTCGGCTGGACCGTGCCGGTCACCTGGTTTCAGTCGCTCGATTCGCTTGCCGTGCTGCTGCTCGCGCCCGTGATGGTCGTGGCCTGGCGAAGGCAAGCGAAGCGCGGCACCCAGCCAGCCGAGCTGACGAAAATCGCCATCGGCTGCTGCGCGTTCGGCAGCGCCTGCCTGCTTCTCAGCATCGGCGAGCTTATCGCGGGCAGCGGCAAGGTCGCACTGATCTGGCCGGTGGTTTTTCACTTCCTGTGTGCCGTCGGCTATCTCTACATCGCGCCGATCGCGCTGGCGCTTGTATCGCGCGATGCGCCCGCGGCTGTGAATGCCATGATGGTTGGCGCCTACTACCTCGGCATTTTCATCGGCGGCATCGGCAGCGGCTGGCTCGGCCGTTTCTACGAGCCGGTCGGCCCACTTGGGTTCTGGACGCTGCACGCGGCGGTCGTGGCAAGCGGCGCGGTGTTCGTGCTCCTGCTCCGGCCTTGGCTCGTCAGAACACTGCGTCCGCGCGCGGCAGCGTAAACACGGGGAGAGATTGCAAATGAAAATGACGCTGGCGGCCATCGGCCTGCTTGCAGGCGCGGCATGCCCTGCGCTTGGCGTAACGCTCGTCGCCTGTCCGGCAGGCACGGCTGCAAAGGGCTGCACCTACAAGGGTGACGGCGCGATACAGGATGCGATCGACAGGGCCGCAGATGGCGACACCATCTTTGTGCGCGCGGGAGTCTACACGCCGCGCGCCTACAGGGATTTGCCATACAAGGAGATCATCGTTCGCGCATTCGTCGCCGTCGATGGCAAGCGCCTCACCATTCAAGGTGAGAAGGGCGCGGTCCTCGACGGCAGTGCGGGCCTGCCGACCACGGCCATCGGCCTCAAGAACGCGGACGTGACGATCAGTGGCCTCGCCATCACCGGCTTCCGTTTCGACATCGAGGAAGACGACATTTACGAAGGCCACGGCATCTTCGCCGTAGACAGCCGCGCGCGCATCTCTGGCGTTACCATCAGCCGCTATCAGAAAATGGGCCTCACGGGGCGCGGCGACACCATCCTCGACGTGCGTGATTTACAGATACGCGACGGCCACGTCGCAACATGGCTCTACGAGGGCGCATACCTGAGGCTCGACGGAGCGATCTTCCGCAACAACGATTCCTCTGCGGTCGCAGCCTTCAACGACAGCGTCGCCCATCTCGCGCACATCGCCGTCGACCGGAGCGCCGACGACGGGCTCTATACGGCAGACGACGCGGCGATCTTTGTTTCGGACTCCCTTATCGTGGGAAGCAAGCCGATCGCGCTCAATGCCACGGGGAAAAGCCGTATCGTGGGTCGCAATCTCGCGCTTCACGGCAATGCGACCGACACGAGCGAGACGGGCGTAACGCTCCAAGGCGTCATCGCCGGCGACCCGCGCGTGGATGCCGAATACCGGCCGCTCGCCGATTCCCCGATCGCTGGCAAGGGCATCGGCCCCGCCCCGGCCCGCTGAAAATCGCTGCGCGGCGTTGGTGCGGTGTACGCACCACCGCCCGCCGCTTTGTCGCCTTGGCCCGTCTGGCCCGCGACTGAATGATCGCACGCATTGGCCCGACCGCAAAGGCGGGCCGAAACGTGAGGATTTCAGGTTCATGCTTCGTAACTTCGCCGATACTGCCGCGCTCCAGTCCGCCGATGCCGCGCACCACGTCCATTCCTTCGCCGACCCCAAGGCGCTCGCCGCGAAGGGCACGCGCATCATCACGCAGGGCAAGGGTTGCTACGTTTGGGACAATGAAGGCAATCGCCTGCTCGACGGAATGGCCGGCCTGTGGTGCGTCGCGGTGGGTTATGGTCGGCAGGAGCTTACGGACATCGCCGCGCGGCAGATGAACGAGCTGGCCTACTATAACAATCACTTCGGCACCTCGACGCCGCAGATGATCGAACTCGCCGAGAAGATCGCGAAGCTGACGCCCGAGGGCCTTGATCACATCCTGTTCGCGAATTCAGGATCGGAGGCCAACGACACGATCGTCCGCCTCGTCCGCCGCTACTGGATGCTGCAGGGCAAGCCGACGAAGCAGACGTTCATCGGCCGCGATCTCGGCTATCACGGCAGCACGCTCTGCGCCGTCGGCCTTGGCGGGATGCCGCATATGCACGGCATGGCGCCCGAGATGCTGCCGGGCTTCGCGCACATCATGCACCCGCACCACTATCTGCTCGGCGACGGACTGACGCGCGAGGAATTCGGCCTGAAGGCCGCGCGGGCGCTGGAAGAAAAAATCCTCGAACTCGGACCGGACAACATCGCCGCGTTCATCGGCGAGCCGTTGCAGGGCGCGGGCGGCGTGATCGATCCGCCTTCCACCTACTGGCCGGAAATCCAGCGCATCTGCAGCCAATACGACATCCTACTCGTTGCCGACGAGGTGATCTGCGGGTTCGGCCGCACGGGCGAATGGTTCGGATCGCAATATTACGACATCAAGCCCGACCTGATGCCGATGGCGAAGGGGCTTTCCTCCGGCTACCTGCCGATCGCAGCCGTTGCCGTTGGCACGAGGGTGTTCGACGTTTTGAACGAAGGCGGCATGCTTGCGCACGGCTTCACCTATTCGGGTCACCCGGTCGCCTGCGCGGTGGCAAGTGCCAACATCGATATCATCGCGAACGAAGGCCTCGTCGAGCGCGTCCGCGAGGACGTCGGCCCCTATTTCCACCAGTCGCTGCACCAACTCGCCGATGCGCATCCGCTTGTCGGCGAAGTCCGCGGTGTCGGCCTTGTTGCCGCGCTGCAGTTGGTGCGCGCGAAGGCACCGAAGACCTTTTTCACGGCTGAAGAGCAGGCCTCGATCCACTGCCGTGAGGTGCTGTGGGACAAGGGCCTCATCGCCCGCGCCGTCGGGCAGGCGATGGTGCTGAGCCCGCCGCTCGTCATCACGCGCGCGGAGATCGACGAGATGATCGAGAAGATGAAGGCGGGTCTCGACGCAACCGCTCAAGCCTTCGGCGTGCTGTGATGACGATGCCCGTCTCGACAGCGGCAGTTGAACTGATCGCGCGCGGGTTGGCGCTGGGCAGTCCGGCGGCGCGCACCTTCGCGGTGGTCAATCCGGCAAACGGCGCCCACATTGCCGATGTCGCGGACCGGAATGGCGACGACATGCGCGCTGCGATCGCAAGCGCAAAGGCAGCCTTCCCGGCGTGGAGCGCGCGCACCGCGAAGGAACGCGGCGCCATCCTCCGCCGCTGGCACGGGCTCGTCGTCGATCAGGCAGACGTGCTCGCCGAAATCCTCACGCTGGAGCAGGGCAAGCCGCTCGCCGAGGCGCGCGGCGAAATCCTGTTCGGCGCGAATTTCATCGAATGGTTCGCCGAGGAGGCGAAGCGCGTCTACGGCGACATCGTTCCTGCCCACGCGCCCGACAAGCGCTGCCTCGTTCTGAAGCAGCCGGTCGGCGTCGTCGGCGCGATCACGCCGTGGAATTTCCCGAGCGGCATGATCACGCGCAAGGTCGCCCCTGCGCTCGCGGCTGGCTGCACGATCGTCGTGAAGCCCGCTGAAGATACGCCGCTCTCGGCGCTCGCACTCGCCGTGCTGGCAGCGGACGCCGGCCTCCCCCAAGACGTGATGACAATTGTCACGGCAGCGCACGCCGCCGAAGTGGCCAGCGTGCTGACGGCAAGCCCCGACGTCCGCAAACTCTCCTTCACCGGCTCCACGCGCGTCGGCAAGCTGCTGATGCGCCAATGCGCGGATACGGTGAAGAAGCTCAGCCTCGAACTCGGCGGCAACGCGCCATTCATCGTGTTCGAAGACGCCGATCTCGATGCCGCGGTTGCGGGCGCAATGGCCACGAAGTTCCGCAACGCCGGGCAGACCTGCGTGTCGGCGAACCGCATCTATGTGCAGTCGGGCGTCATGGCGGCCTTCGCGCAAAAATATGCGGAGGCGGTGCGTGCGCTCAACGTCGGCGACGGCTTCGAAGGCGGCACGCAGATCGGCCCGCTCATCAATGCAGCGGCAGTGGAGAAAGTCGACAGCCTCGTGCAGGATGCGCTCGGCAAGGGCGCGGTCGCCGTGCTCGGCGGAGGGCGGCACGGGCGTGGCGGCAACTTCTACGCGCCGACGATCCTCACTGGCGTCCTTCCCGAAATGGACATCGCGCACGCCGAGATTTTCGGACCCGTCGCACCGCTCACACCCTTTGAAACCGAAGCCGAGGTCATCGCCCGCGCAAACGATACGCCTTATGGCCTTGCCGCCTATTTCTGGTCGCGCGATATCGGGCGTGTGTTCCGTGTAGCCGAAGCGCTGGAATATGGCATGGTCGGCGCCAACGAGGTGCTGACGTCGAACGAAGGTGCGCCGTTCGGAGGCATCAAGGAATCCGGCATGGGGCGCGAAGGATCGCGCTACGGCATCGAGGATTTCGTTGAAATCAAGTATCTCGCGCTCGGCGGAATCGCCGCGGCGGCATGAACAGGAGAGCGATATGAAGACCAGCAATGAAGTGCTTGAAGCGCGCGTCGAAGCCGTGGCGCGCGGCGTGTCCCACGTCACCAGCATCGTTTGCGACCGCGCGCAGAATGCCGAGATCTGGGATCTTGAAGGACGCCGCTACATCGATTTCGCCGCCGGCATCGCCGTCTGCAACACAGGCCACAATCACCCGGACGTGAAGGCCGCCGTGATCGCCCAGCTCGACCGCTTCACGCACACCAGCTTCAACGTCGCCATGTACCCGCAGTATGTCGCACTCGCGCAGCGCCTGAACGCGCTCGTGCCCGGCAACAGCCCACGCAAGACGATCCTCGTCTCGACGGGAGCGGAAGCGGTGGAGAACGCCGTCAAGGTCGCACGCGTCGCGACAGGCCGTACCGCTGTGATCGCCTTCGCGGCCGGTTTCCACGGCCGGACCATGATGACGATGGCGCTGACCGGCAAGGTCACACCCTACAAGGCCGGCTTTGGCCCCTTCCCCGCCGAAGTGTTCCACGCGCGCTTCCCCGATGAGGCCGCGGGCATCACGGTGGAAGACAGCATCGCAAGCATCCACGACATCTTCCACGAGGATGTCGATCCGGCCCGCGTCGCTGCGATCATCATCGAGCCTGTGCAGGGTGAAGGCGGTTTCAACATCGCCTCCGTTGAACTTCTGCAGGCCCTCCGGAAGCTTTGCGACGATCACGGCATCCTGCTGATCATCGATGAAATCCAGACGGGGTTCGGGCGGACGGGCGCCTACTTCGCCCATGCTCGCGCCGGCATCGAGGCCGACATCATCACGATGGCCAAGGGCATCGCGGGCGGCTACCCGCTCGCGGCCGTCACCGGACGAGCCGACCTGATGGACGCATCCCCGATCGGCGGGCTCGGCGGCACCTATGCCGGTTCACCCGTCGCCTGCGCAGCCGCGCTCGCCGTGCTGGACGTGATCGATCGTGAAGGGCTTTGCGAACGCGCCGAGGCGATCGGACAGACAATCGAAGCGCGGCTCATCGATCTGCGCCAGCGGGCGCGCAAGGGCGTGATCGGCAATATCCGCCGCCTCGGCGCAATGGTCGCGATGGAGCTTTGCAGCGCCGAAGCCCCGCACGTCGCCGACGCCGCGCTCACGCGCGCGCTGATCGCCGAAGCACAGAAGCAGGGACTGATCCTGATTTCGTGCGGCACCAAGGGCAATGTCATCCGCTTCCTGATGCCGCTGACCATCCCGGACGCACAGCTGGAAGAAGGCCTTGCGATCCTGGAGCAGTCGCTCGCCGCGCTCGACGTCCTCACCCCTCGGCTCGCCAACGCAAGCTGAGGGCGCTCAGGCCTTGCCGGAGAGGGATTTCGCAATCGCGTCCTTCACCCAGCGGCGATAGCGGCGGATGAGCGGCGCGTCCCAGCGGTCGCCGCGCGCAATGAAAAGATAAATGCCGTCGCTATAGGGCTGGAAACTCTCCAGCCCTTTTCCGATTTCGACGAGGCGACCGCTTGCCAGATCGTCGGAAGCGATAAGGTGGTTTGCGAGCGCAACGCCGCGCCCGTGCAGCGCGGCATCGAGCGTCAGATGCCCCTGCCAAAGCTTGGGGCCGGTCAGATCGATATCGTCGTAGATGCCGTGCGCGGAGAGCCAGTTCACCCAGGAATCGAAATTGTCCTCATGAAGCAGCCGATGCCGCAACAGATCACCGGGCTTTTCAATGGGCACCGATGCCGCGAGATAGTCCGGGCTTGCGACGGCGACAATCGGCACTCTCGCCAACTCGATATGACGCAGCTTGGGACCAAGCATGAAGGGTGAGCCGTAGGTCGGTACGAACCGGATATCGATATCCGTCTCGTGCGATCCGAAATCAGGGCTGCGATCCGTGGGGCGAATTTCGATCTGCACGGTGGGGTCCAGCCGCTCGAATGCCCCGACGCGGCGCGACATCCAGTGCAGGGCGAAGCCCGGCATGCACCAGATGTGCAGACGATGCTCGCTGCCCCTCCGGATCAATTCCATCGTGGCATCGGCCAGCAGATCGAGCGCCATCGCGACCTGCTCGTGATAGCGGACGCCGGATTCGGTCAGCACCACCCCGGCGGATGTCCGCTCGATGAGCGCTGTTCCGGTCCAGGTTTCAAGGGTTCGGAGGTGGCGGCTGATGACGGCGTGATCGCGGCCGAGGCTCTGCGCCGCACGTCGCACGCCCTTCAGGCGGGCGACCGCATCGAACGCGCGCAGGGCCTCAAACGGCGGCAGCGACTTGCGCGACGGCGGATTGACGCTCTTGACCTTACGCTCCAGCACATAGTCCTCCCGACCGGGCCGAGCTTCCCACCCCGTCCCGTTCGGGTCAAGAACCAGTGATTTAAGCATTGGAAATGCTCGAATACGGGCGGCACCTCATTGAGGCGCCGCCCGTTTCGCTCAGAAGTTTACCGAGCCCTTGATACCAACCACCCGCGGCCGCGTGCGATTGGAGTTTGCCCAGCCCTGATAGGGGTCAATCGCCTTGTTCACGTTGGCGATGTTCTGACCGTAAAGTTCGATATCCACCGCGCCCAATGTCGCGCCGATCCGGGCATTGAGGAGCCCAATGTCGTCCGAAGCCTGCGGCAGCGCCGACGGCAGGAAGCTCGAACGATCGATGTAGGTCACCTTATCACGGTAACTATAGTCCACGCGCACGAAGCCGGGCACGTTTGCTGACCAGTCGAACTCGTAGTTCGCACCAAGCGTGATGCTGAACTTCGGCGTGTAATCGGTGCGGTCACCCGGAATGTTGACCGTATCGGCGGCATCCGTCGCAACAATCTCGCTGTCGAGATACGCGGCGCTTGCCGTGAAGGTAAGCCCGGTGGTCGGGCGAACGGCGGCACCCAGTTCGATGCCCTTCACTTCAACCTCGCCGATGTTGCTCGATTCAGAGAGATAGGCACCGTTCACGTTCACAAGGCGACGGCGCACCATATCCTTGTACTTCGTGAAGAACGCGGCGATGTCGTAGCTGAACGCGCCGTCGGAGGTCATGCCCTTCGTGCCGATCTCGTAGGTGAAGACCTTCTCGGGCTTGTAGGGCGCGAACGGCGCGGAGTTGAAGCCGCCCGAGCGGAAGCCTTTCGCGACGTTCGCGTAGATGCTGGCGTTATCCGAATACTGGTACGAAACGTAGAAGCGCGGATCGACGGAATCGAACTTTGCCGACTGCTCCACGCCCGTTCCGGGCGCATACTCGATCAGGCTCGTCTGCTTATCCTTGAAATAGCGAATACCCGCACCGACCGTGAGGCGGTCGAAGAGCTTGTAGGACGCATCGGCGAACAGCGAGTAGGACTCGGAGCTGGATTTCGAGAGATAGTATTGATCGCCGATGAGGAATCCCCCGCCCTCGGAAATGTCGGCATCAGGCGCGTAGAGATATTCGTACAGGGCGAGCAGCGACCTGTCGCCTTCGCTGTAAAAGGCGCCCAGCGTCCATTCGAACGGGCCGCCGGAAGACGTGAGGCGGAGTTCCTGGCTGAATTGATCCGCGTCGATCCAGCGGTCGTCGTTGCCCTCGACGATGTTGTACGAATAATTGCCCGGGCGCGGAATGTAGGTGAACGGATACTGGTGCTTGTGCTCGATATAGGTCGTGGCGCTCACCAGCTCCGCAAAGCCCATGTCGTAGCGGAGTTCGAGATTGTAGAGATCGAAATCGAATTCCTTGGGGATCATCACCTTGCTGCGATCCGGGCCGATATCGACCGTGCGGTCGGGCTCTTCGAAACCCGTACCGAGCTTGGTGTCGGCGCGGTGGATCTGCACCATGCCCTCGGCGCGGAAGTTGTCACTTGGCGTCCACAGCAGCTTGGCCCGCACATTGATAAGCTCGGTGCCGTTCCCGTCCTTGATGCCGGCTTCCGGCTGATCGATCCAGCCCCCGCCCTGCTCGTAGGCACCCGCGATACGCAGCGCCAGCTGATCCAGAACCAGGGGGATGTTTAGCACCCCGCTCAGCTTGGTACCCAGCTCTCCGCTGGCTACATTGTAAACTTCGCCTTCGAGCTTGCCCTCGAACTGGCTGGTGTTCGGGTCGTTCGTCACGAAGCGGACCGTGCCGCCTGCCGACCCCTGGCCATAAAGCGTTCCCTGCGGGCCTTTCAGCACCTCGACGCGCGCGAAATCGAGCGGAACGGGGCTCAACTGGTCGTAGCCGGAAAGCGAAAGCGGCGCTTCATCGAGATACATGCTGACAAGCGCGCCGGAGCCGGACTGGTTGGCGAGGCCGCGCAGGAAGATCGTGTAGCTGCCGGGGCCATCTTCGCGCATCGTCAGGCCGGGAACCGCAAACGACAGGTCTTGCACATTGTCGATGCCGCGCCGTTCGAGATCTTCACCGCCGAGCACCGACACAGCCATCGGAACATCGATCAGGCGCTGCTCGCGTTTCTGGGCAGTGACGACGATGATCTGGCCGCTATCGACCGCGTCCACGGACTCCTGCGCGTAAGCCGTTGTCGCCGCCAGCATCGCGAACGCGGAAACGCCCGCGGCAAATATCGTTTTGGAAACCATCATTACCCCCTTTTTTCAGGCTCGTTATTGATTGAAAAGGCTATGGCAGCGCCGTTTCCACGGCAGATGCGAAAATCGCGACATGCGGTGCAATGAGCGCACCACCATGGGTGACAGGTAAGCGGTCAGGCAAAAGCCGCAATGCCGGTCTGCGCGCGCCCGAGGATCAGCGTGTGGACATCGTGCGTGCCTTCGTACGTATTGACCGCCTCCAGGTTGCAGACGTGGCGCATGACGTGAAACGCACCGGAAATGCCGTTGCCGCCGTGCACGTCGCGGGCGGCGCGCGCGATATCGAGCGCCTTGCCACAGCTGTTACGCTTGATGATCGAAATCGCTTCGGGCGGGCACGCGCCCGCGTCCAGCAGCCGCCCGACCTTGAGACAGGCCTGCAGCCCGATCGCGATTTCCACCTGCATTTCCACGAGCTTGCGCTGCACAAGCTGGTTCGCCGCGAGTGGCCGCCCGAACTGGTGCCGCTCAAGCGCATAGGTCCGCGCCGCCTGCCAGCACGCGCCGGCGGCACCAAGTGCGCCCCAGCCGATGCCGTAGCGCGCCTTGTTCAGGCATCCAAACGGCCCTTTGAGCCCCTGCACGTTGGGCAGCAGGTTTTCTTCGGGTACGAACACACCGTCCATCACGATTTCACCCGTGATGGAGGCGCGCAGTGCGAGCTTATCCTTGATTTCGGGTGTCGACAGGCCTTCCGCACCGCGTTCGAGCACGAAACCGCGGAGCACGCCCTCCAGCTTCGCCCAGACCACCAACACGTCGGCAATGGGTGAATTCGTGATCCACATCTTCGTGCCGGTGAGCCGGTAGCCGCCCGGAACTCTCTCTGCGCGCGTGGCGAGGCTTCCCGGATCAGAGCCGGAGCCGGGCTCGGTCAGCCCGAAGCAGCCGACGAGCTCACCTGCGATCAAGCCCGGAAGCCATCGCGCGCGCTGTGCGTCCGAACCGTAGGCATGGATAGGGTGGATGACGAGACTGGATTGAACGCTCATCGCGGAACGGTACCCGGAATCGACCGCTTCGACCTCGCGCGCGATCAGTCCATAAGCGACATGGCTGGCCCCGACACCGCCATCTGCCTCTGGAATCGTGGCGCCTAGCAAGCCAAGGTCTCCCATTTCGCGCATGATCGCGCGGTCGAAAACACCCTCTCGATTGGCGTCCACGATGCGGGGCAGCAGTTCTGTCTGTGCGTAACTTCTAGCGGTATCGCGGATCAGCCGCTCCTCGTCCGTCAACTCTGAATCGAGGGCGAGCGGGTCCGTCCAGTCAAACTGGTCAGGCATGCCGTATTGTCTCCTTGGTTTATCGGCGTTTCTGGCCGTGCTGCTGCCAGCGTCCGGGATTGATCGTCACCCCGCCGCGACCATCGAAACGCAGCACGGTCGGGTATCGGCCCGGCACTACATAGTCGCCGGTTTCGCTGGGAATCACTTCGACGGCGTTCTCTTTCGGAATGCCAAACACCTTGCGTTCGCCCACCGCCTGGCCAAACAGACGCCCGTCCTCAACCTTGAGGTCGAGCTCGGCAAGCGCGCTGAACCGATAGCGGCCCGCGAGCTTGCGAAGTGCAGCAACATCCACCGCACGGCGCGGCGGCGCATCGAACGTCGCCTTCGGCTGCGGGGGCACGGCACTGAGGATCGCATCCCACATCACCTCGGACGTGATCGTACCGATGTCGAGCAGGCTGATACGTTTATCGTCGGCAGGCGTGAACTCGGCCGTGGAGACCGCGTAGAGCACATCACCGTCGAATTCTGTCTGGAAAGGCTGGATACCGCGGGCCATCGAGGTGTGCACCTGGATAGCCAGCCGCTTGAGCTCCCAAGGCTCCATCTTCTGGTTCACAACGATGAGGCTGATCGTCGTATTCTTCTTTTCGGCAGACGGCGCCACGCCCGTCCAGCCCGGCTTGCCGCTACCCGGCGTCCCCGCCAGAATATCGTGAGTCTTGAACCCGGCGGGCCATGTATTGTCGGGATAGCACGCCGCGGTTCCGCCCTCGCGGTCTGTCACGACGCCGAGGGCATTCACGACCGTGAAGGCCGCGATCTTGAGGTCTCCGACCTGCCGGAACGCGCCGCCCTGCCCTGAATGCGCGTTACATCCGAAAATGCTCCCGCTGACCGCCGAGCGCCCCGCCCCATACGCGCCGCGCGGGAACACGCCCGGCACCGCCGCCTTCAGCGCCGCCTGCGCAAGGCGCTTGTCCGGGTAGATTTCGTTGAGGCGGCGCCTGCCGAAATCATAGATGATCGATCCTACCGTAAGGCCGACATTGTCCCAGTTGCCGCCGCGATAGCCTTCGTCCTTCAGCGCCGTATTCACGGCTGTCACGGCTTCGAGGCCGTACCAGGACCCGCCAGAGAGAACGACCGAGTCCACTTCGGGGAACGGGTAGCCAATCCCCAGATACTCGGTATTCACCGTGCCCGGCCCACCGCCGCGCACATCGACCGCCGCCAGCATCTTTCGATTGAACCGGAACACCGTGAGTCCGGTCGGGCCGGCCTCATACTGGCCCGTTCCGATCTTGAAAGCCGGCCAGTCGAAGCGCAGCGCATCAGGCGTGTCGTAGCCGTCGTTGAGCGTAAGTTTCAGAGCGTCTTGCTCCGCGGACTGGGCGTGTAGCGCCTGCAACGGCAGCACGGCGGCCAGCGCCGCCAAGGCCGCGCCCATCATCCTGTATGCCCTTGCTCGCTTCATAAGAACCTCCATCCCGGCGCCTCGATCTTCAGAATTACGATCGTGGCTACGAAAACGAGATGCAAATGCAAAGGCCAGCGTTGCGCGACGCGCACCACCGCGGACGCTCCAGTCAGCTTCACAGGCACGCGCCCGGATGCCCCTATGATGCGGCGCTCAAGCTTTTCAGAAGGGGCAACCATCTTGGGAATCGCACGATCCGGTCTCCTCGCGCTTCATCGCTGGCTTAGCCTTTCAGCGATGCTGTTCTGGGTACTGCAAGCGGCCTCCGGCGTCCTGATCGTGTTTCACTGGGAACTCGAGGACGCCCTGATCCGTGCCCCGCACATCCGGACCGACCCGTCAGCGATCGAAACGCAGCTCGGCACAATGGTGCCGCCCGGCTCCGGTCTCGTTATCGAATCGGTATGGACAAGCGGCGGCGCGAAAGACCGCTACGATGTCTATGTCGAGACCCCGGACGGAGACGCAGAGCGTACCATCCGCATCGACGGCGCAGGCAACATCCTGCGAACGCTGACACCCGCAGAAAGCGGCGTGTTCGATGCGATCGTGGGCTTCCACCATGATTTGTTGGCCGGTGAAACGGGACGCTGGATTGTCGGCATCAGTGGCCTCCTGTTGGCAGGCAACATCGGAATCGCGCTCTTCTTGGCCTGGCCGGGGCGACAGAGGCTGCGCGCTTTGAAGCCTCCCGCCAAATCGGCGCGCGGTATCCCAAGACTCTATGGCTGGCACCGCGCTGTGGGCTTCTGGGGCGCCCTACCTGCGCTCGCGCTTTCGCTGGCAGGGGTTCTACTCGTCTTTCAGGACAGCGCAGAGGCGTGGCTGGCGCCGACGTCGATCGCCAAACCCACCGAACCGTGGACAGCCGCATCGCCGCCGGGTTTCGGCAAGGTGGTCGGGGCTGCCATGGCACTCTACCCCGATGCTCGTCTCGCCGATGTCAGCTTCCCAACACCCGACTCTGCGGTCTGGCGCGTCAGGCTTCGTACTGACGGCGAAGCGCGACGCGCCTACGGACGGACCACGGTATTCGTAAGCGGCAACAGCGGACAGATTCTGGCGAGTCTGCCAGCGTCCGCAGCCCCGCCCCGCAGAGCCTTTCTCGATGGCATCTTCCCGTTTCACACGGGCGAGATCGCAGGACTGCCGGGACGGCTCGCCGTTGTTGCCACTGGGCTTTGGCTGTTGACGATGGCTTTTCTAGGCCTCGTTCTGTGGAAAATGCGCCGACGTGCGCGGTGATACCTGGTCACCGGCGCACGCACTATTGGCAGCACCGGACGAAAGTGGGCACTTCTAGAGTGCGGCAAAGGGAACAAGGGAGACGGGCATGACATTCAGACCGGCACTTCGCAGCGCGCTTATCGCCGCCGCAGCGACCAGCTTCGCCGCATTGCCAGCAACAGCGCAGCAAACACCCCAAATCCTCACCTCCCCCAGCAAAGACGTTACGCTGACGCTTAGCGAAGGGACGTGGATGAGCGTCGATGTCAGCCCGGACGGCAAAACGATCCTGTTTGATCTGCTGAACGACATCTATGCCATGCCCGCAGCCGGTGGTGAGGCGAAGCCAATCCTCTCCGGCCCCGCGACCCAGCGCAGTCCGCAGTTCAACCCCGATGGACGAAGCATTCTCTATCTCAGCGATGAAAGCGGCGCGGACAACATCTGGATCGCGGATCCCGACGGTCGCAATCCCCGCCAGATCAGCCACGAAACGCTTGCGATGATCACGGCGCCGTCCTGGTCGCCGGACGGCAGAGCGATCGCAGCGACGAAAACCAGCGCTTCCGTATTTGAAATGCGAAGCTCCGAAATTCGACGCTTCGACGTGGCGGGTGGCGATACGCAAATCATCGAACCGCCGAGCAGTGGCAAGGATATACAGGAGCCCCGGTACGCGCCCGATGGCCGTGTCCTCTACTACACGGAACGCGTGGGCGGCACGCATTACGTCTATCACAATCCGGGCCTGTCGAACTTCGTGATCCGTCGCCGCGATCTCGCCACGGGGGAGACCAGCGATCTCGTCTCCGGGTTCGGCAGCGCGACAAGCCCACAGGTTTCACCGGATGGCAAGCAGATCGCTTTCGTGCGCCGTGTCGGCGCGAAAACCGTGCTGTTCCGTTACGATATCGAGACACGCGTTCAGACCGCAATCTATCAGGATCTCGACCGCGATTTGCAGGCCGACTATCTGGCGCAGGAACATTATTATCCGGCGTTCGACTGGTTCCCCGACAATCTCCACGTCGCCATATGGGGCAAAGGCAAGCTCTACAAGGTGAACATGCGGACCGGCGCGGCGACGGAGATTCCGTTCCGTGCCACGGCGCGACATCGCATTCACGACTCGCTCCGCACGAAACTCGATCTCGCGCCCGCGCGCGTCGACGTGAAAATCATTCGTCAGATCGCGCCTGCGCCTGATGGCAAAACGATCCTATTCCGCGCTCTGGGCTCGCTCTGGCAGCAAGATATGGCTGGGGCCGCACCGCCACGCCGCCTCACGACTGGCAAGGGGGCTGAATCTGATCCAACCTGGTCTCGGGACGGCCGAACGATCGCCTATGTCGATTGGGACGACGAAACGGGAAGCACGCTTCGCCTGCGCGATGTCCGCAGCGGCCGCGAGAGCATCGTCGTCAAAAGCCGCGGCATCATCGGCGAACCGAAATTCTCGAACGACGGCAAACGCATTGCTTATCGTATTCTGGAACCCGACAGTGCCATGGGCGGGGCGAGCGACCCAAGCGGCCTTTATGTGACCGACACGAATGGCCGCAATCCGCGTTTCCTCTCAAAGGCTGCCGGGCTCGTGCGCTTCTCGCCTGATGATGCGCGCATCTATTTCACCGGCATGCCCGATTACAGTGCGAAGCGCGCGGTCATCCTACGCAGCATTGCCCTTGCCGGCGGGGAGGCACACGACCATGCTTATGCCGAAACTGCGGATGCGGGAGATTTCACGCTAAGCCCCGATCTCAAATGGATCGCCTTCAAGGAGGAGCAACAGCTTCACCTGATGCCATTTGCACCCGGCGCCAAGACACCGGTGAACATCACAGCCAAGGCCAATCCCTCGGCGCGGACTCTGACACGTTCCGGGGGCTTCGAAATGGCCTGGAGCGCGGATTCGGCGCGCCTCCACTGGACGCTCGGGCCCAGCCTTTTCGGTACGGCACCGGGCGATAGTGGCATCGTCGACATGCCCGCACGAATGATAGCCCTCGCCGCTCCAACCGATATTCCCAATGGCAGCATCGCCTTTACGAATGCCCGCATTCTCACGATGACCGGGGACGACACCGTTATCCCGCGCGGCAGGGTTATCGTTGAAGGCAATCGCATCGCGGCCGTTGGCGCGGATGACAGCGTGACAATTCCGGCGAAGGCAAAAGTCATCGATCTCGACGGTCGTACATTGATGCCGGGCCTGTTCGACGCGCACGGCCATATCGACTGCTGCTACGGGACGAGCGTGATGCCGCAGAAGCATCCGACGCGCTATGCGGCGCTCGCCTATGGCATCACCACTAATTTCGATCCCTATGCGAACGAACTGCCAAGCTATGAAACCGGCGAAATGACGATCGCCGGCAAGATGGTCGGGCCGCGCTGGATCACCACCGGAAACGTGATTTATGGCCGCGCCGGAAAACCCGATCGCGTTTTCAACCGCATCGAAAGCCTGGAAGATGCCCGCGCGATTTCAAGGCGCAAGGCGGCGATCACCGACGGCGCGATCTTCAAGAGCTACAAGCTGACAACGCGCGCGCAGAAGCAGCGGCTTCTTCAGGCCGCGGCCGAGGGTGGCCAAATGGTCGACGCCGAAGGCGCCGGGCATTTCTACGACAATGTCAGCATGATTCTCGATGGCTACACCAACCTCGAACACAATCTGCCGGTCGCCACCTACTATGATGACCTCCTGCAGCTCTTCCGGAATTCACAGCTATCGACGACGCCGACTCTGATCGTCACCTTCGGCGAACTTTTCGGCGAGAACTACATCTACCAGCATCAGGAACCGTGGAAGGAGGCAAAGGTCCGCACGTTCATTCCGGGCGTCAACAATGCATACAACCCGGTCTCAGGCCCTTCGGATGCACCGCTCTATGTGCGTGCAATGCAATCCATCCATCAGGCGGACGAACTCTACGATGTCGGGTTCCGTTCGGTGAGTCGTTCGATCAAGCGGCTCGACGATGCCGGTGTGCGCGTGAACGTCGGTTCCCACGGCCAGGCCTCCGGCATTGCGATGCACTGGGAGATGCAACTTCTTGCCGAAGGCGGCATGGCTCCGATGAGCATCCTTCGCGCTGCGACCATCAACGGCGCACGGACCTACGGCCTCGATCATCAGCTCGGATCGATCGAGACCGGGAAGCTCGCCGATCTCATCGTTCTAGACCGCGATCCGCTCGCGGACATCAAGAATACGAACAGCGTGCGCTACACAATGGTGAATGGCCGGCTCTACGATTCCGAAACGATGAACGAGATCGGAAATCATCCGCGCAAACGCAGCAAGTTCTTCTGGGAAATGACCAATCAGAACGGGATCGCATGGAATCCTGCATGGGGAGAGGTCGGACGCGAGCGCTAGACACGAGATCCTCACGGTGGCCGCACTGTGCGCGTTTCAGGGCGCGCCGCCTGATGATCGACGGATGGCCCTATGTTCTGGGCGCGCAGGAGATCTGAGAACCGGATTTCCCAGCAGGTTGGGAGCGGCAGAAGGACCACATTCGCGGCATATCAGACATTTATCAGCGCATTTCATCATTCCGAAAGCGAACATCCATTCATTGTGAGAGCGTCTGAATGGGGCCACCTCTTACTGACGATTCAGGTGCTTTTTCAAAAAAGGACCATAATTCGCGGTGCGGTCAACGTACCGGACAACGCTCCCATAGGCGTCAACTCGCTTCATCTAGTTCCGAGAAACGGTCCCGCACCCAATCCGCGATATAGGATTTGACGGGCTCCATATTATCGGCGCTGCAATGTTCGACACCCCCCTCTCGCTCCGAGAACAATCTGAGTTCGACACAAGGACTGTTCACGGCTTGATCGCGACTTTGGTAGGCATATTCGCGCGGTATCTGCCTGTCTCTTGACCCGTGCGTGATAAGGAACGGCACGGTCATCTTGTCCATATGACCGTTTAACGTCACCTTCGGCATCAAGGCCATGAAGGTTTCCATATCCGGCTGGCCCCACACCCACATGACGTGATCCCAATAGTGGGGCACCGGGTTTTCGCCTTCGTTCTTGAGCCGGCGCGACTGGAGTTCGCCCCAGTTGTGGTTGGCGCCCCATGCGACGCACAACTTGAAGCGCTTTTCATAGATGGCGGCACGTGGCGCGTAATAGCCGCCAAGTGACCAACCCATCATGCCGATGGCGTTCTTGTCTACATCGATCCGGCGTTCCAGAGCATCGACCGCCGCACCAGCCCAGCGCTCTGAATCGTGGATCGCGGGCAGCCCATTGAGGCGCAGCGCCTCGCCGACGCCCGGCTGATCGACCGCGAGAACCGAGATGCCGCGCCGGACGAAGGTATCGCCGATCGACAACGCGATCATTTCCTTTACGCTGTCGAGACCGTTGCAGAAAACCATGGTCGGGCGTGGCCCCACGCCTTCGCCCGGGATGAATAGTGCGGGAAAGCGCGCGCCTTCAAACGGGATTTCGACGCGTTCCCAGCCGAGGCCCGACTTGTCGATCGCGCGCTGCATCGTCTCCAGCATCTTGCGATACATTTGTTTGCGCGGTTCGTAGTCACGCGCCTGCATGCGCTCCGCCGTCATGTAATAAGCGGTGGCACGGCGGTATTTTTCGCCCGCGCTCAGATCATGCCCTGCCGCTTCGCATTGCTCGCCAAGTTCAACCAACCGATCAGCCATTCGGCCCCAGCTTTCGAAGAACGCCGCCGTTCCCTTGTCAGCGCCCTCGCGCGCGATTTCGCGCACTTCGTCGTTGGCGCGGTCGATCTCGCCGATAGCGCCGCCCATACAAAGGCAAATATTGACGCCGAGATTCCAGACGTAGTTTCCAGGGAACGGTTCGTACATCGTGTTTCCTTCAGACGCGTTGAGATGATGCAGCAGCTTCGTCCGCCACAAGCCGCTGATAGATGCGTCGCGCGCGCGTCGAACCGTTGTCGATGGCAAGCAGCGCAGGCTTCAGATCGAACAGATCGGCATGGCCGAGCGCTCGCTGCTGCGCCTCGATCATCGGCTTGTCCTCCTGCTCGAAGGCGGTGCGTAGCCCGGCGGCCATGGCCGCGTTGTATGCGGCGTCGTCCGTTTTATAGTTCCTCGAATTGCAGTAGAAATAATGCGATGTGGTCAGCGTTTCAGGCGTCATGATGTGCGCGTTCCACGTATCTATGCCCTGTTCGGGCGCGCGGCCAAGTGGTGTCGCGCCAACACGCAGGATCATCACGCCGCTTGGATGCCAGACCACCTCGGTCCACATGTCCGTTTGCATCATCGGATCAGGCATTTCCGGACGGAATATCGGAATCGCGGGTTCACCGCTCGTGAACCAGCGCACGAACACGGTGTTGCCGCGTTCCTCAACCTTTGCGCGTGAGCGCGTGATCGATCCGCCACCCAGCGTATCGGGGTGGAGATAATCGGCGTGCGAGAGATCGAGTATATTGTCTTCAAGCAGTTTGTGGCCGGCTGCCGTGTACATGTAGCCCTTGCTGAACGCGTGCTCGCCGGCATTATCGATGAAGCTCATGGCGGGGACATCATCCGGGTCGGCCCGTTCGGGGTCACCCATCCAGATCCAGACGATTCCATGACGTTCCAGACACAGATAGGTGCGAATCGAAAGTGCGCTTGTCGCTGAGCCATGTGGGTTGTGCGTGCATGCCCCCGAAGCACCATTGAACACCAGCCCATGATAGCCGCAGCGCACCGTGCCACCGTCTACTAAGCCCATGCTCAGCGGAGCCAGACGGTGCGGACAACGATCGGCGACGGCAAACAATCTGTTATCGGCGCGCCAGAACAGCACCGCATCGCCGATGATGGTGCGCGCGAGCATGCCTTCATTCAATTCGTCGGCCCAAGCCGCGACATACCAGCAGTTCCTGAGGAAACTCATGCGACGCTGCCTCTCCGGGGGCCGATGCCTTCATTCCAGTGCACCATCGGCAAACCGGCGACGGGACTCGTGAATGCGGGTATCCGCGTTGCTCGTAGACCGCCGAGATAGACCGTGCTGAGGTCGGGGCCGCCGAAGGTTATGCTGGCGAGCCACGGGCAGATCGTGCCGCCGCACGCCATCAGCGTGTCGAAACTGACCGGTGACCCGGACGCGAATTCGGCCTCGAAGCGGGCTGTTGCGGACGGATTGCCGTCTGCAAGCAGTTCGAGGAGGTCGCCTTCGGGCGTAATTGCCACGAGGCGGTCGGCGAAAACCATCGTGGCCCAGAGATTGCCGTAGGCGTCGAACGCGATGCCATCGATTGCGCCGTCGCCGAGGCTGGAGGGACCGTAAACCTCGCGATCGGTCAGCGATCCGTCGGGCTGCACGCGCAGGCGCGTGACACGCTTGGCCGTCGTCTCAGCGACATAAAGCCATTCTTCCGCCGCGTCGAAACGGATTTCATTGGTGAAATGAAATCCGTCCGCGACGGTGCGCGAGCCTTTTTTGTCGATCAGGCAGATGCTGCCGTCCGCCAGCGCGGGAGTGACCGCGTCGCTCCATGGATTGATGTTCGTGGAGATCGTCACCCACAGCCTATCGCGGCTATCGCGCAGCACGAAATTGACCTTGCCCATCGGCTTGCCGTCGATGCTGTCGGCGAGCACGCGGGTCCTGCCGTCGCGCGTCATTACCTCCAGCCGGTCGGTTCCGAAATTCGAAATGAGAATATCGCCATTGCGTGCGAAGGCGAGACCGTTTGGCAATGTACCGCCGAGCAGGCTCCCGGCAGCGTCAACGGAAATATCGAAATGCGGGTCTGCTTCCTGGACGACGAGCTGCTGTGAGCCGTTGCTGCCGATACGCATGACGCCTCCCCGCGCGTCCGCGCTCCACAGCGTGCCGTCCTTCTCGGCAAGAATGCATTCGGGGCGCTGGAGATCCCGGCCGAGATAGCGGATTGCCGATGGATCGACACACCAATCGCGCAGCGGATTATCGGCTCGTATCATGTCAGTCCTCGATGATTGCGACAGCACGCGTCCAGCCTGCGGAAGCGGCGCGTATCTTCATCGGGAAGCAGGCGATGGTGAAGCCGGCCGAGGGTAAGACTTCGAGATTATGCAACTTTTCGAGGTGGCAATAGCCGATGTCGCGCCCAGCCTTGTGGCCTTCCCAGATGAGGCCGGGATTCCCCGTCTCCAGGTATTTCTCCCGCGTATGGACGAACGGAGCATCCCAGCTCCAGCCGTCGGTACCTGTCAGGCGAACGCCGCGCTCGAGCAGGTACATCGTGGCCTCGTAACCCATGCCGCAGCCGGCGGTCACATAGTCGTCCTGCCCGTAGCGCTTACCTGCAGCCGTGTTGACGACAATGATTTCGAGCGGTGAGAGCCTGTGACCAATCCGGTCCAGCTCCGCTTCGACATCGGCAGCCGTCACGACATAACCGTCATCGAAATGGCGGAAATCGAGCTTCACGCCCGGCTGAAAGCACCAGTCGAGCGGCACCTCATCGATCGTGATGGCGCGCTCGCCCTTGTTCATCGTCGAGGCGAAATGCCAGGGCGCGTCCAGATGCGTGCCATTATGCGTGATGAGCTCGATCCGCTCGATCGCCCAGGCCTCACCATCTGGTAGATCCTCGGGTTTCAGGCCCGGAAAGAACCCCGCCAGATCGGGCACGGACGTCTTGTGATCGATATAGTCGATCTTCGGGCGGAACGGAGGCGGATCGGAAATCACGTCGTTTTCGAGATAGATTGAGAGATCGATGATCTTGCGCCCCATGATCAGAACTCCACCCTGTCGCCGCCCTTCAGGCCCAGAATCTCGCGGGCCTCGGCGGGTGTCGCAGCTTCATGGCCCATTTCGGCGAGGATACGCCTGATCTTCTCGACCTGCTCGGCATTGGATGCGGCGAGCACGCCGCGCTCGATGAACAGGCTGTCCTCCAGACCCACCCGGACGTGGCCGCCCAGTAGCGCAGCCTGGGTGAGGAACGGCATCTGGTGCCGCCCCGCGGCAAGCACAGACCATTGATAGCTGCCCTTGCCGAACAGCCGATCGCAAGTCTGCTTCATAAACATGAGGTTATCGAGATCAGCGCCGATTCCGCCCAGAATGCCGAACACCATCTGAACGAAGAAACCCGGCTTCACCAACCCCCGATCGAGGAAATGGGCAAGCGTGTAGAGATGGCCAACATCGTAGCATTCGTGCTCAAAGCGCGTGCCCGCGTCCGCCATCGTTTCCAGAATATAGGCAATGTCGCGGAAGGTGTTTCGGAAGATATAGTCATCCGAATTCTTCACATAGGCCTCTTCCCACGGATGCTTCCAGCTCTTGATCCGCGCCGCTGCAGGAAAGAAGGCGAAGTTGATCGATCCCATGTTCAGGGAGGCGATCTCGGGTTTAAACCGCGCAGCCGCCGCCAGCCGCTCCGCCACGGTCATTGTGACGGCGCCGCCCGTCGTGATGTTGATCACGGCGTCGGTCGCCTGTCTGATGACGGGGAGGAAGCGCGCATAGACGTCGGGATCGCCCGTCGGACGCCCGTCCTCTGGAACGCGCGCATGAAGGTGCAGGATCGCCGCGCCCGCCTCGGCGGCTGCGATCGACTGGTCGGCGATCTGCTGCGGCGTCAGCGGTAGCGCATCCGACATGCTGGGAACGTGCGCGCTGCCCGTCACCGCGCAGGAAATGATGATCTTCGCCATTATCCGGCTACCTGTTCGTCTTTGATAAGCTTGCGAAGGATGCGCCGCGCGCGCACCGCCCCGGCGTCACCTTCGAGAATGACCGGATGTAGATCCCAGAAGTCCTCACCGCCGATGGCACCGTGCTGCGCCATGATCATCGGCTTGTCCTGCTGTTCGAACGCAATCTGGAACCCCTCATCAAGCGCCGCGTGCAAGGCTTCGTCGTCGAGCCGGAAATCGCGGGCGTTTGACCAGAAATAATGGGTACTTTCGTCCGTTTCGGGGGTCATCAGATGCACGCCAGGCGTTTCCCGGCCGATCCGTTCGGGCTCGCCAGCAGCCGTCACGCCGACGACAAGCTGCATGTTACCGGGCGGATACCAGGTCACGTCGAGCCAGCGATCCACCGGTTCGCCGCTGGTCTCGTAAAGCACTTCGAGCGCCATCGGCAGGATCTCGTTGCGCGTCAGCCGATTGGAATGAACGACGTTTCCCTCCTGCGCCACGTCGACTTCCGCATGGCGTATGGCTTCGCTGCCGAGGAGCCCTTTGTGAAGGAACTCGATGTGACCGAGGTCCATGATATTGTCGGTCATGTATTCGTAATTGGCGGGCGTATGCATATAGCCGCGGTTGATTGCGAAGCGACCGGGATCAAGGCCCACGAGATCGGGAATCGTCGACGGATCCGCCTTGCCTGGCTCGCCCATCCATATCCACGCCAGCATGTGCCGCTCGGCAACGGGGTAAGTCTGGACTTTGGCATTGGGCGGGACCTGCCCGCCGCCGTGCGGGTTCAGCACGCACTGCCCGTTCAGATTGAATTTCAGCCCGTGATAGGCGCATTCGATCACGTCGCCGACCCGTTCTCCCAGGCTGAGAGGCGCGAAACGGTGCGGGCAACGGTTGCGCATCGCACGCAGCGTACCGTCACTGCCGCGCGCCAGCAGGACGTCCTCGTTCAGAATACGCCGGTTGAACGTACCTTCGTCGGGAACCTCATCGCTCCACGCAGCGACGTACCAGCAATTTCGGAGGAAGGGCATGTCCGTCTCCTCAGTATTCGGCCATCAAGGCATGCGTGGCACGATGCAGCAAACCGCCCTGGTCTGCATCCGGATTGTGGACTCCGCGCCACTCCTCCAGCTCCCACTCCACGAGTTGGTCGCAGGTATCGACCACATATTTTACCCGGCTGAAACGGCGACGCATGAACTCCGCCAGCGCGGCATCCAGCGATTCCGCGCCACCGAGAAGCTCACCGAGAAGGACGGCATCCTCAATGGCCATCGCCGCGCCTTGCGCGAGGTGCGGCGTGGTGGAATGCGCGGCGTCCCCGGCGAGCAGGATACGCCCCCTGTACCAGGGATCGTCGACCAGATGGTTCATCATCGGCCGATAGACAACGCTAGCCGGATCAGTGATGAGCTGGGATAGGCGCGCGATCGGCCCGGCATAACCGTTGAGGCGCGAGCGCATCTCCTCCGCTGCGGTAGGACCGTCATACCAGCGGCTGTCGGCCTCCGCCGTCACGATGAACATGTACATGAGTGTGGGCGACATCGGCACGAGGCCAACCTTGGTCTCGGGCCCGAAGTAGACTTTGCCCGTATCGACATCCTCCGTTCGCTCAAAATTGTACCGCCACACACCTTGGCCGTTGAAGCGCGGTTTGTAGGTGTCGCCGAACAGCATTCGGCGGGTTTCTGAAAACACGCCATCGTAACCGACGACCAGGTCGTACCGGCGCACGCTGCCATCGCTAAAGGTTACGTCGACCCCCGATCCATCGTCGCGAAATGAGATCGCGGTGGTGCCGAGACGGATATCCGTCCCCACCTCCTCCGCGCCCCGGATCAGGATATCATGCAGTCTCGGCCGAGTGATCCCGTTGTTGGACGGTAGATGAGGCGCCGCGCTGTTGTCACCGGGGGGATCGAGCAGGACATTGCCGTTCGCGTCGTGAATGCGCCAGCCGCCGAAAGCACCTCCCTGCTCCAGGCAGCGCTGCGCCAGTCCGACGCGGTCGAGTGCCCGCAGGGCATTGTTCGGCTGGATGATCCCGACGCCATAGACGGTCCAGCGCGGTTCACGTTCGATCAGATCGACCGCGATGCCCCGCTGTCGCAACGCGCGCGCCGCAACCAGTCCGCCGATGCCGCCGCCGATGAGCAGGGCTTTCTCGATAACGGCCATTACTGCTTGCCCCCGGGCACCTGCGGCGTCTCTTCTGTCATGTAGCGGACGTTCCAGGCTGGCGGCTGCTGGAGGAAAGGCGGCAGGTTGTGAACGAAATGCGCGAAGCCGAAGAGCGGCTCCTGCCAGTCACGCGGGACCCAGTTGTCGTCCACATAGTCGGCATCGGCGCCGTATTCCGCCTCCCCGCCAGCGGGACAGGGTAGATAGTAAAAAAGCGCTGAGTCGATGCGGTGTCGGCCAAGCCCGAGGTGCGAATGCGCCCAGCCCTTGCGAACCATGTGGTTCGCGCCGGCCATGATCTCGTCGATATCTTCCACGCCGAAATTCGCGTGATGGAAGCGCAGCTTGCCGTCCATGTCGGGGAATGGCGCATTGGCGTTGAGCAGAAACAGATTGTGATGATTGTTCGATCCGTCACAGCGAAGATACATGCCGAACCCGCGCTGACTGTCCGACAGACGAAAACCGAGCTCGTCGCGCATGAAGGCATAGCCGGCTTCATAATCGGGCACAGCGAAGACGACATGCGAGATCACCTTTGGACGTGCCCGTTCCCGCCATTTTCGATGCTGGTTGAGCCGATTGATGCGACCGGGCGCATTCACCGGATCGGGTGCATAAACGACCGGCTTCCGGTTGAAATGCCGCAGCCCCATAGCAAGCCCGAAACTGGTGTGGAAACGGACGGTTCCCTCCGCGTCACGCCGCACATCGCAGGATTTCGCGAGGCTGGCCGCGAGCGCTTCCAGCGCATCCGGCGTATCCACGCCCCAGACGACTTCCCTCACCCCGATGCCTTCCATCGCCGTGGCGGGCAGCGCGGGGTCCTTGCGGTGGCGGATGACGACGCTCGACCCTTCGTTCAGCACGAAGTGCCCGAGGGTTTCGGACCGCTCTTTCAGAGGCAGCCCGAAATCCTCGAAGAAACGCGTGGCAGACGCGACATCGTCGACGCCGTAAATCAAAGACTCGATACCCGTGATCGCCATTGCAGCCTCAGAATTTCACTTTGAAGTCGACACCGTAAGTGCGCGGATCGCGCAGATAGGTGAGGCGCGGATATCCCCAGAAATCCGCGGAGATGAGCTGGTTCGAAACGATCGTCCGATTGGTGAGGTTTCGGCCCCAGAGCGTTACCGTCCACCACTGACCGCTATCGTAGGTCAGGGACGCGTTATAGGTCTCGTAGGAGGACTGATAGGACCCGCTGTGCTCGTACGGGTCGAAGAACATATCGCCCGAAAAGAAGACATCGCCGTTGACGCTGAACATTGAAGCATCGCCGATCGGGATGTCGTATTGCGCGCCGATCCGTGCCGTATACTCGGCAGAACCTGGCAGGCGGTTGCCTGCGAGCGAGATCGGGCCTGCAGCTGGGTTGAGCGGATCGGGCGTGGTGAAACTGTCGAACTTCGCATCCAGAAGCCCGAGCGAGGCATCGATACGCAACCGATTCGTGGGTCGCGCGGTGAGTTCGAATTCGATGCCCTTGATCGTCGATTTTCCGGCATTCTCCTCCACGGTCTGCGCGCCCACGATGCGGGTCACAACCATGTCCTTGTAATCATACCAGAAGGCGGCGACATTCGCGGTCAAACGGCGATCGAAGAGTTGCGCCTTGGCTCCGACTTCGTAGCTCAACAGCTTCTCGGGATCGACGCCAGGTCCCGGCACGCCGATCGTGAAGCCTCCGCTCTTGAAGCCCTTAGAAACGCCGCCATAGAGCGTGAGATTATCCGAAGGTTCGAACTGCAGCGTGGCCTTCGGCGTAAACGCGTTGAAGCTCTTGCGTCCGCCTGTCGGAATTGGGTCAAATGGCGCGGTAAACACGCCCTCGGACGTACGCTTCTCATGGCTGTAGCGTGCACCGAGCACGAGCTTGAGTGTAGGCACGAACTCCCACGAACCGTGCGCGAACACGGCATAGGCCTTCGTGTCACCGGTCCCGCGCTGGTCGAACTGCGCGGCTGGATCGAAAAACAGCGGAATATGAATGAAGCCATCGACCTTTTCGGTGAAGTAGTAGCCGCCGAGAATGAAATCCCACCCGGTGCCGTCAGCGAGAAGCTGGACCTCCTCGCTGAACTGGTGCTGTTTTTCGAGCTGTGAAATCGCGCCCATCGACGGATTCGTACCAATCAGCTCATCAAGTGCGGTGAAGCGCGATTTGCGATAGGCGGTGATCGACCTCAGCGATATGTTGTCGGCGACGTCGAGCGTCGCCGTTCCCTGGATACCCCAGGCCCGGATCGTCCGGTTCGGATCGACGCCGGAAACGACGTTGCGGATGCGGCTGGGGAAATTTCCGAAGGCCTCGGCAAGCGTCAGCGCGCCGGGGATGCCGCTGCCGGCCTGATGAACGACGCCCCACGCGTCGTCAGCATGAAAATAATCGGCGATGATCTCGATCGAAAGGGGTTCGCTCGGTGTCAACTCGACCGTCAGCCTGCCTGCCTGTTCCTTCCGGTTATCGACGTCCCTACCAGTCGCGTCGTTCTTTCCGTAACCGCCACGGTCCACGATGAACCCGGCCGCGCGGACCGAAACCTTGTCGGGCACCACCGCCCCGCCAACGCCGAATTCACCTTGTACCAGTCCGTAGTTTCCGATGCTGAGTGTGGCATTCGCGGAAAATTCGTCGCTTGGCTTGCGCGTGATGACATTGATTGACCCGCCCGTGGCGTTGCGCCCGTAGAGATCGCCCTGTGGACCGCGGACGACCTCGATCCGGTCAACATCGAAATAGCTCATGACCTGTGCACGGGGGCGGGCGACGTAGACACCATTAGCGTGGTAGGCGACGTTGCTGTCGATGCCGAGCCCAAGGAAATTGTTCCCGACGCCGCGTAGATAGATGTAAGTCACGCCGCTATTGGTCTGCAGGTTGAAGTTCGGCACGGTGGCACCGAGTTGCAGTGGATTGCTGACGCCCAATCGGTCAAGCGCTGCGCCGCCGACTGCGGAAACCGCCAGCGGCACATCCTGCACGCTTTCGGATCGCTTTTGCGCGGTGACGATGATCTCGTCCACGCCCAATCCATCCTTGGACTCGGATTCCTTATCGATCTGGGCTTGAACGGCACTCGGCCATGCAAGAGCGACAATGCCCGCAATTGTGCGGAAACGAATCGATCGTTTCATTGTTTATCACCTCCCTCAAGTTTTTCTTATTGAGGGAGAGCATGAAGTCGGGTCCGGTCAGGCGGAAACTATATCGGCGGATGCCTCATACAAATTTCAGTTGTACCTGCGAGGCGGCTCCTCCCCGAGTTCACCGATGACGCGTTCAAACGCCTCTCTTATAAAAACCCGGGCGGGGTCCTGCTCCGTGCGTTCGTGCCAGAATAAAATTTCCTGTAGGAGCGGCAGTTTCATTGGACACTCCGCGACGGCAAGGCCAAGACGCGGCGCAAGAGTATTGGCAAGGCGGCGCTGCGATGTCGCCACAAGAGGTGTGCCGGGAAGCATAAAGATTTGCGCGGCGAAATTGGGCACCATCACTGCGATGTTGAAATCGGTCTTTGTCGCCGCCCACGCACTCTCGACAATCGTTTTCAGATCCTCGCCGAAATCCACGGTATTGTGACGTGCCTTTCGATATGTTCCGAGTGACATGCCATTGGCAATATCGACGTGGGCGGGATCAGCAACGCAGACGAAATCATCGCGAAAGAGTGGCATCGTGCGGATATGTCGGCTGGGCCGATGCGAACCATAAAGACGCATGTCATGCGCAGTGAGACAGAAATCGAGTTCTCCCATCTCGAGCCGTTCGAAACTCGCAGGGGCCAGCGTTTCGACCATGCACCGCAATTGTGGCGCCGTCATTGTCAGATGCTGAATAAGGTGAGGCAGGACAACATGGAGGCAATAGTCACTCATGGCGATGCGCCATGTGAAGGCTGCAGTCGCCGGGTCGAACCGGGGCCGCGTTCTGAGCGCTGTCTGCACATTCAGCAGCGCCTCGCGGACGGGCATGACAAGGGAAATAGCGAGCGGCGTAAGTTCCAGGTTGCGCCCCACACGCGTCAGCAATTCGTCATTGAAATGCCGCCGTAGACGTTGCAGTGAGCTGCTCGCGGCCTGTTGGGTTACGCACAGTCGCGCGGCCGCACGGGTGACGTTGCGTTCAGCCAGCAATATGTCAAGCGCGCGCAATAGATTGAGGTCAAAATGACTAAGCTGCATTCTTGACCCTCCTCCCCGATTGTCCAAATCGTCAAGAACCCATGTCATGCCTAGACGAGAGCGTGCAATTTCTCAATCAAGTCATGTACGCGCGCAAAGACGAGAGGGCGTGCGACCTTGAATCAACGGCTGCATTCCGATGCCGGGCATGATGAAGCCTCTTCGAAAATTGAAGTTTGCAGGAGTGACGCGGTATGCTCGCTACCAAGGGCGATGTCGGCGCCATTGACGAAGGCAGCCTCTGGCAAGCGAAAAAGGCGACGGCATCACCACGGTGACCACGTGGCAACCGCACGGTGCCCGCGCCTTTCTCTCCGGCATCCGCAAGAAGGGGGAACCCCTGCAGCGCGATACCCGCCGCGACGGTACGATCTGCTACAAGCTCATGGAGGCGCCGCGACCGCCGCACATCGGAACTGCAGGACCGGCGCCAGCTTGGGCGGCTGGTCAAACTCTCCGGCTATCGCCGTCGATCATCGAACACATTCACACCGGTGATATACCGCGCGGCCTCACGCACTCACGGCTGCTTGAAGCCGATCTTCCGCTCGACTGGGACGAGCAGGAGCGCGCTCGGCTTCTGCTGAGCGCATCTTCCCTCGCTTCACCTCAGCATCACGAAATTCGCCGTGCGCGAATTTAATGCGCCGCAGAGACAAGCGGCGAAAATCGCACGAATTACGCAGTAGAGACACGTCTCTGAATATCGGCCGCAACACCTGGCCCCGCAAACGCCGCAGAACTGCGGCCCTCTCGGGCCGCTCACCCAGAGAACGCGAAATCCAAAGTTTTTGGAAAATGTATGGTGCGTAGCGCAGTCCGGAGGTAATAGGTCTCGGTCCCTGTTTTGCCTGTTTTCCCCTGTTTTTTTTATTGAAACAGGCGCACACTTACAGGTCACCTGCTCAGGCTGCCCAGAATACAGTCAGTTCCGGCAATTCCACCCGGTGCTTCAACGCCCGTAGAAACAGGACTGTAACAGGACGCTATCAGGCAGCATCATGGTGCAGTTGCGCCTTGTAGCTAACCGCCAATCCGATATCATAACGCCATCCGGGCCGAGGCAGGCCAACAGGGCTGTAACGCGGCAGGCTCCGACGATCGGCGATGCGGAGCAAGGGCGGCAGTGCTGGAGCCATTCCCATTCAGCGAGGCCTGCCATGACTCCATTGAATCTCGCCCCTTATCGGCTTGATCCACCAGAAATTGCCGCGTTTCTGCACATTCTCCTCGCATACCCGACTGTAAAACCAGAGCGCACCAAGAAGCTGATCGAGTCGATACGTTCGGACCGATTCGCGATGCTGCGCCATGATGCTCCCGATGAAGCCCCGCTCCTGCTCGAGCAATTTCCAGCCCTGGCCGGTGGTAATCGTACAGAGCGCAAGGGAATCATTGCGAATTTCGAAGAGGCGCAACGCGTGGGGGCGGTTGTATTGGTCCTGATCAGGGACACGGTGCCCAGCTTGCATCCGCGAACCGGCGGCAAGCGCATAAGCATCGACTTTGCAACGCGAGCACTCTGGCCAAGATTGCCCGGTGAAGACCGGGAAAGGTATGAATACCGGCTTCATGACATCGAGCGACGCCAGATTCGGCCACGTTACCCCTTCGCCCATCTCGCTGCTGCGCTCGCCTATCTCGCCAGGGAACGGGCTGCCAGCGGGAAAGACATGGCGTTTTACTATACCGACCTCGGATTCCTGCGCCGCTGGGTCGCAAAGGCAAATGAAATCGCGGGATACATCAGGGCGACCGGCGGACTTGAACGCATGGCCGAACAACTCGTCGACATCGATTGGCAGGAGTGCCGTACAGGTTTCTGCCCCTCGACGGGTATCCTGATGCGCTATTGATAGATGGCTCCTCGAGCGATGGAGCCACCGATGCCTACACGTTCACCCCTCAGTATCCGTTACGTCCACCCCGATACCCTGCAAGCGGACCCGCGCAATGCCCGGACACGCGGCAAGCATCACGTGAAGCTGCTTGCAAGGAGCATCAAGGCGTTCGGCTTCAACGTGCCCATCGCCATCGACGAGAAGGGCCGGGTGGTTGCAGGCCACGCGCGCCTCGAGGCGGCAAAGCTGCTGGGGCTCACCGACGTCCCGGTTATCTGCCTTTCCCACCTCGGCGAGAAACAGCGGCTTGCCTTCATGGTCGCCGATAATCGGCTCCATGACCTCAGCCGCTGGAACCAGAAGAACCTTGCATCCATCCTGCTCGAGCTCTCGGAAGCCGAACTCGACTTCGACATTGAGCTGACCGGCTTTTCGGTCGGCGAGATCGATCTCATCGTGAACCCGGAGGACGAGCCGGATGACAACAGCAACGCGCTCCCCGAGCCCGGACCTGCCGTCACGGTGCTGGGCGACCTTTGGCGCCTTGGTAAACACCGCGTCCTTTGCGCCGATGCCCTGTCATCCATGAGCCTGGCGACGCTGATGGGCGATGAACAGGCCGACACGGTGGTGACGGATCCACCCTTCAACGTTCCGACAAAGGGGCACATCGGTGGGCTCGGCAGGATCCAGCACGAGGAGTTCGTGCAGGCCGCGGGCGAGATGAGCGAAGCCGAGTTCACCGCGTTCCTGCAGGCCACCATGCAAAATGTCGTCGCCGTCTCGCGGGATGGCTCGCTGCACTACTGGGCAATGGACTGGCGGCACCAGTTCGAGCTGATGAGCGCAGCGCGTGCCGTCTACGACGAGCAAGTCAATCTCTGTGCGTGGGTGAAGACCGCGCCCGGCATGGGCTCCCTCTATCGCAGCCAGCACGAGCTGTTCAGCGTCTGGCGCAAGGGCAAGACACGGCACCGCAACAACGTCCAGCTCGGCCGTTTCGGGCGGTCTCGTTCCAACGTCTGGAGCTATCCAGGTGCCAACAGCTTCAGCCGGGCGAGCGACGAGGGCAATCTCCTTGCCCTGCACCCGACCGTAAAACCGGTCGCGCTTGTTGCGGACATCCTGCTCGACTGCACAAAGCGCGGCGACATCGTGCTCGACCCGTTCCTCGGCAGCGGGTCGACGATCATCGCGGCGGAGAAGGTCGGCCGGCAGGCCTGCGGCCTCGAACTGAAGCCGGCCTTCGTCGATGTCATCGTCCGGCGCTGGCAGCGCTGGTCGGGAGAAAAGGCGCGCCGGGCTGACGGCACCCTGTTCGATGACCTCGAGGCGGCAGCTCCCGGGGAATAGCGTGCAGGTTTCTGCCCCTGTCGGTGACCGGACAGCTCTCACATCCCCAGACAGGGCTAACGCATCAGCCCCTGAAGGAGAATTTTCATGATCGATAAGAGGGACGAGAAAGGGCGGTTCAGGAAGGGCGCCTGTCCTAACCCCAAAGGCCGCCCGCGCAAGGACAGGAGCGTCAGTGCGGCCATTCTGACCGCCGCCGACGCGAAGGTAACCGCCACCGAGAACGGCAAGCGTCGCAAGATCCGCAAGATCGACGCAACCGCGGCGCAGATCGCCAACAAGGGCGCCGCTGGCGACATCCGGGCCGGCAAGCTGCTCCTTGACCTCGCGGCCCGCAGCGAAGGGGAGAGGCAGTCCGCGGCACCGGCGGACGCTCCGCTGACGCCTGACGACCAGCAAATCGTCGAGTGGTTTCTCGCAGAATACCGCAAGCACCTCGCGGAGAACCCCGCATGAAATCCCTGACCTATGACACGTTCGACCCAATAACCCGGAGATTTCTTGCTATATTCCTCCGGCGCGTATTCGCCGAGCTTCATCCCGGCGCCGCGTTCCAGGACAACTTCCACATCCATGTCATCATGGAGGAGCTCGAAGCACTCCGGCATGACCGGAACCGGAGGCTGGCAGTGGCCATGCCGCCGCGCAGCCTCAAGTCGATCATCATCTCGGTGGCGTTCGTCGCTTGGCTGCTCGGCCATGACCCGAAGCTGAAGATCATTTGCGTCAGCTACGGACAGGAGCTCGCCGACAAGCTCGCCAGCGACTGCCGGCAGATAATGCAGGCAGGCTGGTACCAACGCCTGTTCCCCGGCACCCGCCTCAGGCAGGGGCGTCAGTCCCTCGCAAACTTCGAGACCACGGCCGGTGGCGGCCGGTTCTCGACTTCGGTCGGCGGGACGCTGACCGGGTTCGGAGCCGACTGGATCATCCTCGATGATCCGATGAAACCCTCGGAGGCGCTCTCCGACACTGAGCGGTCCACGACCAACAACTGGATCCAGCACACGCTGTTCACCCGGCTCAATGACAAGCGCACCGGACGGATCATCATCGTCATGCAGCGGCTGCACGAGGACGACGTGATCGGCAACCTGTTGGGAAAGACCGCATGACCACGAGGAGAAAGTACCATGATGGAGTTCAGGCTCCTGTCCTTTGCTGCCATTGCGCAGGAGGACGAGGAATACGACTATGCGACACCGTTCGGCCGGCGCCGCCATGTGCGCCGTGCCGGGGAAGCCCTGCACCCGGAACGGGAACCGCTGGAGGTGCTCGAGGAGCAGAAACGATGGCTCAGCAGCGCCTTCTTCTCGGCACAATACTTGCAGGAGCCCGTTCCGCTCGAGGGCAATCTCGTGAAACGGAGCTGGCTCAGGCACTATATGCCGTTCGAGATCATGGCCCCCGACCGGGTGATCCAGTCGTGGGACACGGCATCGAAGGCCGGGCAGCTTAACGACTACAGCGTCTGCACGACGTGGGGCCAGAAGGACAATCGCATTTACCTTCTCGATGTCGTGCGCGAGAAGCTCGACTTCCCGGCGCTGAAGCGCCGGGTCATCGACGAGGCCGATCGTCACGGGGCGGAGCTCGTGCTCATCGAGGACAAGGGCTCGGGCATCGGCCTTTTGCAGGAACTGCAGTCTTCCGGATTCTGGAAAGGGAGGGCCGTGCAGCCGGTGGCTGACAAGATCACCCGCCTTGCCGGCGTCTCGGCGATGATCGAGGGCGGGTGCGTGCACCTCCCCCAGCACGCGCTCTGGCTCGAGGACTATGTCCACGAACTCTGCGGGTTCCCGGGGCTCCGGCATGACGACCAGGTGGATTCCACCTCGCAGGCGCTCGCGTGGTTCCGCGAGGAGGGAAACCCGGGCGGGCTCTATCACTTCTACAGGCAACAGCATGAACAGCGCCGTGCCTATGCTGAGGATCGCACGATCCTGCTGCGGGCAACCGATGGCATCAGCCACGTCGAACTCGATGGCAAAAATGTCCTCATTGGCCCGGACAGGACCATCTGGGTCACACCCCAGCAGGCCGGCGCACTGATGCAGAGAGGGTTCATTCGATTGCGGGAATAGCCCACTTATTCAGCGTCCGGTTGATTCGATGGCAATGCCTTCCTGAATGCCGGCAATGTTGAAGCAATGGCATCTATACGTTGAATGGTCGGAAACTGCGAAAGGTCTAATTTGAAGTTGCGGGCGTTTGCCACTTGCGGGACCAAACAAACATCAGCGACGGTTGGGCTGTCGCCGTGGCAGAAAAGTCCCGTGTCAGGACTTTCACACAGAAAGCGCTCGATTGCGTCGAACCCTTCTACCACCCAGTGCGCATACCATGCTTGGATCACATCCTCGGTGTGTTCCAGACCCTGACGAAGATAGTTGAGAACACGGAGATTGTTCAGCGGATGAATATCGCATGCCGTGATCTGCGCCAGCGAGCGGACACGCGCCCGCGATTCCGGTGTCTTAGGCAGCAGCGCAGGTTCCGGATATCGCTCTTCGAGATATTCGATGATCGCCAGGGACTGCGTAAGAGCCAAACCGTTTACCTCGAGTGTCGGAACCAGCCCTTGGGGGTTCAAGCTTCTGTAGGCGGCTGCATATTGCTCTCCCCGACGGAGATGATGTGCAACCCCTTGATAGGTCAGCCCTTTCAGATTGAGCGCTATGCGTACCCGGTATGCTGCCGAGGAACGGAAATAACCGTGGAGGATAAATTCGCCCTCCTGCATTATCGGCCGATCTTTACTTCCAGCGCCTCAAGACCGCCAATCGTGCCGCGCAGCGTGTCACCCGAAACGACGGGCCCCACGCCCTCTGGCGTTCCCGTATAGATCAGGTCACCCGGCATCAGATCAAAGTAGAGTGACAGCCAGTGTATGATCTCATCGATACTCCAGATGAGCAGGGAAAGTGGGCTCTGCTGTCGCAACTCGCCATTGACCTCGAGCCGCATCGTGGCGGCGTTGATGTTTCCGGCCTCTTCCTTGCGCGTAATGGCAGCACAAGGAGCAGAAAAATCAAACGCCTTGCCCGTATCCCACGGCCGGCCCTTATCGCGGGCCGCAAGTTGCAGATCGCGCCGTGTCATATCCAAGCCAACGGCATAGCCGAAGACCAGCTCGCTCGCCCGTTCGACCGGCACGTCACGAGCCGAACCGCCAATCGCGACGACGAGTTCGACTTCGTGATGGTAGTTTCCGGTCATCCGCGGATAGGCAATGGTGGCGCCGTTCTCCACGACGGCATCGGCGGGCTTCAGGAAGAAGAAAGGTGCTTCACGATCCGGCTCGAAGCCCATTTCACGGGCGTGGGCCGCATAGTTTCGGCCGACGCAGTAAATCCTGTGGACGGGGAAACGCCCGCCGCCGACGACCGGCACCGTTGGTGCCGTCGGCATATCAAGGCAAAGTTCATCTCGGATCACCGCTTTTCTCCGCTATTGCCGCGCGCTTCCCGCCAGATGCCGAGTTTTTCCTGCACGGCTCGATCGGAGAAGCTGAACAAGGTTGCTGTCGTTCGACAACGATGCACAACCGGATGCCAACTGGGGGCTACGAAGATATCACGCGGTTTCCAAGAAATACGGATGCCGCCGATTTCGCTCTCGCCCTCACCCTCGACTACTGTGAATACGGCTCCGTCCGTCGACTGATAGGGTGCAGTCGAAAAGCCTGCGGGTAGAAGCTGAATGAATGCTGCGATCGTCGGCATCGGAGAGCCACCGCTGGCCGGATTGACGAAGCGAAGCTTGTGGCCATGGCAAATGTCGGGATCACCGCTGCGTGCGAGCACATCGAGCGTTTCGCGTGATCGCTCATAAGGATAGTTCAGGATCGGCGAGGCAAGATCGCCGGGTTTCCAATCCACTGGCAACATATTGTTACCATAGCGCACCGTGCTGTCACCTACAGGGCGCTGTTCCTGCTGCGAGAGGGTACCGCCCGTTTCGGCAAAGCCCGCATCGAAAAATGAGAGGATCGGAATATCGAGACCATCAAGCCAGACCATGGGCTCGTTACTCTCGTTTCCGTGGTCGTGCCAGCGCCAGCTCGGTGTCAAGACGAAGTCGCCGGGGCGCATCACAGTGCGTTCGCCGTCCACGGCCGTATAGGCGCCACAGCCTTCGATGACGAAACGTAGCGCCGACTGACTGTGGCGGTGAGCACGCGCAATCTCGCCCGGCTTTACAAGCTGGAGCCCGGCATACAGCGAATGCGTGATCGAAGCGCTTCCAGGTAGGCCGGGATTTTCGAGGATCAACACGCGCCGCTCAGCTTCCTCCGCGGTCACGATGTCGCCGGCGCGGAAGACATGCTGGCGCACAACGCCATCATAGTCCCACTTCATCGGCACGGCCGGTGTAGCCGGTGTTTTGGGAACGAGTGCATGCAATCGCTGCCACAGAGGCGAAAGACTATGCGTCTCGATTTCCTCGTAGAAGCGCTGCCGCTCCTCGGAGACAGCGCCCAACTGTGTTGTCATACCCGCCCAGCCCTCACTGCTTCGAGATGTTGGCATCAATGTTCCGCAGAGCCGCAAGCCCTTTGCGCTCGGCGTCTACAGTTGGCTGGCTCCAGCCATGCTCAAGTTCGATCAGGCCATCCGCATTGCCGTCGCGCCATGCTTCGGACAGCAGGGAAGCAAAATCTATGGTTCCTGCCCCGGGCTCGATGCGGCCGGGCATATCTGCAAGCTGGATCAGACCGATATGGTTTCGCGCACGTCGGTAAGCGGCGAGCACATCGCCGTCCATTGTCTTGATGTGGCCCGTATCGAAGATCATTCTGACTGCCGGATGGCCGACCCTGTCGAGCAGGGCCAATGTCTCGTCGGTGTTGGTAAGCAGCATGTTCGGAAGGTCGACCATGGGCTCAATGCCAATGACGATTCCGGCCTCGGCGGCAAGCTCACCGGCGCGCCGGAGATGCTCGACAGCTGCATCTTCCTGTGCCTTCCGCTCCCGCTGCGGGTCACCCGTGACGAGGACGGCCACGACACCCGCGCCGAGCGAGCGCGCCAATGGGATCGAGCGGCTGAAATGTCCCCCGATGCTCTCCCACGCTGCAATTCCATCCTGCACCCAAAGGGGTGACATGACCGCCTCGAGAGGAGCAAATACGATGCAGCCCGAAGCGATATCGAAGGACTCGAGTGCGGTACAAAAGCGCGCCACCTCCTCGTCGGGGCGGCTGGTGGCCCAAGGGTAAAGCACGCCGCCAAACCCCTGCCCAGCGGCAAAGGCAACATGATGCGATGGATCGCTATTCCCCACTGTCCTATTGAACAGCGGTTCACCCGATGGCAGATAGCCAAGATGAGGGGCGTAGCGAAGTTTCCACGCGTGGCTCATGCCCGGGACTCCTCCCTGGTCATTTCTGCAACCTTTTCGGCTGCCATCATCACGGGCAGGTTGGTACCTGCGGCCATCAGTGTCGGAAATATGGACGCATCCGCGACGCGGACACCGCCAACGCCAATCACGCGGCAGCGCGAATCGACCACGCTTGTCTGCTGTGCGGGATCTCCCATGCGACAGGTGCCGGCGACATGGCCACCCGGCAGCACGGTGCGACGGACGAACTCATCGAGGCCTGCCTCGTCGGCGAGTACTGCATCCAGAGGCATACCAGCCTCGCGCAGTATCCGCTCGCGCAGTCCGCCCGGTCCGGACAAAGCCGCTGCCCCAGCAATGCTCAGGAATTGAGCCTTCCAATTGTCCTGCATAAGCAACAGGGCGAGAGGTGTCATCGCCGGCACAAACGCGGCATCAACGACGCGCTCAACGGGTTCATCGCGCACAAGGGTCGCAAGAAAACGGAGGCTTGCGACCATACGGTCACGGTCCCGTATATCGTCGAGCAGATTGAACCTGACCGCCAGCGACCGGTTTGCCTCGATGGTAACAGAGCCTTGCGAGAAAATCTTGTTGATAATGACCATGAGATTGGCCACCTGCCGCCCCAGCGGATCCCATGCGAGCGTGTTCGGCGTGCGCTCCCAGACGTTCAACAGCATATCCGTTTCCGGGCAGCCCGGCATTCCGGACGAATAACGGACCACCATGGGACAGGGAGGGCGCACGTGCCCTTTCTGCCGTCCTGCCGGCCGTAGATGAGCTGCCAGAATGAACATCGGATGGTTCAGCAAGTTGGCCCCGACCCCCGTACGGTCGACAACGACATCGATCCCCGCTGCCCGGAGCTGGGTGGCCGGGCCGATACCCGACCTCATCAGCAACGCCGGGGAATGCAGCGCCCCACAGCTGAGAATGGTTTCGCCGGCGCGGATCGTTATCGCACCTGTCCCTTCGCCGACGATGGCTCCGACGACGCGGCCGCCATCGATCAACAGGCGCGATGCCATGCATCCGGTGAGGATACGCAGGTTCGGGCGGGCGCGGGCGGCGGCGGTGAGATAGGCGGCAGCGGAGGTCTGTCGCGCATTCCCTCCAACGTTGAGCGGTACGGGCCCAAAACCATCGCCTGTCTCGCCGTTCAGATCTTGCAGGTAGCGCAGACCTTGTTTTGACAAGGCTTGGGCGATTGACCGGGACAGGCCGCTCCATTCGTTTTCGGGTACACGTTCTATGTTCAGAGGGCCGTCACGACCGTGCACATTTCCGCCAAAATCACGATCGCTTTCGAGACGCTTGAAGAAAGGCAGGACATCCTCCCACCCCCAGCCCACCACGCCGAGTTGCCTCCACTCATCATAATCGGTGGGTAGACCGCGCTGCGCGTGCATCCCGTTGATCGACGACCCACCACCAAGGATGCGTGCCTGACCGAAAGGCAGCGGCCCGAAGCCGTTAGCACTGTATTCGGCCACCAGTCCCGGCCAGAGGAACCGGGGATCGTTGAGCGTGCGGAAACGCGTATCACGCACGGCTTCGGGTTCGCTCCCCGGAGGGGCGCCCTCGCCGGCCTCGATGAGGACAACCTTCGCTGCTGCGTTTTCCGAGAGGCGGGCAGCAAGGACGCAGCCAGCCGATCCGCCACCGATGACGAGATAATCACAAGCCCCGACGTCGGAGACGGGAGACCCCGTCACCATGCAGTTACCCCTCCGTCGACGCAAAGATCTGCACCGGTCACCCAGGATGCCTCGTCGGATGCCAGATAGGTAGCAGCATAGGCGATGTCCTCGGGCCGGCCAAAGCGATCCAGCAGCGTTTTCTCACGGATCGCTTGCTCGAAGCCGGGAAGGAGATCGAAGGCATATTGCGTCGCGGGGGTCACGATCATTCCCGGCGAAATCGTATTGGCCCGGATATGATGCGGCGCGCCTTCCAGTGCCATCTGACGAGTCATCGCAAGGACGCCGCCCTTGCCCGTTGCATGTGCCACCTGCGGCAGAACCTTCACGCCGCCCCATGCGGCGACCGACGCGAAATTGATGATCGATCCGCCCCCGCGCGCGACCATGTGGTTCCAGGTAGCGCGAACCGGAAGAAACACTATGTCCAGCTCGCCGACCATCGTCTTGCGCCACTGATCGAGTGTCATGTCCGGTATCGGCGCGAACTCTACGCGGCCAGCAGCCGTGACCAGTATATCGATACCGCCGTGGTTGGCAGCAGTTTCATCCATCAACGCCGCGACCTGCACCTCATCAAGGAGGTCGACGGGCGCCCTTACCTCGATCGGAAAGCCTTCCGCCTCGGACATCGCGCCGGTTTCCTCCGCGTTGACCGCGTCCACGTCGCAACCGACGACCTGCGCTCCCTCACGCGCGAACATGAGCGCACAGCCACGTCCGATACCACTCGCGATACCAGTTACCACCGCTACTTTCCCAGCCAGCCGACCGCTCATACCAATTCCCTCCGGTCATCTTCGTACAATGGGCCGGCCCCCGCTTCCACGACCTTGCCGTTGCGCCATTCAAGGAAGTCGGAAGCGAGTCTGAAGACGCGATAGCCTCCAGAATCGAGAATTTCGTCGAGATGGTCGCGCAGCGCTTCAGCCGTGAGCTGGAGGTCGCCATAGCCGCGGGTCGTGCCAAGAAACTGGAAGGATGTATGGCCTCCGCTCGTGTCAAGAATCTCGCCCGAAAGAGGACAATCCTCGTGGGCGAGAAAAGCAACCGCGGGGGATACGATTTCGGAACGCACGTAGCGGCGCCACCAGCTCTCGCCCTGTCCACGCATTGCGTCCGGACGACCCGTTTCCGAAGGCTTGAAAAATCCTTCCATCATGCGCGTATAGGCAGCGACACCAAGGGCATTCGACTTGATACCGTGCTCAGCGCCCTCGATTGAAAGCGCCCGCGAAAGACCCACCAGGCCAGTCTTCGCAACACCATAGTGGGCAAGGTTGGGAAGTCCGGCCAGTGCCGCCTGCGAGGTCGTGAAAACCAGGCGGCCGTAGCCTGCGCGCAGCATATGCGGCCAGACAGCCTTGGCGACGAGGAATCCGCCATCGAGATGGACCGACACGAGCCGGCGATACTCCTCGAACGTCAGCTCCGAGAAGGGCGCGAAAGTGACCGTACCAGCATTATGCACAACCACATCGACCCTGCCGAACGCATCAAGCGCCGTCTGCACAATCGAGGCGGAACCCTCCTCGCTCGCCACGCTGCTGACGTTGGGGACAGCGATGCCTCCCGTTGAAACGATCTCGCGGACCACTTCCTCGGCAACGGACGTGGATGAGCCCGTTCCATCCATCGTAACACCGAGATCGTTAACCACCACCATAGCCCCGCGGGAAGCGAGCTCGAGGCAGTGCGCCCGGCCCAGTCCACGACCACCGCCGGTTACGATCGCGACCCGACCGTCGAAACGCATCTCGTTCATTTCAACACACCCCGCCTGTCCCGATCAGTTCGGCCAGCTTCCCTCGAGCGGCGGAGAGATGTGGCGCTCCGCGCCCTGCTCTGGCTTGCGATCCGAGAGGATCGGGATCACGTCACGAATCGCACGCCGGATACGGGTTTCCGGATCAGTCCATACGTCGATCACGTAGCTACCTTCCGACGCAAGTGCGCGCTGTAAGGCCGGAACGATATCGTCCGGATCTGTGACCCGCTCACCATCAACACCCTGCGCCTTGGCGAGCGCCACGAAATCGGTGGACTCAGGCAGATCAACCCAAGGATTCTGAATACCCCACAGCTTCATTCCCTGACGGTTCGCATAAAGGCAGTGATTGTTGTCGATGACGACGATCACCTTGATCTTGCGTTCGGCGAGTGTCGAAAGCTCCATGAAGTCGTAATAGAAGCCGCCGTCTCCGTGGTAGCAGACAACCGTTCGTTCAGGAGCCGCCAGCTTTGCGCCGATGGCCACGGGCAAACCCGCACCAAGCGACATGTAACGCGAACCGAGCGGCATCGGCGTCATGTCCTTGTAGTGGAAGGAGCGGTAGAGCATGAAGGCCTGACCACCCGAATCACCGACCATGATCGTTCCCGCTGGGAAGGTCTCGGCCATCCGGCGGATCAGATAATATTGATTAATCGGCGTCCCGCTCTCACCGGAGAGCTGGTTATGATAGTCGTGCCATTCCTGCTTCCCTGTAGCAATTGCTTCGAGACGCGCTGCGCTTGCCGGGCGTTCGAGGCCGTCGCGACGGACCCTATCGATCAATTGCTGAAGCACTGCCTTGGCATGACCGGTGACGCCGAGCGTCGGCTGGAAAATCTTGCCAAGCTGGTTGGGGTCAATGTCGATGTGAATGACGTTCGCGGGCTTCTCAAGGTTCCACGCGCCCGTCGTCATCTGCGAGAAGGTGGTACCTATAGCGATCCACATGTCGGACCGCTGAACGACCTCGTTGGCGCTGTTCCAGCCGAACGAGCCAACCACGCCAGCGAACAGCGGATGATCGTCCGAGATCGCACCGCGTCCGCCCCACGAGGTCGAGACCACGGGAATGCCGAGTGCTTCGGCAAATTGCTGAAGCTCCACCGCAGCTTTGGCAAGATGCACACCCGCGCCTACAAATAGCACGGGATTTTTCGCAGCGGCGACCATCTCCAGAATACGGCTGATGGTCGCATCGGATGCCGCCGGTGGCTCGGGTAGTATGAGCGGTTCGGCGGGACAGGACGTGTTATTAACGAGAACCTGAAAGCCTAGGTCGAGAACGCTCGGCCCCGGTCTACCGGTGCTGGCTGACAGCACCGACTGGCGCACTGCGAGTGGCAAGTCATCAGACGTGACCACTTTACGCGCATACTTGGAAAGTTGCTTGAGCGCAGGATAGACCTCCGCGGAGTCCTGGAGCCCTTCGCGGAAATCGAGTGCATTGTCGAGGTTCACGTCCATCATGAAGAAGGGCGTGCTATCGACGCGTGCGGCATGTACCACAGGGCTGGCATGCAACGCGCCCACGCAGTGGAAGACGCAGGCCGAGGCTGCACGCCCCAAGATGCGATTGTAGCCATAGGACATCCATGCACCTGACAACTCGGTGCGGCCGTTCATGTTCGCAAGCCCGGTGGTGGCTATGTGATGGATGAGTGCGCCGGTCCCGCCCCCGGAGTAACCGAACACCATCTCCACATCGCACGCGTGAAGAGCTTCGACGATCGCCTCGGCGCCCGAGCGGCTGGCCGGCGCCGAGCCCGAAGACGATACTTGCTCCACGGGGTTGGTATTCAGCGTATCGTCATCCATGGCATCTACCTCCAGAAATTGCTCAGAACTTGTAACCAAGAGAGACGCCGTACGTTCGGGGAGCGCCGACCAATCCCTCATCATATCCGCCCGGGTTGTTCCCGGCGCTGAGAAACACATAATATTTCTCTTTGAAGATGTTCTTGGCCCATGCGCCAACGGTAACGGCGCCGCCTGGTAGGGTATAGTTGATCTGCCCGTTCATCAGATGATAGGAAGGCTGCCGTAGAATATTGTCGGGCCCCGCAAACCATCCGTCGTTATAACTGTAGTTAAGGTTGAACCTGGCCTCGCCGTCCCCAACCGGAACACTATAATCGACCGATGCGCTGATCGATAGATCGGGCGCATAGGGAAGCTCGTTGCCCCGGGCGCTGCCAGAAACAGGCGCATTGCCTCCGCCAGCCGAAACTGGCTGCGGGACAAGGAAGATTGCATTCGGATAAGACTTGAATTTCGAATGCGTCCAATTGAGGCCGGCCGAGAGATTGAGATGATCGTCAATACGAGCGACAACATCGAGATCGAGACCGTAAATTTCTGCCTTCGCCCCGTTCTGGATCACGGCCGCGACATTGTCGAATACGGTAACCTGTAGATCTGAATAGTCGTAATAGAAACCGGCAACATTCACCCGCAAATGCCGGTCCAGAAGATCAGTCTTGATCCCGACCTCATATGCATCGAGCACCTCAGGGTTGACCGGCTGAGCGCCGGGACCGCCAGGTGGAATCGTATTGTAGATACCACTCTTGAAGCCGCGATTGTACGACGCATAGACAAGGAGATTTGATGCGAGCTGATGATCGAGCGCCAGCCTCCAGGTGAGCTTTCGGAAGGTCTTGTCAGCGTCGGTTACGCCACTGATCGCTGTTGGCAATTCAAGCGCCGGAATAAAATCGGCCTCGGTCTGCCCTGTGATCGACCGCTTCTCGATCGTGTAGCGCAATCCGCCGGTCAAGTTTGTGTTTTCGCCAAGTGGCACCGTCGCTTGACCGAACGCAGCTCCGGACTCGACCTCCGTGAAAGCAAGAAAGCGCAGCTGTTGCAGAGGCAGCAATGACGTCCCCTCAATAATGAAGGGATCGTAGCTAGCTTTACCCTTAAGGTAGTATAGCCCGGCCACCCACTGAACGACGCTGCTCTGGTCTGAACCGAGCTGGAGTTCCTGGGAAAATTGCGACTCCTTCTGATACCATCCGGCACTTGCGACAAATGCAGGGACCGGCTGTGAGCTCCAGTACTGGTCCTTCGTGGCCTTGCGGTAAGCAGTGATACTGGTCAGCCGGATGGCATCGAAGTCGTGATCCCACTGCAGGCTGGCGCCGCCATGTTTGAAGAGGAAGCGGGGATGCGAATAAAGGTCAATGTCGTAGAAGCCCCCTTGGAAGATATAGGGATCGCCGACGACCGCAATCGGCGCCAGCGCGCCGGACTCTACGGCACCAGCCAGGTCAGGACGATCGGCCGCTGTTGTCGCCCCAGGGCCATATTGCGTCGGCCGTCCGCCTACAGGACTGAAACTATTGTAGGTACTCCCCTTCGACCTTGAATAGTCCATTGCAAACCTGAATTCATCGCGATCGCCGGGCGTAAACAGGACCTTCGTCCGTCCTGCATATTCATTCATCTTGTTGGCATCGCGACCGTTGAACAGGTTCTTACCCCAACCATCTCCCTGGATCGAAAAATAGCCCGCGACATCCATTGCAAGGTTTGTCGAGAGGCCGCCCGTGAGGTAAAGCTGACCGGAGACCGTATCGTAGTTACCGTACCGTATTTCACCGCTACCGCCGAACTCCTGATCCGGATCTCTGGTGCGTACATTGATCACGCCGCCGGTTGCGTTACGACCAAAAAGCGTTCCCTGCGGCCCCTTCAGCACTTCCACTTGCTCGATACTGTTGAGCTGCATCATGGCACCGCTGAGGCTCAGGATATAAACGCCGTCGATATAGGTCGCGATTGAATTTTCGGTGCCCGCGGGAATTGCCGTGGTGCCCACGCCCCGCAGGTGCGCTTGCGTACCGTTCATGCTGTTCTGAATAACGAGGCCCGGCACCACCTGCGCGATCTCGGCAGTACTGTTGATCCCGGAATTGGCAAGTTGCTCGGCTGTGACCGCAGAAATTGCAATCGGAACCTTCTGGAGATTTTCCGAGCGCTTGTTGGCCGTAACCACGATCTCCTGAAGTTGATCGGTCGAAACCTCGGACGCTGTGGCTTCTTGCGCCCTCACAGGCACCGACAATGCAAAGCCGCCGATTCCAACAGCGAGAAGCCCGGCAAGCGGCCTGCGAGCGATGCGCAGATAGTAGTGCGCGGTAATTTTCATCCGTTTTCCTCCCCTACAGTTTTTTTGTCGCGCACTCGAAGCCATTGCGAAGCGTGACTGTTAGCCAGACTAGTCAGCCACGATCGTCATCATGTCCATTAATCTATTATGATTTGCTGATAACACTCCGTTATGGGCGATTTTTCGGGTGCCGCTTGCAACCCGCTATCAGATAGATACGGAACGGCTCGAAAACGTTCGAAAGGCGGAACCTCAGTTCGGCGCCCTTATCAAATAGTTATTCTATACTTCATGCAGTCGCCAGGCTGTTTATATCAGAGCTGCGCGCTATGTACTGTGCAACCTCTCGCAGACCTTCTAGCGCGGGATTTGTCGGGTCCTTATGCCAAGCGAAGATCAGTTCGTAGGGATACGCATCTCCCTTGATTGGCCTGAATACTACTTGGTGCACATTTCCTCTCGCCACCCATCGGGGCACCAGAGTCACGCCGAGACCCGCATCGACAAGCGCAAGCAGCGTGTGCATTTGGGTGGCCTCCTGAGTCACATAAGGTGTAAAGGATGCAGCGGCGCACGCCGCGAGAATGATTTCAAGCACGCGTGAACGCATGGATGCCGGAAAGAGAACAAACGGTTCATTTGTTAGCATCTCGAGCGAAACGGCGCGATGCGACGCAAGCCGGTGATTTGCCGGCAGTGCGACCATAAGGGGAGCGGAGACGAAAGTTTCGCTTTCAAAATCGCCCTTGGGAAGTGGTCCGGGCATCAACCCGACATCAAGGCGGCGGTCGAGCAACGCCGCGCTTTGTTCGGCACGGGTCATGGCCTCAAGGTTCATCTCGACATCGGGAAACCGACGCCGGAACTCCCGGACCAGAGGCGGAAGCAAGGCGCATATGCTGTTGTCCACGAAACCGAACCTGATCCGACCGCGCGTTCCGGCTCCTGCGGCCTTGGCAACCCTCACCGCTTCTTCCGCCTGCTCGAGAAGGCGGATGCATTCCGGCAGCATTTGCCGCCCCGCCTCGGTAAGCCGCACCTCGTTGCCCGATCTTTCGAACAGATCGGTTCCCAGCTCTTCTTCGAACCGCTTTATCTGCTGGCTGATCGCTGGTTGAACGACGTTCATCCGCTCTGCGGCGCGCCCGAAATGCAGGTATTCGGCCACTGCCACGAAATAGCGCACTCGCCTTAAATCCATTTTTTGTCCTTCAGAGCCTGCCATCAACCGGCGGGCGTCGCTGGCTGACAGAGATTTTCTTCTCCGCAATTTTACCTGCGACCGCCCGCTCAGTACGCCAACCCAGTTGACCCGAAAGTGAGTTGCAGGCTTCTCGCAATAGCTTTGCCGGCTGCCCGGAAGGGTCGTCATCAAGAATTCCGACGGGGCCCACAATGGAAAGTGTCGCGAGCGGGAAACCCGCCCTATCAAGGATCGGAGCCGCCATCGCCGTGAATTCCGAGAGCAGGAGACCACGCGCTGCTGTTACCCCGTCACGCTCGAAATCGGCTCGAAGTCGCGCAACTTCTTCGGCAATCGCATTGTCACGATATGGCCCAGTGCCCGCCGCATCGTGTTCGATCTTCAAGGCGAGATCGCACTCCGACTGGGGCAGGGTCGAGAGGAAGCAGCGCCCAACCGCCGATCTGCGCATCGGAAAGACCGTCCCCACGCGAATTTCGAGAACGGTTCTTACACGTCCGTCCACTCTGTCCACGGCAACCGGGCCGCGGTTCCCCCAAACGGTCAGGAATGCCGTGAAACCAAGACTGTCGGCAAGCCGGTGGAGTTCGCGGCGGGCAGAATGAACAATGTCGAACTGCGCAAGGGCAGAGAGGCCCAGCCCTATGATGGCGGGGCCCAGACTGTAACAGCCGCTCACGGGATCCTGCGCGACGAGCTCCGTTTTCAAAAGACTGATCAGATAGAAACGAAGGTTGTTCGGGGGAATGCCGGCAACCGCTGCGATGTGCCGCAACGGCACTGGATGACTCTCGACCGCCAGCACTCCGAGGATACGCGCGGCCGTTTCAACAGCCTGAATGCCTTTTGTTATTTCCATTCCATCACGCTGAGTGATTGCCCCGCGGAAAACAAGAATCAAAACTATATTGTTTACGTACAATATAGTTGTTAACTCAAATCAATCAGAGGAGCAAGGTTGAGATGTTCATTCGCGAAAGCTGGTATGTCGCCGGTTGGGCTTCAGAACTCGGGTCCGGCAATATCGCCCGAACCGTTCTCGGCGAACCGGTGTTGATTTTCCGTTCTGGCGATGGGGCGGCGGCTGCCTTGCTGGATCGCTGCCCACACCGCGCGCTACCGCTCAGCATGGGAGACGTGAAGCGGGGTATTGTGCGGTGCGCCTATCATGGAATGGAATTCGATGGGACGGGCACATGCGTCAGAATTCCAAGCCAAGACAAAATTCCGCCGAGCGCAAGAGTTCGGGCGTTCCCGCTTGTCGAACGCAATGGCCTGTTGTGGATCTGGCCGGGCGACGCCTCCCGGGCAGACAGCAGCAAGATCCCGGACCTGTACTGGCTTTCCCACCCGCATTGGGGCGCACGGGGCACGACCTTTAACGTCAAATGCAACTGGCGGCTGATCATCGACAACCTCATGGACCTGACCCACCTGACCTTCGTCCACGGGCGGACCATCGGCAATGCGGCAACGATCATCGGTGCCGAGACTCGCGCCGAACGGGCCGGCGATGCCAGCGTTCGAGTTACACGGTGGATGATGAATGCGGAGCCGCCTCCTACCTACATCCGGGCGGGCGGCTTCACTGGTCCGGTCGATCGCTGGCAGATCATTAACTTCACGCTGCCGTCTCTGGTCCGCATTGATGTGGGCGCCTGCGCCGCCGGAACAGGTGTCCGCGAGGGTAAACGCGTCGGTGGAATTGGTATGCAGAACATCAATCTCATTACACCCGAGACGGAGACCAGCAGCCATTATTTTTGGGCTCAGGCGCACGATTTCTCGCCGGATGAGGAAAGTGTCACCAATGCCATCTTCGAAGAAATCCATCGGACTTTTATGGAAGACGTCGACATCTTCGAAGCCCAGCAACACGCATTAGCGCGCGACCCATCGCGGCCCGTTGTTGACCTGGCCGCTGACCGCGGCGGTGTCCTCGTTCGGCGCCTGATTGATCGTGCGCTGCGTCAGGAAGCCACAGCAATACCTCTGCGCAATGTCGTTTGAAATCTGACGGGGGCGCTACCAACGGGCCTTCAGGAATGCGACTGCCGGTAGCATGAGGTTCGGCTTGTATTGTATGATCTTGCTGTCTTCGAGCAGTTCCAGCCCCGGCAAACGATCAATGAGTGTCTCAAGTGCAATACGCGCTTCCAGGCGCGCAAGGGGGGCGCCGATACAGGCATGACTGCGGCTTCCGAAGCCGAGATGACGGTTGGCGTTCGGACGACGAATGTCGAATTGCCTCGGATCGGTAAAGATCTGGCTGTCATGGTTTGCCGACGCGAGATGGATGAAGACGAATGCGCCGGCGGGAATGGTGATGCCTGCGATCGAAACCTCTGCGGTGGTCTTTCGCATCAGACCGCGCACGGGCGAGCGGACGCGCATCGTCTCGTCAACGGCATTCGTGATCAGGGACTTGTCGCGCCGGACGGCCTCCCACTGATCCGGATGAGTGAGCAGCAGATGGATAAGTTGCGCGATCAACACTCCGGTCGTGTCTGCCCCCGCGCCGGCAATGTTGAACACGTTCCACAACACCTCGGTGTCGTTCATTGCGGGGCTACCGTCATCCGAGCGCGCCTGAATGAAATCGGTGGTCAGGTCATCCTGGGGTTCGCACCGCCGCTCGGCGATCAATGACCGGATGTAGTCTTCGAAGGCGAAGACGCCGCGCCATGCACGTGCACGCTCTGCTTCCGGAATGTCCCAGGCTCCCGTAAGCGTGAAGATATCGTCGACCCAGTGCGCAAAATTCCGCGCGTCATCTTCCGGCGCACCAATGATCTTGCCGATGACCGCTGTCGGAATCCGCGCCGCGTAAGACCGCACGAGATCGGCTTCGCCATTGGCTTCAAAGGCATCGATCAGCTTGTGCGTAAGCTCACGAATCCATTCCTCGCGCGCAAGGATACGGCGCGGAAGAAAGGCGGGAGACATCAGTTTCTTGAGTCGCGTATGCGCGGGCGGGTCCGACATCACAAGCTGGTGATGCAAGCCGAGCTGCCGATCCCCGAATTCGCGATCGATTTCGGCAGGCCGCTCCATACGCGGCGAAAGCACAGACGAGCTGGAATAAAGCGCGGGCTCCCCGTAGATGCGATTAACGTCCTCGTACCGTGTCACAACCCAGAAATCGAATTCGGGCGCATAGAAGACGGGTGCCTGATCGCGTGCACGGGCGAGCACCGTATACGGGTCTGCCAATTGAGCCTTCGAGAACGGCTTGAATTCCTGAAAGAGCGGCTGCTCACCCACGTCCGATACTCCTCTCATAAACCGACCTGCGGCCGCGTATCCGATGCAGGCGGGGACCAAAGAACCCGAAGGCCTTTCAGGGACGGCACGATCAGGCTTTGCGTATAGTGGAGCGGGCCCTGGTCGGGAGCCAGTCTCAAATCCGGCAACCGGTCGAGAAGCACATCCAGCGCCTTTCGCATCTCAAGGCGTGCAAGAGGAGCGCCGAGGCAGAGCCTGCTGAGCGCGCCAAACGCCATGTGCTTGTGGATGTTGGGGCGGTGGATATCAAAACGATGCGGATCATCGAATACCGTTTCATCGCGTGAAGCAGAGCCGATATGAACGTAAACCCTTGCGCCTTCCGGGATTGCAACACCGCCCAGCTCGACCATACGCGTGGTCGTGCGAATGAGGCCGCGCACCGGCCCACGCAATCGCAGCAGTTCCTCGATCATTTGCGGCCGAAACGCGGGATTTTCACGAACTTCCCGTAACTGCTCCGGGTTGGAGAGCAGCATGTATACCATCTGGCCAATGGAGTTGGCCGTGGTATCGGTTCCTGCAGCGACCAAGCCAATCATATTGGTGACGATCTGGCGATCGCTGATTGGCGCTCCGCCCCCCTGTGCTTCCACGAGCCTGGAGATAAGATCATGCTGCGGATTCTTACGGCGATCTTCAATGAGATCGAACACGAACGCCTCAAAGTCGACGAAGCCCATCCAGCACGCCTCCGCACGTTCGGGAGGAAGCTGGTTGGAACCGGTAAGTTCAAACCAGTTCTCGGCCCATTCCTTGAAACGGTGAGTATCTTCGCGGGGTACGCCTATGAGACGTGAAAGGACACTCACGGTCAGCGGCCATGTGAATGCGGAGACGAGGTCCGCCTCGCCGTCGGCAACAAAGCTGTCGACAAGCTGGTTGAGACGCGACACGATCCAGTCGTCCATTCCGACGAGCGCCTTCTGGAAGACAGTGACCAGAACGCGCTTGGGCGTCATGTGATGCGGCGGATCGAGCACATTGATGTTGTTGTCGACAGGCAGCTTCCACTGCTCTCCTACGCGATCGATGACAGCCTGCGTCTTCGGGCTGAGAGGTTGATGTGCCCCGCCATTGGAAAATGTTACCATGTCCTTGTAGATCGACATCACGTCGTCCCGGCGGGTAACCACCCAAAGATCGTACTTGTCCATGTAGAACACGGGCTGTTCCGCGCGCGCAGCCGCCAGTATGGGATGAGGGTTGGAAATCTGCTCCGGATGGAGCGGATCGAAGGCCGGAAAATGCGGGCAGCCGCCGGCTTTGGGCTTCACGGAAGTCTCGCTCATCTTGTTTCTCTTGCAATCGGTTATTCCACCGTGTCCCGAGCATCGCCGAGGGCCCCGAACTGGCGCTGAAAATCCCCAAGATCAAAATAATCCCGCCATTCCGCTATATATCCATCGCGAATGCGGAAACTTCCCATCAGGGGAATGGACATCCGCGCACCATCGGCACGCACGAATTCATCGAGGCGCTCTGTCAACACGACATTTCCGCAGCCGGCGATCGCAATCGTCTTCCACTGTGCGACAAAATCTGAACCAACGCCGAAGCCGTGGGTAAACGTCCTCACCGCCGCGCGACCATTTATCGGCTCCATCGGTATATTGTGATAGAAGACGTCTTCGGCCAGCATATCGATTGCTTCATCGATGCGGCCCGCGTTGAAATGCGCGAGGAACGTTTCAACGATTTCTCTCGGCCCGGACATCAGGACGGCGCCTTTCGGACAGCAACCCGTGTACAGTGGCCCGGCATTCTCAATCCTCCCCGTTCGCCGCCGGTCTGGAACCGGTCTGGAATATGAGCGAAGTTTCCGGACGGCCGCATATAATGTCAACTAATCAAAACTGATCATGTGATCATTTAATCTTATTACGTACAGACTATACCCAATCATCTCTCGTGATCGCCATTTCACGATTATCTATTTGACTTGGCGCGACTTCGCATAGGACCAATAAAGTTTCCATGCAGCATTGTGATTGTCATCGCCCAAGGCGCATACGGCCACTTTCTCATGCGGCCATGGATAAGACTCAACATCTCCGAGAGGCAGGCGGTTCGAAATGATCAAGGACGGCTTCCCGGCGGGTGGCGACAGGGACATCGTCCTGGTGACCGGGGCGAACAAGGGGATCGGCTTCGAAGTTGTGCGTCAGCTGGCAGAGACGGGACAGGTGGTTTTGCTCGGGGCCCGCAACAGGAAGCTCGGTGAAACAGCAACTGAACGGCTTCACGCCGAAGGGCTCGATGTCCATCTTCTGGAAATCGATATCACCGACGGCACATCGATCGCTGTTGCCGCGGATCGGGTCCAGCGGCAGTTCGGACGCCTTGATGTTCTGATCAACAATGCCGGAATTCTTCTGGAAGGCGACTTCGACAACGCAGGAAACGAGGAAGATGTCGTTCTGCCTCTGCCCAGCAGCGTAAGCATCGACATCGTACGCCGTACTTTCTCGACGAACACCTTTGGCGCCATCGCGATGATAAACGCCTTTCTTCCCTTGCTGAGGAAGGCAAAGGCAGCACGAATTGTCAATGTCTCAAGCCGTCTCGCCAGCCTTTCCCTAGCCGACAGGGTCTGTCGGGGCAGCGATGAGACATTTCTTGCACTGCTCGCCTACAATTCCTCGAAAGCGGCCCTGAACGCCGCAACCCTGCAGTATGCGATAGAGCTGCGCGAAAGCGGTATCCGGATCAATGCTGCCGACCCAGGCCATTGCGCAACAGACATAAATGGCCATCTCGGCGATCGCTCCCCTGCCGACGCCGCGCGTGCGATTGTCCATCTGGCAGGGTGTGATAGCGCCGGCCCAACCGGCATATTCTACGGAGAGAATGGCGCAATCGACTGGTAAGGTAGCTCTATCCGAGCACGCGTCGAATGCAGACTTGACCGCAAAGCCAGCCCTAGTCGAGCAGCTGGCCTGCCTTGACCCCGAGGGCTGCTGCAATCTTGTCGACGACGGTGATGGTGGGGTTGCGGGCGCCGCGCTCGATATCGGAGATGTAGGTCCGGTGGATGTTGGCCTCGAACGCAAAGGCCTCCTGGCTGAGGCCCTTTGCCTCGCGCAGGCGGCGGAGATTGCGACCAAGGCGTTTGCGTATGTCCACGGTGCAACAAGGCACCGGTGCAGACGATCGATCTACAGACGATGAGAGACATTCCGCTTGACTTGTGAGGTCCGTTCGAGCGTCTGTCCTGTCACTGATTGTCGACAGGGATGGCATGGACGCATTCGAGGAACTCGCCGCCGACCTCTTCCGCAGCGAGGGCTGCTGGGCCCGCACCGGCGTCCGGCTGGACCTTACGCGGGAAGAGAAGCTCAGGATCGGCCGACACTCATCCCCGCGCTGGGAGATCGACCTGGTCGTCTGGAAGCCCGCCGAGCAGATGCTGCTGGCACTGGAGTGCAAGAGCTACCTCGATTCCGGCGGTGTCCATGCAGCACACTTCTTGCCCGGATCGCGTTATGCGCACCGCTACAAGCTCTTCCATGATCCCGTCCTGCGCGAGACGGTGCTCGGGCGGTTGAAGCAGCAGTTCGTCGAGAGTGGCCTCTGCACGCCAGACGCCTGTGTCCAGCTTGGCCTTGTCCACGCCCATGCCACGCCCGGCAATGCCGCGCGGCTCGCCGCGCACTTCGAGGCGGAAGGCTGGCTGTTGTTCGGCCCGGACTGGATCAGGGCCGGTCTCCGGCGTCTTGCCGAGGGCTCGTGGGAGAACAGCACAGCAGCGGTCGTGGCCAAGCTGCTGCTGCGACGCGAAGTGGCTAGCGCAGGGACAGCTTCACCGCGTCGCCGGACAGGCTTCAAGCCTGCACCGCTTAACCTCGAACCGGATCATCAACAGGGAAGTTTCTCATGAAGACCAGTCTTGTCGTTACCCTTTCTGCCGCCCTCCTGTGCAGCGCCTGCGTCTCCATGGGCACCAACTACGATCAGGACGCAGTTGCTACCCTTCAGACCGGCATGACCCGCGACGAGGTCATCGCAAGGCTCGGCAAGCCGAACTCGGTCGCAACGTTCGCAGACGGGCGTCAGCAGCTTGTCTGGGTCCACTCGAAGGGCACCATGCTTGGCGCCAGCGCCCGCTCCGTCGCGCTCGTGTTCACGCCCGATGGAAAGCTTGAAAGAACCGGACAGGCACAGACCAATATCCAGTGAAAAAAGAACCGGCAGTGCCAAAAGGCATGGAGGGCATTTCCGCATCTGTAAAAGTCGAGGCCCATGTGCGATCATACACGAAATGGCTCTTCCCCCACCGCCGCTGCCCGATGGCGACTACCCGTTCAACGATGAGCGCGTGCCATTGTCGCAGCTGGCGTGGATCGAAATGCCGCGCGAGATGGAGGCGCTACTACGCGCGCAGGCCAGCGACAACGGCACCCCGATCATCCGCGGCGTGCCGGTCGAGCTGCATTGCCGGGGAACGGACACAGGTGATGCCATCTTTACGGTATACTGGCCGCACGACGACGACCGCCTTCACATGCTGGCGCCGAAGTCATTCCAGATCGGCCGGGCCTGAACAGCAAGACCGCCTCAGGGATCAGGCCTCATCGAGCTCGGGTACGAAAAGGTGAGAGAGAACCTGCCCTGACAACACCGGATCAAGCTGGTCGGCCTGAGCAAGAGCCCACCGCTCCCACCTCTCGACTGTTCCGGAGTCCATTTCCGACCCGCGCGTCACCATGGCCGCCTTCAACCTCGCCACAAGGCGCCTGATTTCTTCGGCCTCGGCGAGAAGTTCACCGCTTCGCCGCAGATCCTTCAATCTTTTCGCTTCCAGGGCCCCGCGCTCTTCCCGCTTTCGCTCTTCGTCCCACCTGCGTCTTTGCTGTTCCCATTCCAGCGCCTCCAGCAGGCCCTGCCGAAATGCCGCTTCGCCCGCGACGATGACGTCCGCGGCAATGGCGGCAAGTTTCCGTTCGAGCCTGTCCTCCCGGCCATCCTGCCAGGATGACGTCACACTCGACCGGAACTCACGGTCTATCGCAAGCCGTAGCGGCGTGGAGGCCGGCAAATCACCGGCCGGAAGATGACGGCCCCTGACGAGACGCGTTGGATGCTTGCCGACAACGGAAAACGAAAGTCGAAGCGTTCTCCCACCAATGCAGCACTCGATGGCAAGATTTCCGTTGTCATCCTTCGCACTTGCCGAATGCCCCCTGCGCGCCAGCGCGAGAAAGAGTGCGTTCAGCAATTTCAGCTGCCGCTGGCCGAGGGGTGTGTCGAACGCGGGCTTGTTCCAGTACCACTCCTTTTCCGCGGCTTCCCGACGTTTGGCCTCCTCTTTCTCGAGCAGGCCCACGAGGCCGACATGCGGCGTAGTCAAATCGCGGGGGATCCCGACATGCCCGATCGCTTTCAGTTCCTGCTGTCTCAGGGCATCGAGATCTTCGGGAACTTTCGTTGACGCGAACGGCCCGTCAACCGGCATGGGCTCGCTTTCCTCGACCAGAGACCTGAATCGGGGGTCGAGGACAATCCGGCCCGTCTCGCCGGGCCCGCGAGGGTCAGCCTCCGGAGGCCCCGGGACGGGTCGTCCGGCATGAACCCTGTTCCAGTGCCCCTGGGGAGGTGTGGGAATGCCGAAGCCCCGGAGCAGTTTCTTCAATCCGACGTCGGATATGCCCACCTTGAGCGCGAGGTCGCGCATCGGCGCGGACCAGGCGAACCTTGCAAGGGCGTCGGGTGTGACAAGAATATTGTCGCCAAGGTACAAACGCATTCAATCGCCTCTTCGCAGCCAGAGCGGCCTCGATCCCGCATTTTCAGGAATCAGCAGAGCCGACTCAATGCACGCAAAAGTGCCGTTATCGCAATATGAGCTCAAATATGTGCGCCATTTTTCTTCCAAAGGACTTGTCATACCCTCTTTTCGGACCGGATTGACTTGAACTACTGACGACTGGCATCCGATCGAGTTTGCGCAATATTAATCCGCGTCTGCATTACTGCGGCATACCAACAGGGAGGAAGCGCCGGTTTTGCTGCATGTCCGGGAAGAAGCCGGGGTAACGCCCCCGAGGAAAGCCGATGCCACACCGCAGGCCTCGGCCCTGATCGAGAGCATGCGCGACATCGGCTACTCTCTGGAGACAGCCCTCGCCGACATCATCGACAACGCCATTACCGCACGAGCAACGCGCGTGGACATTCTGTCCGAGACTGCCGGAGACAGCCCCGCGATAGGCATTCTCGACGACGGGACCGGCATGACCGAAGCCGAGCTTGTCGAGGCAATGCGGCCCGGCAGCAGAAATCCCCTCGAGGATCGGGATGAGCATGACCTCGGCCGTTTCGGCCTCGGGCTCAAGAGCGCAAGCTTCTCCCAGTGCCGCCGACTGACCGTTCTTTCGCGGCGCGGCGGCAGGACCTGCTGCGCCGTCTGGGACCTCGACGAAGTCGCCCGAACGAATGAATGGGCGATCACGCTGCATTCCGACATCACCGACATCCCGTGGCACGAACGCCTCGGCGAAACCGGCACTCTCGTCGTGTGGCAGAATCTCGACCGCCTTTCCGGCGGGATCGCCCATGATCCTGCGAAACGAGCCGAGCACATGAACCGTGCGATCGCGCTTGCCGAACGCCACACGCGGCTCGTGTTTCACCGGTTCATGGAAGGCACGCAGGCGGTCTCGCTCTGGCTGAACGGAAGACAGCTGGAACCGATCGATCCGTTCGCACGGAAGCACCCTGCCCATCAGGAAGATCCCGAAGACCGGCTCCAGCTCCCCGGCGGTGTCGTTGTCTTCCAGTGCTTCACGCTTCCCCATCACAAGGCCCTGTCGAAGCAGGAGTGGGAGGAGCTCGGCGGCCCGGAAGGACACCTGCGATCCCAGGGCTTTTACGTTTACCGAGGCCGGCGCCTTATCATTGCCGGCAGCTGGCTGGGGCTCGCACGGCAGACCGAGCTCACGAAGCTCTGCCGCATCCGGGTCGATATCCCCAACACCATGGACGCTTCCTGGAAGATCGACGTGAAGAAGGCGTCCGCCCAGCTCCCTCCAGCGGTTCGGGAGCGCATGCGACACATCGTCGAGCGTTTTGCCCAGACCTCCAAACGAACCTATCAGCGCCGCGGACAGCGACTGGTTGATGAACACCGCATGCCCGTCTGGCAGCGCATGCAGAGGGATGGCGTCATTGTCTACAGGCCGGACCTCGGTCATCCGGCGCTGGAAGCGTTTTCGGAAAGTCTGCCGCCTGATCTCCGTCAGGGTTTTGCGAATTGCATTGCCCTCGTGGGCGCGTCGCTACCCGTCGAGGCCCTGCACGCCGATTTTGCCGGCAGTGCCGAAGAGGTTCTTGCGGACGAGGCCGATATCGACACCATCCGCCAGACCCTCGAGGCCATGCTTCCGAGACTTCGGGGCCAGGGTTTCGACCGGGAGCAGATCATGACGATCCTGCGACAGCTTGAACCGTTCCGGAGCGCCTGGGCAATTGCCGGGGCCGTGGCAGATGAACTGATGGGGGATACGCCGAACGATGAGTGATGTGCTTGCGCTTCTCGACACGATGGCATCGCAGTTTGTCGCCCAGCAGAACCCGCCAACGCCTGAAAGCATCCGCGAAGCGATCGGGGCCCTGCGTGTGCTGCCCAGCTTTTCGGCGGTATCGGAAGAGGATGCCGAAACACTGGCCCGTGAACTCGAGGAGCGGATCGGCATCAGCATGGGTCTGGGTGCTGTCGTCGAGGACCAGACGGTAAGGCCCTGGCTCCATGATGCACGGGCGAAGGGTCTCATCGACCCATATTACTGGAAGAGATACGAACAGCTGCTGAGAAAGCAGAGACTTCCCCGCGATGTCATCATCACGATGGACGAGGTCACCGACCGCATCCTCGATCGCATGGGAAACCCGGCAGAGAACACCGCGTGGGACCGCAAGGGCATGGTCGTCGGCCATGTCCAGAGCGGCAAGACGGCAAACTACACGGGTCTGATCTGCAAGGCGGCCGATGCCGGCTACCGGCTGGTCGTGGTCATAGCGGGCATCCACAACAATCTGCGCAACCAGACACAGGCCCGCATCGACGAGGGCTTCATCGGACGCGACACCGGCAGGCTGGAACAGAAGGCGAAGGGCGGAGCAAGGTCCCGGACCATCGGTGTCGGCACGTTCGACGATCGAAGGGTACCGGTGAGCCTCACGAACACGATCAAGGACTTCAACAAGGCCACGGCCACCACCAACACCAGCCAGATCTCGTCCTACGCCGTACCGGTGGTGCTCGTGATCAAGAAGAATTCGCGGACCCTCGCGAACCTCGTCGACTGGCTCAAGGAGCATAGTGTCAACCGCGGCTCGGAGATGGTCGATCAGCCGATGCTGCTGATCGACGACGAGGCCGACAATGCCTCCATCAACATCAAGTACGGAAAGGACGAGGTTTCCAGGATCAACGGACAGATCCGGGAACTTCTCGGCCTCTTCCGGCGCAGTTGCTACCTCGGTTATACCGCGACACCGTTCGCGAACATCTTCATCGATCCCGATTCAGAGGATGAGGTCGGCAAGCAGGACCTTTTCCCGCGGCACTTCATCATCGGTCTTGACGCCCCGACGAACTATTTCGGCGCCCGAAAGGTCTTCATTGACGGTATTCCCGAGGAAGGTCGGCCGCTGCATCTGCGATATATCTCCGACAACGAAGACCTCCTGCCGCTGAAACACCGTATCGAGCACCAGCTCGGCGAGTTGCCGGAAAGTCTGATCACCGCACTCAGAACCTTCATCGTTGCGCGGACGATCCGCAATCTGCGTGGTCAGGCGGGGCAGCACGCGTCGATGCTGGTCAATGCATCCCGTTTCACCGGCGTTCAGAACCTGCTTCGCAATCGCCTGCACGAAGCCCTTGAACGCATTGAAAGTGCAGTGCGAGTCGATGCCGCGAAGGGCGCTGCAGCCCTTGCCAATCCGGAAATTGCCGCTCTCAAGGCTTGCTGGGCAGACGAGTATGCAGAGGCATTTCCGGACTGGGACAGCATTCAGGCAAATCTTCTGCCAGTCCTCGCCTCGGCTTCGGTCGTTGCCGTCAACAGCGCTTCTCCCGGCAGCCTCGACTATGACAGCCTCGGCGAAACCGGACTTACGGTCATTGCCGTTGGCGGTTTCTCGCTTTCGCGCGGTCTGACGCTGGAAGGACTGACTGTTTCCTACTTCCTGCGCAACTCGCTGATGTACGACACGCTGATGCAGATGGGCCGGTGGTTCGGTTACCGTTCCAACTACGAGGATCTGTGCCGCATCTGGATGCCCGAGGAAGCGGCGGGCTGGTATGCTCACATCTCCGAAGCCACCGAAGAACTGCAAGGCGAACTCAAACGCATGGAGCAGGTCCGCGCGACGCCGGAGATGTTCGGCCTCGCCGTTCGCAGCCACCCGAGCGCACTTCTCGTCACGGCGCGAAACAAGATGGGCTCCGGCGAGAAGCACGTGATGATCGGCCTCTCCAACAACTTCGTCGAGACAACCCGCCTGTCTGCCGAGCCGGCATCGATCCAGCGCAACACTCAGGCTTCGCTCAGGTTCATCGAGGCCATGAAAGAAGCAGGCCATGGCCCCGGGACGGAGAAACCCGTTTCGGGCGGGAAGCTGCTCCGGCGTGTTCCCGCGAGACTGGTCGACGATTTTCTCCGGAACTTCGACAATTGCCGCGAATCCGTGTTGTCCGATACCGATCCCATCAGGAAATACATATCGACGCGGGCGCAGGACGAGCTCTCGGAGTGGGATGTCCTGCTCGCAAGCCGTAAAGCCAGCACCGACAGAACTCCGCTCGATCTCGGCGGCTGGGACATCGTGCCGACGGAACGCTCCGTAGGCCCGGAAGACGTGAAGCGCGGCGTGCTGGCAGTCAGCGGCAAACGCTCGCGGGTCGCATCGCGCGGCGTCGAGCGGACAGGGCTGACGGACGATGAAGCCCGGCAGGCCGAACTGGATTACAGGACCTCCGAAAAGATATCGGAAGGCGCCGCCGTCAACTATCCCGACTGGATTTACAGGTCGGTGCGCCAATATCCGCTTCTGGTCCTTTTCCATCTCAGGATCAGGACCGAAAACCTCGACCCGGATGATCTGATCAGGATTCCCGATGCGCTCGTTCCGGCATGGAGCATCAGCTTCCCGAGGTCGTCTCGGCCCGACGAGAAGGTCGAATACATCCTGAACACGACACGGATGCGGGAGCTCTTCGGCGAGGACGACACGGACGAGGATGACCGCGATGACGGCGAGTGAAAATCCGTGGGAGGGGCTCGCCCCCGGCGAGGTTGACGCGCGGCGCGTCCGTTCCGTCGGAAGATGGGATTTCTTCTGGTGGGTTTCCGACAGGTCCGAGCCCGCGCTGATCCTGCGTCTCCCTGCGGATGCAGAAGAGGTCTCGCCGCTGCCGAAGATGCGCAGCCTCGACATCCGCTACAGGGACCTGCCCGGCGCCCGGGCGCTTGTGATCCTGCTTCGCGAGCCGGAGCAGCAGGAGCTGTTTGCGACGCTTTGCCGGGATGTCGTGAATGCAGGCGAAGCGGCTCAATCAGCGGACGATGCTCTCGCCCGCTCCATCCGGCGTACGCTGCGGTGGCATCATCTGCTGCGGGGCGGACGCAGCGAAATGCTCTCGGTGGAAGAGCAGCGAGGGCTCGTCGGCGAACTCCACTTCCTGCTCCACCTCTGCGACCTCGCAGGGCCGCGGGCAGCCATTGAAGCCTGGAAAGGACCGCAAGGCTCCGCAAAGGACTTCGAGATCGATCACTGCCACGTCGAGATCAAGGCAAGACGCGGCGCATCGAGACCCCACGTCCAGATCTCCTCGGAAGATCAGCTTGCAGATGTGCCGGGAGCCAGCCTCTTTCTTAACGTCTATGATGTGGACTCCGCCATCAAGCCCGCCGGGATGACGCTGACCGATCATGTTCGTGCTGCGGAAGAGCAATTCCGCAATGCGGACATGACCGCATACGGCCTGTGGGAAGCGGCGATCGAGGCCGTCGGCTTCGACTTCGATCACGACTATTCCGAACGACGCTGGACCGTAGGCAGGGTTCAGCACTTCGAGGTGGCGGGGAACTTTCCGAGAATGCCGCTCCCCCTGCCCACGGGTATCGGATCGGTGCGATACAGCATTGCGCTCGATGCGTGTCAGCCGTTCCTCGTGACGAGCGAGTATCTTGACAGCGCCATTTGCGGGAACTGAGGGACATGGACGAGCTCCTCGAATTTCACAGGGAACTGATCGCCGACATTCAGGGTGATGCCGACGCAAAGGGACTCATCACCGCCGAAGCATTTCTCGAGAAGGTCGGGGAGATCCTGGATGAGGCCGGAGAGGTTTCGTCACTGGATCTGTGTCATTTCGACGGTCGACACGGCAACAAGCCACTTCACCTCGACGCATTCAGCTGGGATGCGGAAGCCGGTGAAGGGGTACTCAGCCTCATTGCCTGCGATTTCGTTCTTTCCGAAGAGCCGCGATCAATAGCGAAAGACGAAATAAATCCGTATCTGCAACGTCTTGCAAATTTCGCTTCGGCCGCAATCAAGCCTGATTTTCGGGAAGCGCTCGAGGAAACGAGCCAGGGGTTCTTTGTCGCCGACCTGATCTCGAGGTCATTGAAGAAGATCGGCAAGATCAAGCTCATTCTCGTGACCAATCGCGTCAACAAGGCCAGAACGGATGCCAGACCCGTCGGCGATATCCGCGGCATTCCCGTCACATCGAACGTCTGGGACCTGCCACGCATCAGCCGGTTTGTCTCGTCGGGACAGACTCGCGAAGAGCTCGTCATCGATTTTGCCGAGGACTATGACGGCGCGATTCCCGTGCTCAAGGCTTCCTTCGACGGCGCGCCGTTCGAAAGCTACATCGCGGTCCTTCCCGGTGTGCAGCTGGCGGCAATCTACGAAAAATGGGGTGCGCGCCTTCTCGAAGCCAATGTCAGAAGTTTCCTGCAGGCAAGGAACAAGGTGAACAGGGGCATTCGCGACACGATACGCGACAAACCCGAGATGTTCTTTTCGTACAACAACGGGCTGACCGCCACTGCCAACAGCGCCGAGATCATCGAAACGGGCGAAGGCCTGTTTCTCATGTCGGCGGAAAACCTGCAGATCGTGAACGGCGGGCAGACAACGGCATCGATCCATGCTGCAAGGAAGCTCGAGCAGCTCAAGGACGTATTCGTCCAGATGAAGCTGACAATCGTGCCGCCGGAGCGCACCGAGGAAATCGTGCCGCGCATCTCGGAATTTGCGAACAGCCAGAACAAGGTCAACGCCGCAGACTTCTTCGCCAACCACCCCTTCCATATCCGCATGCAGGAGTTCTCCCGCCGCGTACTCGCGCCAAGCGGGGCTTCGGGTTACATCGAGACCAAGTGGTTCTACGAACGAGCCCGCGGTCAGTTTGCGGATGAACGGGGACGGCGGTCGATTTCGGAGCGGAAGCGCTTCGACATCGAGTTCCCGAAGGCGCAGTTCTTTACGAAGACCGACCTTGCCAAGTTCGAGAACTCGTGGCGCGGCCTGCCTCATATCGTGAGCCGCGGCGCCCAGAAGAATTTCGGGGAGCTGGCAAAGGCAATCGGCGAGGAATGGGGCCGCAGCGATGCCGGATTCGACGAAACCTGGTACAGGCGCCTGATAGCGAAGGCGATCATCTTCAGGAATCTCGAGCGTATTGTCCCGTACCAGCCCTGGTATGCCGGTGGCTACCGTGCCAACATCGTCACCTATGCCGTTGCAAAGCTGGTTCGCGACGCCGAGGCAATGAACAAGGCTATCGACCTTGATCAGGTCTGGAAGATGCAGCGCGTTCCCGTCATCCTCGAGCGCGCCAGTCTGGTCGCAGCGCAGGCTGCCAATGACGTGATCATCAATCCTCCCGCCGGCATCCGCAACATGAGCGAATGGGCCAAGCAGCAGGCCTGCTGGGCTCAGGTTTCGGGTCGCAGCCTCGCGTACGAAAGGGATTTCCACGACAGTCTGATCGATCCGCAGCAGGCGCGCGTAGTCAAACGTGATGAACGCCGTGAACGCGATGCAAGAAACCGGATCGATGCTCAGGCGGAGGTCGTGCTCCAGGGCGGCGAATACTGGGAAAGGCTGCTTGCTTTCGGGCAGTCTTTGAATCAGCTTACGGAACGCGAACAGGGCATCCTCCGCGCGTGCGCGCAGATCCCGGACCGGGTACCATCAGAACGGCAATGTCAGGTCGCTCTGGAGATCGTGAGCCGCCTTGAGGCCCACTACTGAACTCCTGTCAGTGCCTGCATCGACACGTGGGCTTCAACCATCGAGGATGTCCGAGAGGACTTCGGCGATCTGTCTCGCCAGAAGCGGCGGTACGGCATTCCCGACCTGAACATACTGCTGGGTGCGGTTGCCTTCGAAGAAATAATTGTCCGGGAAAGTCTGCAACCGGGCGGCTTCCCGGACGGTCAAGCTGCGGCACTGCATCGGATCGGGGTGAATGAAGTAGTGCCCATCCTTCGAGATGTGGCTGGTGACTGTCGCCGACGGCGCGTTCCACGACTGCACCCTGAACCGATCGGAAAACTTGCCGCTCTCCCAGTTCCGGTGTGCGGGCGCCAGATCGCGAGGATATTCGTCGGCCTTGGGCGATCGTTCGAACACCTCGGCAAACATCGCCGCGAAGGCGTAGCGGGCAAGGTCGGTTTCCATGTGGCCACGGGTTTCGTGATTTGGAAGCGCCTTCAGGCGTGTGTCGGAAAGCCACGCGCGCAGCCGGCTGTCCTTCGCCGGGACAAGATGACTGCTCGACCGCGGGGGAATTTCATCCATCACTCCGATCTGTTTCGCCCTGTCTGCGAGAGCGCTGGCTACGGCTTTCAGCCACGTGCCCTCGGAACGTGATGACCTGGCGGCGATCCGGAAGGCCGAGATCACGGCCTTTCGCCAGTTCTCCGGCGTGTCCTCGCTCCGACTGAGCCCGCTCCGCAGGGCGGGCATGCCCTCGAGGACACTGGCGACAGATACCCGCGGCACCGGCTCAAGCGTTCGCCCCGGCCCGTCGAGCGCCCCGCCCGAAAGGACGTCGCTGCGGATTCCCAGCAGGATGACGCGATGCCGACACTGCGGAATGCCGAAATCCTCGCAGCGAATGACATGACCGGCCTGCTTCCCGCGCGCGGGAACGAGCGGAAGCAGCGTATAGCTGTCGGCGGAACCACCAGCCGCCCTCAGATCTTCCAGCACCCGATCAAAGATGCTTTCGCCTGCCACGCGCGACGAAAGCATCCCCTTCACGTTTTCCATGACGAAGGCCACAGGCTGGAGACGGCCAAGGATGCGGATATATTCCCTGTACAGGAAATGCCGGTGATCCTTGATGGCATCATAGTCCTTGATGCCTCGATTCCGGGCTCTGCCGACAAGCGAGTATGCCTGGCACGGGGGGCCGCCGATCAGGATCACGTCACCTGCTGCCGTCTCACGGATATGGTCTAGGCGGGGGTCGAGCTCGTTCCGGGCCTTCTCGGTGCCAAGTTCGAGCATCACGGTCTCGTCCACCGCAGCCCGCCATTCGTCCGGGTGGTCCGCGATCAGGTCGTCTCTGGTGATCTCGCCGGCAATGTATCGATAGTAGCTTTTGGGAAGTTTCTCGAACTGCCGCGTAAACGCGCGCAATCTCAGCGTCCTGAACGCCGAAGGCTCCATCTCGACCGACAGCGCAACATCGAAAGTCCTCTTTCCGCTGGACTCGCGCAACGAGGAGAAACCTTCCGCCAGTCCTCCCGGCCCGGCAAACAGATCAACGACCTTGAAGTTGCGACGCATCAGTCCGAAAGTCCCCTTCGCGCCGCTCTCATACCAGGACACGCCAAACTAGCCAGGAGAAAAGAATGGCCGATGTTGTCGATGCAGCGACGCGCTCGAGGATGATGGCCGGGATCGGTGGCAAGAACACCAGGCCGGAAGTGCAGCTCCGGAAGGCAATGCACGCCCTGGGCTTCAGATACCGGCTCCATGATCGGAAACTGCCCGGGAAGCCCGATCTTGTCTTTCCTCGGTATCGGGCTGCAGTGTTCGTCCACGGATGCTTCTGGCATCGGCATGAAGGGTGCCGCTACGCTACAATGCCCGCCACACGGCCGGAGTTCTGGGCTGCCAAGTTCGAGGCCAACGTCGCAAGAGACCGGAGAGCGGAACTGGCCTTGAGCGAAATGGGATGGCGTACGGCGACGGTGTGGGAATGCGCTCTCAGGCGATCATTGGCCAAGGTTGCGGCGCAGATGTCAGAATGGCTGACAAGCGAGACCCCTCTCAAGATTGAAATATCGGACGAGCACTAGAGAAAAGCAGTTAAAGTCGATGGCACCCATCAGTCCTCTACAGCAATCCTCTGTTAGTCAGCCCACTTTCGCCTACCAATCCCACCAACGTACGCACCTGAGTGGAGGACAGTGAGAAGGCTTCAGCAGCTGGCAGCGCATGTGAGACCAGATTAGCCATGCCAGACTTCAATATGTCTCGGGAAACTCCATTCTCGATGATCGCATCAACCCCTTGGTAGGTAAACGTGGCCTTCCCCCGAAAACGTGGTCCATTTTGGTAGTTAGAGTTTCGGCTATTTTGCGCTTGGAAGGAGCGGAGAATGGCACGGAAGAACTACACAGCAGAGCAGATTATCGGGATGCTACGGGAAGCGGAGGTTCGTCTTTCCGGTGGCGAGAAGACTGGTGCGATATGTCGCGGCCTGGGGATATCGGAGCAGAGCTATTACCGATGGCGACGTGAGTATGGCGGGTTGAAGGTAACGCAGGCGGCACGTCTGAAGTCGCTGGAGAAGGAGAATGCGCGGCTCAGGAAGGCAGTGTCGAACCTGACGCTGGATGCGCTGATCCTGAAGGAGGTCATCGAGGGAAAGTACTGAGCCCCTCGCGACGCCGTGCTGGCGTTGCCCATGCCTGTGCGGCGCTCGGCGTGTCCGAGCGTCGTGCTTGCCGGGCGGTCGGCCAGCACCGTTCGACCCAGCGCCGTCCAGCACGGCCACGATCCGATGAGAAGCGCCTGACGGCATCGATCGTCCGGTTAGCATCGCGCTACGGTCGTTATGGCTATCGCCGGATCACCGCCCTGCTACGGCAGGAAGGCTGGACAGTGAACGCCAAAAGGGTTGAGCGCATCTGGCGTCGCGAGGGGCTGAAAGTACCACAGAAGCAGCCTAAGCGCGGCCGCCTCTGGCTGAACGACGGATCATGCGTGCGGCTTCGGCCACGCTATCGTGGCCATGTCTGGAGCTATGACTTCGTCGCGGATCGCACCCACGACGGCAAGGCGTTCCGGATGCTTACCGTGATCGACGAACATAGCCGGGAATGCCTGGCGATCCATGTCCAACGCCAGCTCAAGAGCGATGATGTGCTGGCTGTGCTCACCGATCTGTTCGTGAAGCATGGCCCGCCGGCCCATATCCGCTCCGACAATGGCGCTGAGTTTACCGCCAATGCCGTGCGGGAGTGGCTTGGCAGGATCGGCGTAATGACCCTCTACATCGAACCCGGATCACCTTGGGAGAATGGATACTGCGAAAGCTTCAACGGCAAGCTGCGCGACGAGCTGCTCAACGGGGAGATCTTCTATACACTCAGGGAGGCCCAGATCCTGATCGGGCGCTGGCGTGAGCATTACAATACCATCCGACCACACAGCTCGATCGGCTATCTCCCACCGGCACCCGAAGCCATCTTGCCTCGCCCTGCTGGTCTGCCCTACGCTCCGCTCCGGTCAGCCCAGCAGGGCGACCATAACCGCCGGAACTCTAACTTATCCGGTGGACCCGCCTAATGGGGCAGGCCAGATTCCCCAACCCTCCTGCCAGGTTAGTGAGACAGCCGCCTTCGTGAAGCCGACCGTGTTCTTTGATGAGATCAGCTTCCCGCTCCAAACAGGCGAGCTGGTCAGCGGCGTCAAAATGGGTGTCGATCCGATAAAGGACTTGATCGCCATCTCGGATGAGCTTGCGAATGACATTGCACTTGAAAGGATTCGACTCGCCGACAGGATGGTTGCGCCGGGCCTCTGCTTCATGTTCCAAAACACGGCGGTTTAGCCCCTTACCGACATAAAACGGACGCCCGTCTGGCCGACAAAGGACGTAGACATAGAATCTGCCAGAAATCGTCCGCAGGAACGACTCGACCGCTCGGCGATCACCTTCGAAAATCATAACGACTATGGATTCCTCATATGGGGAGACCATACGTGCAGAGCACAATGGCAAAGCAGCAAACACCAAGCCAAAAATAGGTCCGTGTACTTTGTCTCAGATCCGAGGAAGCAGAAAAGCGTAAGTGCCCATCCTCATCGTTTCCGTCGGTCGATTTGAAGCCGGCTCGGAACTAAAGGGCATCGGATATCCTTGTCTGCAGGTCTGGTCCTACGCGCCGGAAACCGAGAAGCCTGGCTGCAGTACGAATCAAGTCCGCATCATCACCACCCGCGTTGTCCTCGCGCGCGATATCCAACGCGGCCTTTACCTCGAGCATAGAAATATTCGCCGCCTTCAATGTAGCGCCGTTCTCAAGGGAGCGGTCACGAACAGGCGGCGCCTCCAACTGATCGTGTGTGAACCAGAATGTCCCGTCGGACAGCAGTTGGCTGTCCTGTGACCTCGCGCGGACAAGTGCTGCACGTGTGGCGGTAATTATCCGCGATCCGGCTTTCTCCTTTCCGAAGCAGGATGCGATTCGCCGTGCCGCCTCCTCAATGTGAATGGGGCCTTCTGCCTCTACGATCCGCTTGACGAGTTCGGCCAATGTCGCGGTGCTCACCTCATGTGGCTCCTGAGAGCTGCTCACCGGGAAAACCGCGCGCTGATATGCAGGCATCTTGCGCTCGACGATGTCCGGAATTGCGATTATCGGTTGCGGCTCGATCGGCTCGATGGACACCGGCCGTGCTCGGTTCGCGCCATTCACTTTGATGCCGGCTTCGGCCGCATCCTTCGCGGCAACAAGTACGTGGCGCAACCGTTCGATCTCCGCGCGCCGGTTGTAGAACCAGTCAGTGCTCCAGATGCGGTGGAAGCGCCAGCCGAGGTGCTCCAGCACGTCCTGCCGCAGGCGGTCGCGCTCGCGCGCCCAGAGCGCACTGTGATAGGCGGCACCGTCACATTCAACCGCGAGCACGTAGGTCCCCGGCCGGTCGGGATGGCGAACGCCGATATCGATACGGAATCCGGCAGATCCAACCTGCGGATCGGCAAGGAAACCGAGGCTGCGAATCACGTCTGCGACGTCTTCCTCGAACGGCGTGTCGGCTCCGAGCCCCGTGGGCAGGTACTCATCGAGCTGGCCAGTCTTGGCGAACTCCAGGAAGCGCTTGAGGATGCGTGGTCCTTCGCCAGCCGTCCTGCTGACATCAATATCGCCGGGATCGAAGGAAGCGAAGACTTCGCAGCGGATGCGGGCCCGGGTGAAGAGAACATTGAGCCTGCGCTCCCCTCCCTCGCCATTCACCGGGCCGAAGGACATGCTGGTGAGCCTTCCTCCCGCGACCGCTGGACCATAGCCGACGCTGACAAGGATGACATCGCGCTCGTCGCCCTGAACGTTTTCGATGTTCTTGACGAAGATGTCCTCTGCCTGCCCCTCCCGCATGAAGCCGTCCAGAATGGAATCCCCGCGGCGAGCCAGTTCCAGCAGCTCGGTAATGAGGTTCCGCTGCGCGAACGAGAAGGTCACGATCCCTAGCGACATACTGGGATTCTTACGCGCATGCTCCGCGACCCGGGCGACGATCGCCTCCCCCTCCTTGCGATTGTCACGTTTGCCCCCCTTGTCGTACACGCCAGCGACTTGCGTGAAGCACAGTCCAAAGGCAGGGTCGGCCTGAAGCGGGGATGGCGGAAGGATGAGCCCGTCTTCGTAGAACTCACGGTTCGAAACCTTGATCAGCGAGGGGTCGCGCGAACGATAGTGCCACTGGAGCATTCGCGAACCAAGCCCGCGCGCCTCACAGAGGGTTAGCACACTCTCCATTGCCGCTACCTTTGCGGCACCCGCCAGCAGTTCCGGTTCATCTTCATCGGCATCGTCGTTCGCTGCGAGCCTGTCAAAGAACGAGGAGGGTGGAAGCTGCTTCTGATCACCCACAACGACGATCTGCCCGGCGCGGGCGATCGCCCCCAGCGCGTCTTCTGGACGTACCTGGCTGGCCTCGTCGATGACGAGCAGATCAAACGTCAGCGCTCCTGGTGGGAGGAACTGAGCGACGGAGATTGGGCTCATCAATAACACCGGCTTGATCCGCTGGATCGCGGTGCCGGCGCGCTCGAACAGCCGTCGAATCGCCAGATGGCGCATCTTCTTGCCGATCTCGCTTCGGATCACGCCCATCTCGCCTTGAGCCCCCTGAGGAACCTGAGTCAGATGGCTGGCCAGAATATCGGTAACATTATCCGACAGGCGCTTCCGTTCCAGCTCAGCGAACGTCGTCACCAGCTCGTGGCGCTTTTCCATTGGGAGCTCGCGAAGGACCGGGGACTGGTCAAGCGCCTGGCGCCACAACTTCTCGGCGCGCGCGAACCGTAGTTCTACCGCCGCGGCAGGACCGTCGATCGCGCCTGTTCGCATGCGCTCCGCCAACTCAAGTAGCCCGGCGTCAGCCATCTTTCGATGCATGCGGGCGAGTTGCACCCATCCCGCGTATCGGTCCGTAGCGGCCGCCATTTCCCGGAGACGGAGGACAATTGCCCTGATTTCGACCTGATCGAAACGCTCGATTCCAAAGACCGCCGGGTCTAGATCGAGGAATTCGGCCGCAGCGGTGAAAGCTGGTTGCGCGGATGCCAAAGCCTCGCGGAGGCTGCGCAACATTATCGTCGCCGTTCCAGAACCGGCAACCCGAGTTGCCGCAACGGCCGCCACTGCGAGCGATGCTTGAGAGAGATTATTGCACCACATCGAGATCGCGATCAGTGATGAGAAGTCGCTCCGTTCTCCACGCCAGTCGTCACCAAGAATGCTGGCACCGTATGTTTGATCCGCCTCCCAGATCGCTCGCTTGCTTCCGACTTCGGCAAGTGCATCAATCAGGGCCACGCGATCAGCAGCGGCCTTCGGCAGAGGCCCCCGAAGCAGGCCGGCAAGCTCGCGCGACGCTCCGCGATAGGCCCCGCCCAGTCGAGAGAAGAACGAGTTGCATCCTGCAACAAGCGGTCCACGCAGTCTCGCCACCGGATGGGCAAACGCCGCATCGGTGAAGGTCGGCACCTGCGCCTCATACGCCGAGCGCCATTCGGCCCCGGCGTACAAGAGTTGTTGCAGTCGTACGGGGTCGGATGCATCGAGCATCATTACGGCGGTCCGCCCGGCGCCTTGGGGCAGCCCCTCAAGGCGCGAGAGCAAATCGGCCAGCGCGTCTGCCGTTTCCAACGTGCCAGGCTGGGACAAGCCCAGCTCGATAAGCGGCTGATCAACGGCCGCGGCGAGTTGCTCCAACGCCGACGCGGCATTCGTCAGTACAGTGGCGAGGCGGGCGAGGTCCACCGGTTGCAGGTCGAGATTGCGGGCACCTTCGAACGGGTGGGGTGCCTCGACACCCTCCTTGATCAGAAGATCGCCATAGCGCTCGATAGCCACCACCAGGTCGGCTTCCTGGTCCCGCGTCAGCCCAAGCAACGGCTCTGCATCCATCGCTGGCGGTGCGGCCCCCATGCCGATGTAGCGAACCTGGCGACTGAGTGCCGAGAATGCCGTCTCACCGGTGGAGCCGATCGGCTGATGCAGGGCTCTGGCGATGTCGTTAAGTCGGTCCCGCACGCTGGTGAGCGTGTGCGGCGGGTCAGGCATTCTCGGGATGGCCGAGGCTTGTGAAATCGTGCGGGCCAGCTCGCCCAGGACGATCTTCTTGTTTGCCGTGCGCGAATGGAGCTCGAGGCAGATATCCCGTAGGCCGACCTTGACCAGGCGATCGTGCACGACAGAGAGCGCTGCCATCTTCTCCGCTACGAACAGGACCCGTTTCCCGTCTTTCGCGGCGGCCGCCAGGATGTTCGTAATTGTCTGAGATTTGCCGGTTCCAGGTGGACCCTGAACCACGAGGTTGCGGCCTGAGCGAACTTCCTCGATGACCTGGGCCTGAGAGGCATCCGCATCGACCACGTGGAAGATCCGTTCAGGTGGTAGCACGTCGTCGAGCCGGTCCTCGGACCCGAATAGAGGACGTTCGCTTTCGAAGCCCTCGTATAGCAGCCCTCGTGTCAGTGGATGGTTGGCCAAAGCCTCGTCCGGCCATGATTTAACATCAAGGTCGCGGTACATCAGCAGCTTTCTGAAGCTGAAGAACCCAAGTTGTATCGCGTCCCGATCGACCCGCCACCTGTCGCGGGAGGAGATCACCGCCTCGACACGCGCGAAATAGCTCGACGGATCCCACTCCTCTTCGGCTTCGATTTCGGGAAGGACGATACCAAAGTCGTCCTTGAGTCTTTGCTGCAACGGGAGATTCGTCATGATGTCGTCGTCGCGCATGCGCACATCGTAGGTGGAGGTGCGTGCGTTGCGGACGAGTTCAACGGGGAGCAATACCAATGGCGCTTCGCGCTCGATCCCGGAATTGCGGTCCTCGAACCAGGTCAGGAAGCCGAGCGCCATATAAAGGATATTGACGCCACTCTCCTCCTCGGCCGTCTGCGCCTCTCGTGCGATCTTCAGCAGTTTCTTCTGCAGGGAGTCAGGCCCCAGCCGCGTTTCGAGCTGAACATCGGTGTATCGATCTGCGCCTGGGTCTTCCCCCGCCGAAGCGAGATGGACGGCATCCTCATCATCGGTCTTGTCCTGTCCGATCGCGAGGAACCGCATGGTCCGTGAACCAGACAGGATATCGTAAACGTCATCGGACCGCTCGTTGACGATGTTGATGACATTGCCGCGCGTATTCGCCCGATTGACGTGAACGAGACGATTTCGCGTGCCGGTCTCGACAAGTCGCCGACGTGTTTCGTCAAATAGTCTTGCGACCTCGGTTCGTCCTGATTTCCCGGACGCCGCTCCACCTGTCTGCACTGTAGCCATCATCAACCCCAAACCGCCCTATTGGCGGCTACCCGAATTACACCTCATGCCGTCCAAGCGCGCCCCTTACCAGAGCCGGATCAGCCAGCCCGTTCAAGCGCCTCGCGCTCGACTTCGTCGCGCAGCGCTTCGGTGCTCACTGATGCCGGCTCAAGTTTCCCGTCGGCGATTTTTGGCGGCTTCGGTTGCCACGCCGTCAGCCGCTCGCCCACGTTGGCGTGGAATTGACTCGCCGACTTGATAAGCTCAGCTACGATGATCTTTCTCTGGGCGAACTTCGCACCGAGGTCACGCACCATCAGCACCTCGAAGGAGGCCACCACCATGCCGGGGCGGTCTGCGGTAGCAATTTCCGGGTTGGCCGCGAGTACACTCAACGGGTACTGAGTGGCCTTGGCCCGGCCTGGCCAGAACAGTCGGACATGAAGGTCCTTCGCGTCGGTATCCGCGAGTTGCTTCAGCAGCCAGGACAGGCGCGCCTTTGTCGATTTCCGGTCGTCCGGCGCTCTGAGCCACATTGACAGGCTCACAACGCGTTTTCCGAAATCAGCACGAACCTGCATTGGCGCGGCGGCATGGGGCACCATGATGTCCGCAACAAGCGATGTGTCCGCCGTTAAAGAGGTCAGCGCTTTCTTCAGGCGCAACGTTGGATCGGTCGCCTCGGCTCGCATCATCAAGATGCGCACATGGCGGCCAACTTGCCGACTAAGAACCGTCGTTATGCGATCGAGCAGTTGATGCCAGGAGCCCACGACATCCTGGCATTGCTGGTTCTTGGTGCTGATCACACCGCCGGCGGCAACACTTTCGCAAAGTTCGGACCATGCAGCCGGCATCTGGTCAAACTCTTTCACTCCAGAGCTAGGGTGCAGCAGGAAGCGCTGAAGTTCGGATAGCAGGATGATCTGTTCCCGATCATCAACCTCGCCCGATTCCTGCAGTAAATGCGCCTGGGTGATCACGCTGCCCCAAGACCAGTGGAACAGGGCCACCTTGCTCGTCAATTTCGAACTAACGCTCAGCGGATGGTGCGTAGGTAAGGGCGTGAACTGGTTCGACAGCGTGATAACGGCGTCAATGCCGTTCAACTTTGCGAGGGTGAGATATGCTTCAATCTGCGCATTTGTGAGCTCGGCAGCACCAACCTTCGCCTCGACCAGCGCAGTCCACGTGGACTTGCCGGTATTCACGACGATCAGGCCGTCTGGTCGATGCTTGGCGTCGGCGGCACTCTTAGCCAGGACAACCTCGGTGAACGTATCGATACGGCCGCGTGTGCCGATCTTTTGTCCGAGCCCGCTAAGCAAGGCCCGGCCGAAGCCGCCGACGCTCTCGAGACAGGCGAGGAAAATAGAGAGCGTCCGACCCTCTTTCGACGTTTCGGTCAATACAGGAAACAGCCGGGCCGGCTCTCCCGAGAGTACAAAATCCGGCATTTTCCCCATTATGACACCCCCTTACTTCGGAGGCAAAGTTACACGCAATCGCTGCTTGAGCAAGACCTAGTATCGCACTATTCCATACCAAAGTATCCAAACGCCTCATTTGCAGCGAAGGCACTACATTCATTTGCGCAATATTTTGGGGAGACAGCATCTTGAGCTTCAATGAAGGGCCTTGGCAGAACCAGCCTCCAGCTGCCAATCCTTCGTTGTTAGCCTTCACCTCGTTAGTGTCGCTCCCCACGCGCCACCCTTGATACATCCAGCTTCGTGGACCGTGACGGCAGCCGCCGACATAGCGGTCGTTCCGAGGACCTGGCCGTGCCGTCGAAACCTGCCCTACGTTCAACGGCTACCGCTGACGGCAAGTGACCGGATGCTGACAGGCAGCAACGGGCGAAGTGTGAGGGATTACTGCCCTTCAACAGCAATCACCGCGCAGTTCAGTGATAGCGAACCGCAAGCGCTTTTAGCTCACCTTGTTGCACTAGCCCTGACATCCACGCTCAATTTCACGAATTTCCGAGGCTTGCTGCGCGGCTCATCTGGTCGTTGTTCAGCCGAGCTGCTAGTCCATAATCATGACACATCCGCGCGCAGGCTTTCCTTTCGGCATCCACGATCTTGAAAGTGGCCTTTACGAATCAGCACATTGGATTTGGGACAGGCGCGCAACCGCGAAGCGAACGGGATTTCCGTTCGGCGAGGAGACCGTAACCGAGACCATATTAATGGACCTCGGCAGCATTCTTTCGCACTCTGTGCACATCGTTCCTTTCAACAAAGTCGAAGAGGGCAAAGTCGGCGCAGATTGGGAATGGTGCCTCTACGATCACGCAAACAACCGGTATCTTCGTTTCTTGGTGCAGGCGAAACTGCTCGATGATCAAGATCAGCTATATGCCCACGTCGATCGCTACATTGGCAATAGCGGGGTCCGGCAGATTGATCGGCTTGCGGACACGTCCAAGCGCCGCGGTGTGCCGGCCATATACGTGTTCTATAACCACGTCACCGATTCCTCACGCGTTCCAACCGACACGTGTAAGTGCCACGCCTGCCTGCATTGCTGGGGTGCGAGCGTGGCCCCCTTGCCTGCTGTTCTTGCCCTCCTTCCTGATAAGAGTTTCGATACGTTGAGTGGTGTGTCGTTTCCTTGGCTATGCCTGCTTTGTGCAGGCCAGGGAGGCCGGCGATCGGAGGATACCATTGATAACGCCATCGCCGGCCTCCAACGCCTGGATCAACTCTCGCGCGAGCGTCTTGGTGATCTCTATTTGGACATTCCTCGGCCGCCAGAGCAGCCTGACCGCGAGCCGCCGGATTATCTTGCCTTCTTGTCGGATGCCAGCACTCGGAAGTTCGATGAATCATCCGACGCAACGCGTGAAAAACTTCGGGCTGCACACCCTGGCCTAGACGGTGTGGTACTTGTAGATGTTGCGGCGCCGCGTCCGGACTTTGAAGCCTAACCGTCGTGGATGCCGCCTCTTGAATTGCGAAAACATGATGGAGGGTGTGACGATTGCTTCTCTCACCTGGCGGCGATGTAGTGCGTTGCTGCCGGCTGACCGCGCCGACAAAGCTGCCGTAGCCGACGCAGCTCGAGACCCTCAAAAGCGGCCGTCCGTTCACCCGCAGATGGTGAAGCCGCGCGTGCCGAGACTGCCGATTGGTCTGATGATCCGGCGGGCCGCTCGTAATGATCCCTAGCCTTGCGGTAGCGCAAAGAAGTACGAGAAAAAGCCACTTCGCGCTCGACGAACGCGGACGAAGGACGATATTCGCAGCGGCATCGTTCGCTGTTGGAGTAATTCATGGCCGAAGAGTTTTCACCCGCAGTTCGTCTCCTCTCGGATCAGATGTCGATTCGGGTAGAAGTTCGCGAGAAGTTCAAGGCCGAGTTCCCTGAGCTTACGGATGCGCATCAGCTTGCCTTGAGCGCACTGGCGGCGGTCATCACCAGGCACGTGGCGAAAAAGATTGAGGCAGCTTCCCCCGATGTGGAGGGGCAGATCGCCCTCATTGCTCAGTTCCTGACTGGCGTCGACATTTGCGAGAGCGCGATTGCCGAAGGCCTATACTCTCAGGGAGCGGCACTTCTCAAGCAGGAGCTGGAGACGGTGGCGGCCATTGAGGAATATCGCGAAGGGCGCCGAGCCGACGGCAAGACACCGAGGATTGGCATCGGTGTTACGCAAGGACATGGCCCGGTTTACGGACGGCTCAACGAGATCAGTCACGTGTCGCGCCATGAAGTGGCGAAGGGCCTCGTGACAGGGCAGATCAGGGATCTCGTGGGCGCCAGTATCGTCCCGATCTTCATCGCCGAACTCGCCGCCTTCCTCTATAGCCAGCATGTCCTCTACATCGGCCTCGTCGTGCAACACGCCGACCGGCTATTTACTGCGATCTACGGCGCTGGGCTCAATAACGAGGAGCGAGAACAAGTTTCGTTGGCGCAGTTTCTACTGTTGAAGAAGGGCTACATCGAGATTCCCGCTGATGCGCTCGGCCCGGGACCGGATCTGGTTCGCAGCATTATCGCCGAACGCGATCAGCCGGAGTACGAGGCGGCCTCCGCTCGACCAGCAACGCCCAAGCGGCCTGGAAGCGGAAGTTGAAGTGAGCTTCTTCGCAGTGGGCGCGAACCTCGGCCGCTTACGAAGGCCAAATTGTCGCCCGCAACCGTTGTTTATCATCGCGCTGACATCGCTCCGCGTTCGCTATATTGCCGCGATCGGCCAATTCGCGCGGTGCAGAACGGCACTGCCGTTCCCGCCGACTAACCGGTCATTCGGCCACTCGAAACGTATCCCTGAAGGCGTAACCCGGACAGCCATGTTGATCGGGATTTTTTCGCGGCTCCCTTAGCCGGGATCGAAGAGGTCCACCTGCAGTTGACGGGCCACGCGGCGAATACCTGTCGCTAGGCTGTACCGGCTACCGCCACCTGTCACGAACTGTGCCCCATAAGTGTGTACACCGACGCCCAAGCCGGACTTCGTTCGCCACAGCATCCCGCTATGCCCAGGGAAACTTCCGGCGCCGGTCATTCGAATCAGCATATCGGTGCGGCGGCCAAGGATCACAGCCTCGACCGCGTCGATCGCACCTTCGATCGGTGCACCGGCGCCGCGACCCACGACCGCCAGGCCCCGACGTGGCGGCGGCCCGATCGGCAGTGGCGGTGCGCTCCGCGCCTGGTCGATCATCTCGCGATGGACTAGACCGGCGAAGCCGGCATCGACGAAACCGAAGTTTCCGGGAAGGCCGAAGCCCGGTGCCTCGACCGCGAACATCGTCTGGCCAACCTCGACATACTTATTCTGGGCTGCATCCCAAACTCCAATGGGGCTAATCGTATGGGGATCACCATCCTCGCCGCGGAGGCAATGCGCGCAACTGACGATATGGAACATGCCCTCTGTGCGAGCGAAGGCCGTGACGACGCCCTTTGTGGCGAGATCGCTGATGAAATAGGGAGCCGCGCCGAACTCGAGCCGCAATTCACCGATCTCGACGACATCCGTCGGTATGCGCTGGCCTCCATGCTCCACATAGGCCGGCACATGGCTGCTGGTCCGGAGATCGGTCAATGGCAACTTGCGATCGACAAATACCACCAAGGCTGCCGTATTGATGACATCGCCGCCACGACGCTTTACGCCAAGTCCGGTTCCAACGACATTCGGCAGACGGAGAAGCCGGTCGTGACGCGACTCGCGTGCGAAACGCAGCGTGCCGAGATTAGTCCTGCGCACCGCGATTGGTCAGCGTGCTCATCGGGACCGCACGCAGACTGGTACCATTCTCATCCATGATGACCTCGTAGAGCGAAAGTGTCGGTGGCGCCTCCGGCTTTGGCTTCAGATCGGTTATTGTCACATCGAGCTTCGCTTCCGCCGCCCGGATACGCGCCCAGACCGGTTTCGCCGCCTCGCCCGGGTCCTCTGTGCCCGGCTTGATCGCCGTCAGGCGCTTCTTGATATCCTCGAGCGCCGCGATGACCGCCTCAACGGTCGAGGCATTCGTCCCTGGCGCATCCAGCGCGGCAGCCGCATCGTCAAGCTGCGGCGGCAAACGCCGAAGCCCCGCAAGCTGGCTTGGATTTAGGATCGAAGCCACTCCTCGTTCCTGCGCAATGGCAGTTAGGTCAGCACTTACCTCACGAAGGGCTTTTGCAACCGCCGGCAAGTCGGATGCCTCCTCCCTGATGTCGGCGGCCTCAGCGCGGGTCTTTGCGGCGGTTGCAAGCTGCCCTGGAATGCCGGCAAGCGCGGTGATTGCCTCGGTAATCTTTGGATCGGTCTCTTGGTTTGCGCTGACAAGGATGCCATTCGAGAAGGTCAGGCCAAGTTTCGACGAACCAAATCCGGCACTCATGACCGCGTAGCGCGGCTGACTTAGGTCGGGCAGATAAATAACTTGGACATCGTTGGGTTTGTCCTTTGCTCCTGTTCGGCTTACAAGAAGATAGGGTTTTGGTGGGTAATAAAGGATACCCGTCTTGCTAGACGGCGATAGGTCGGGCTTTGTATAGGTCTCAACATGCCCACACCCAGACAGCACAAGACCAATTAACAATGACAGTATGATTTTTGCCCTTCGCATACGATCCCCCGTTCGCACCATAAAGAAGATGATCAACTATCGGAGAAAAGTGTCAAGCAACAAGTCGACATAGATAGAAACACGCTGGTTCATTTCGGAAAAATTTTCTGATGTCGCCGGAGCAATGAGAAACGAACGTTTGTAAGTTACTGAAAAGTAAGCGCTGCCGTCCGATGCATCGAGTTTTGGCTACGCATGGCGCCCCCGATAATTTAATGTGTCGGCGTTACTGACACGCGATACCTTGGACACTGTCGGGTAAGATCGATCGGATGATTCGAAAAGCCATAGTGGGATGCATCATGACGATTCTGACATTTAAGGCTGACGTAAGTGTCCGGAGACCCTGACAACGTGGGTGAGACTGGCACGTCGGTGCCGAATCGTCGTTTGCGGTCGAGCCGGATCGGGCTCGTCCTCGAGGGCGGCGGCGCCAAGGGTGCCTTCAGCCACGGTTTTGCCAGCGCCTGCGACAAACTGGGTATCAAGTTCGCGGCAGTGTCGGGAACGTCAGTCGGCGGGCTTGAAGCCTGGATCGTCGCGACCGGCAAGTATGACGTCGGCGACGAACTCTGGCCTTCGCTCAACTTCACGGCGATCTATGCTCCGAGACTCGCCCCTTGGAAGGCAGTCGCTGTTGCGCTGTTCTTGCTCCACGCCTTCAACCTATGGGCCAGCGGCCTTCCGCCGTCCCCCGACCGGTCGAGTCGATGGAACCATGTGCTCATCGCCTTCTTCCGGACGACAGTCTTCCTGCCGCTTGCAGCCATCTTCGTATCCGTGTCCGGGCTGTACCGCTATCCTTGGTGGATTACACCGATTATCCTGTTCCTGATCTGGTTTTCCCTATCCCCGCTCTCGGAGCTCCGAAACCGAAAACCAAATGCGGAAGACGGCCATTCCTATGGAGACGCGGACGACGACCTGAGCGGTGTTGCCTGCCAGTTGCTCGCTATGCTTAGCCTCTTCCTGATCGTCGCGACCATTGCCGCCATGGTCCGCATTGCAAACGGAACCGCTAGCGGATTTGATGTCGCAATCCTCTGCTATTTTATCGCGATTCTCGCGATGCGCATTGGCGCAAGCCAAGCAAACCTATCCGACACGCCACTGATCTCGATCATCGACAGATGCCTTGACGCTCCACCGCACATCCCCTGCTTCGTCACCACGGCTACCCAAGCCGATCGCTTTACTCCGGACAATCCGAAGGTTGAAGCCATCTCGCGCGATGTCGATGACATCCAGTACAGGGTGATCGAACGGCGCGTTTTCCTGCCCCGCTACCACGCCCTGCACCGTCTGGACAGGGACGCACGCCGAACACTTCTTCGGGCGACCGCCGCACTTCCCTTCGGTCTTGTAGGGTCAGTCAGTTACGGGAATGAGAAGTTCGTCGACGGTGGCATGGCCGACAATCTCCCGCTGCTTCCCTTGATCGATCCCGCCCACAACCTCGATCTCGATCTCATAGTTATCGTGAGACTGAAGATGCCGGCTGGTAAGGAAACGCAGGCTGCCTATGCAGAACGGGAGGCTCGGCGCATTGCGAATCTGCTGGCCCTTCCCGAGCGGGTACCGCCAGTAGGCACTTCAGGCAGCAAGGGCGATATCATCAGAAAGGCCTGCGGCGCACTGCCTTCGATCTCCACACCGGAGCTTCGGATGCCGCGGCTCATGGTCATCTGTCCGGAACAAGATCTTAAAGGCCTGCTTGATTTCGCGGAAGGGCAGCAAAAAATGAATCAGGGTCGGCAGGCAGCGGTGAAGTTCAGGGACGAGCTCACCGGACTTCACTAAGAGCAATCGAGGTTCCAGGGATGAAACACGCTCATATAGAGGTCGCGAAAGGGCTTAAGTTGGTCGTATCCGAATAGTCGGCTCATCAGTATAAAAGCTGATTGCCGTCCGAGAAAAGCCAAACAGCAACCTGACCACTCCCGCCAACATTGCGGCCATTCGCTGGCTCAGATCGGCCTGTCGAAACCTGCCCTACATTCGTTGTGAAGGGCGCTGCGGGAACGACTGGGCCTGGGACCTACCCGGCGTTCGAGAGCATAAGAACGAATGGCCGCCATCCGAGGCCACAAAGTTTCCCACGCCTGCCATCGGCGGAGTCTCCATCGCAGGGCCGGAGATATTCTGGCATTAGTCCCGACGTATGAACGATGCAGGGAGCTAGACGCTAAGCGTGAGCAGGTTTTTGAGCGGCAGCATGCGAGTTGTCAGGCCGGAGAGGGAGGCAGTCATCTGCCGCCTTCCAGCTTCCGATCGCAATCCTTTCCAGACACGTTCTGCCACTAAAGGTGGGCATCGCAAACGGTACACGCAATCGCTTATCACGTTGCTACCCTCGGATACTCGAACGACTTTGTCGGGAATATTGCGCCCAACACGAGCGACAAGAATGTCACCAGGGGCAGCTGCACGGTCAGCTTCATCAAAACTCTGACGGGGAAATGCTATCACACCGTCACGTGCAGACCTGAATGCGTCGAGATGAAAGGCGCCCGCATTCCGAGCTTCGATCGTGTTCAGTCGGCCTCGCACGACCTTCACTCCCAAATCTCCGATGGTCGTCTGAAAATCGAGGGACAATTCAGAGGACGGAAGCGAACGATCGACGTCCCACCAAGGGCGCGGGTTGCCATCACACTTAGGAATTCGGCGAAAGATAACCATTACAGTTCGAGCTTCGGTCCCAGGGAATGTCTTCGCTGGGAGCACCGCGATAGCTTCCACTATCGCACCACTAGAGATTGCTCGGCGGTTGGCGCCTGACGCCATACCAATGGCAAGCGTTTCAGGTATAATTGCAGCAACACGCCCGCCGTGCCGGACCGCTTCGAAAGCTCGCAACAAGAACAAAGTCGCGCGACACCGCGGGGTGGTGTTCGGTTTAGACGCAGACGCCGCAGCGGTTCCAGCTCTGCATCGACCATAGGGGGGATTCAGAATAGCAAGATCAAATCTCGTACGGCCCAACTGAAGCCGAGGGGCTGCGGCGTCCAGCAGATCGCATTGTACGTGGCGGTGATTTCTCGACCATGCTGTGCTGCCAATACAGACCTGAGGATCAATATCGACGGTCGTCAGCTGAATGACATCTCCCCAGCGTCTCAGGGCTGCCTTGGATAAAGAGCCATGTCCGCACCCAAGATCCACGACAGTCCGGGGACTTATGTCGACCATTGAAATGAGCGCGTCCGCTACATCGGAAGGAGTGTAAAAGCGTCCAAACTTTTTTTGAACTGGTTCCATCGTGCAAGTCCCCCGTTTCGGCACGAGTGTCGCCGAACGCGGAGGGAGGTACCAGACCTTTGTCGTCGCCCGAGCGCATCAAGGTACCGGTTGACCGCATTGTCGCTTTGATAAGCGCTAAGTGCGGTCGAGGAACTCGCTGACGGCGTAAACGAGACATTTGGCCACGCCCTTGCTTCGGCCGGCTTTGCGCCTAGCGTGATCGTACACAATTTCGGTTCGGTCCTCGTGGACTATCGAGAACAACACAGCGCCAAGGGCATGGGGTTTTGTGCCGATCAGGCCGATCCGCATGAGATCATCAGGAACGCGGCGCGCGATGCCCTCGAGCTCATAAAACAGGCTGAATGGACAATTTGATTTTGCCAAACGCAAATTGCGGATCGCTTTGTCCTGCTCCAGCCCGAGAGCGTTCAGAATGAAGGTATCCAGCGGATAATGAGGAACGAAGCCCGGAGCCCCAATGATCGGAAAGACTTTATCTTTTGCGGGATCGACATCGTTCATCATATGAAGGAGCCTTGCACCCTCAAATCCGAGCAACGGCACGAAGCACGAGTCATTCTGCCGACGATCCATCAGTTTAGCGAACAAGGGTATCGGCCTGATCCCCTCAATCCGTTCACTGAGGTCGTAGATGACACCAATCCCGGGATGGGCTGACGCGCTGTAGGTGGCCGGCTCAAGATAAACGATGCGCAAGGGGGTATGTGTCTCGAGGCAAACACGTGCTAAAGGCGCCCAAGCAGAATGGCCAAGGCCGGTCATGTCCAAGTGAATGGGCTTCGGCAATGCTGCGATAAATGCCTCAAGCGTTGCACGCCGTCGAACCGTGATGGTAGGATGGCCTGCAAAGTCAGTGCCGAAGCCACCGGGGACGTTCTCGTTTAGTTTTACGAATGTAGCGGCCGGGGATCGGGCGCGGAGTTCTTCCGCAAAGGCGCTACGCGGCTCGTCCGTGACGGAGTAAATATAACTAGAATCCGCAGGGAGGACGAGGCCTTCGGCGGGATCGTATTCAGTCGTGAAAAGAGGTAGTTCGCTAATCGCGGCCATAGAAATTCTCGAACAAGCGAAGCTGATCAGGCAGCGGCGCGTCGCCCGACCGGTCGTTTGAGCGAACAATCTCTCTTATCGTACGCTTCGGATCTCGCATGAGATTCAGAATGTCCGATGGCGAAAGCCTGATCTTGCGCATGTCACGATGACTGAACCCAAAGAAAGCCGCGAAAATAGGATGAACTGCATAATCGTAGGCTTTAAGATCTAGGTCAGTGCGCTGGCTCGACACCCTTCGTACAAGAGCCAAGTGCATCACGGCAGCGTTCAATAACTCCTCAACGCTTCCCAAGGGCTCGTCCTCTGGCAGGAAGAAACGTGTGATTTCTGGCCGTCGCAACTCTGGCTCGAGCGCCAGCATTTCGAACAGCCTGCCCAGCGACAGAACCAGTCTCGTAAGTTGCGCTCCGTGAACGCCCAGACCCTCCAGTTCTTTGACGTTCTTGCCACCGACTGAAATTGCAGCATTTGTTTGGACCAGCGGACGGATTTCTTCTCCGTTCGCTGGCTTGCCATCTTCGCGCTGGAGACGGAGCGCTTCACCGACGAGTTGGAGGAGATATCTGATATTATTTCCGGCCAGCAACGTAAACGTTTGCCAGCCTGCATAATATTTTCTGACGCCCGGACGGCTACCACGCAAGGTGAAAAGGAGCGGCACCCGGTAGTTGTGAAAGCGATCTTTCCATTCTTGTGGATGCTGCTCCCAGTCGGCGACCAAATCAGCGAGCGGCTGTTTTTGGGTCTTCGACCAATAAAGTAAGAGTGCGAGTTCAAGCGGCCGAACATCTTTAACAACCGCGACTCGCTCTGGCGCCGTGCGCTCAAGTTCATCCAACATCTCTCGCGCCTTAGCGTCGACGCCGAGTAACTTCGCCTCTTCCTCAACGGAAAGCGCTGGTAGCATTGCGTCGAGGTCCAGACCGTTTGGGAACCTCTCAATGGCCCTCAGGCTGCAAACCTCGGTTGCAAATTTTACAAACTGTTCGCCATCAAGCCGAGCATTGATGTCAATGCGCTCATAGTCTGCGGGGCTCTGTAATTGCTCGTTCTCATGAAGAGTACTACGTCGACGCCATCCGAGCTCGCGCACTCCAATTTTGAACGTGTATCCCGGGCCGCAATGCTTAACGAGTGTATTTACGATCGCCTGCTGATCGTCGAGGAGATTCTCAAATTCATCGATGATGAAAAACAGGCGCTTTCCTTTGAATTGGCGAAGCTCAAGGACACCGTTGCATAACGTTTCGATCACCACTTGCTGCATTGAAAGGCCTGGCAAGTTGTCAGGATCAATGTTGTTGACCCAAGCTTCGAAACGACGAACGCCCTGCTGGATCACTGAAGCGAGCTCGCCCTGCGTGGCGGCAGGCTCGCAAAAAAGAGACTCTGCGACGTCCTTGCATAGGGCGGGATCTAGTTGCGCTCCACCTTCAGTGACCTTGCGGTGCCACTCGAGGAATTCCACAACGCGGCCACAAAGGATGAGATTGAGATAGTGAGCGAAGAGCTTCTGCCATTGGCGTTCCGACAGCTCCTCGCCTTGAAAAGCTCGCACACTGTTGGTGTTAACCTTGTAGTAGAAGCCGAAATACGGCCAATCCTCAAGCTTCGCTCGTTCAGCGCCTTCAAGCGCATATCGGCCCTCATATGAGAGACATCGCAGCACTGTTGTTTTCCCTGTGCCTCGGCCGCCTTCCAGGACACATGGCCTTGGTGTCTCGAGTTCCGGGAAGTAGCTTGGGCGACTGAACAGTTTGAAGAGGGCGTCACTCAGCCATTCCGCTCGATAGATACCAAACAGTTCGACAAGATCCTTGCCGCCGATTGCCTCATTCATGACCGCCTCACTAAGGGCTGCCAGCCATTCGAGTCCTCAAAAAATAAAGGAAGATTAGCATCGGGCACAGAATCCTCCATCGCAATGCCCAGCCCGAGTTTGTGAAAACCCCGCCAGTCTCGCAATCCGCCATCGGACTTGGTATAACCAAGGCGGCTGCCTATCTTGCGGGCCAAGCGAATACCGGGAAGTGCGCTGCCAGTGGGCCACATGGCCGAACCGATCACGGAATAATTGTGATTGCGAGGGATCATGTTCCCGGAAACCAAGGTGACCTGCGGGGCCGAGGTCTGGATGCGGGACCGCCCATAGGCGGTCATCATCACATTGCAGTAATATGCCGGAAAACGCCCCGACATGCTTGCAAATGAGTGTTGGCCCGCATTTGCAAATCTCCGCCGCCAAGTGGAGAGGAATTGCTCACCGGAGCCGACGAAGTCGTCAACGAACACGATGGGTGCATCCGAACCGCCCGCGATTATTTCGGCGGCTTCGTTTGGGTGCTTTAGCCGACCTTCGTCGATGCCCAGCATTTGCCTCGCCTTCCTCGCGAAGCCCCAGCCGCTATCGGCCGGACTTGGTCGCTCGCCCATCACTGGGACAATGATCGCCTGCTCACAGAACTGCCGCCATATGTCCTGCTTGGCGGAAAAGGCGATGCCTGGAGCGCCTAGACCGTTGGATATGGCTTGGAACGAAGTGACAAACAGATGGTCTACCAGTTGATGAGAAATAAAGGTAAAGCGTCCAAGCATCTGAACTGCAAGGGCTCGTTCGGTAACGTCAAAATTGTCGAGCCAAGCCCGATACTCGACCTTACCTCTCGGCCACACTGCGAAGTCCACGAGCCGATCGCAGGCTTCAACGACCTGTGTTTCGTCGGCGCTGTCGATTCCCGGAGACATTCTTTAGAACTAACCGGACTGGCGGCAGAAGCAATGGATGGCTGCTCCTATTCCTCGCCGATCGACACTCGATCTAGCGGTCAGCACATCAGAACGAACTGGTTGGTCGCGCCGCCGCGAAGCTGTTAGCTCGCCTGTGGTAAGGAACGTTCAAATATCGACGTTGCTTCGCTACGTGGAGCGCCGTTTTCACGACGATCTGCCATTTCACAGCCTAGTGGACGTCCACATGGACTTTGCATCAACCGAAAAGCTGCCTTTCCGGTTCGTCCAACGAAGCCGCCATTATTCTTCCCTGTTCAGCAGTTCGATTGCTTCGGCGATTGTCATGCTCTGAACGGTGACCTCCTGGATCTGCGCAGCAAGTTCCACTGAGGCCTCTACTGAGACGTCTCGCCCCTGTCCCTCCGCAGCGAGCATGGCGGCATCCTCGAGCCTCGCGGTGAGAACAGCGAACAGTCGGCGGATACAGTCCCGTCGTTCGATATCGTGCCCGTCCTGCATGAGCACACGAAGCTGCAGGCTGCGTGGGAAGTCCATACGCAGCATTTTCGGAGCGTGCAGATTGGACTGGACTTGCTTCGCGAACAGAGCGTTGTGGGGTCCGTGAGCCGGTGGGGTTTGCCCGCCGCCCCCGCCCCGGCCGAGGATTTTCGGGGCTTCGGCTCGTGGGAACACCTGCAAGGTGCAGGTGACCCGCGAGAAGGAGTCCCGAACATGTCCAACGCCCGCAAGACCGCCGCCACGACCAAGTCAGCCACCGTCCGGAAGATGCTGCGCCGCTCGAACGGCGCCACGCTTGCCGAGATCACCACGGTGACCACGTGGCAACCGCACAGTGCCCGCGCCTTCCTCTCCGGCATCCGCAAGAAGGGTGAACCCCTGCAGCGCGATGCCCGCCGCGACGGTACAACCTGCTACAAACTCATCGAGGCGCCACAACCGCCGCAGCCAGTAGGAACTCCGCCGGCTGCACAAATTGCTGCACCCGATGCCGCTACGGAGGGCGCAGCATCGGCTGACGCTGCCACCGCAGCATGAGCCGCCTGAAGCGCCGACTTGCTGCACTCGTCGGCATGTCCCAGGCAGAACTCGTGCTGGAGTGGTCGCGCGTCTTTCGCACGGCCGCACCGGCGTTGCCTGCCGACCTGCTGCGCCTCGGCATCGCCTACGAACTGCAGAAGCGGAAGTCCGGCGGACTGTCACGTGCAACGCGCGCTGCCGTGAAGCAGCAGGCCGAGGCCCCGGCCAAGGCTTCCCTGCCCTCGCTGCGACCCGGCACATGTCTCGTGCGGACATGGCACGGCAAGACGCACAGCGTGGCGGTCGGTCATGACGGCTTCACCTGGGATGGCCGGCACTATGCCTCTCTCACCGCCATCGCCTTCGAGATCACCGGGACACGCTGGTCGGGCCCACGCTTCTTCGGGGTAAAGGGAACCGCCTGATGGCCACGCGGGTCCGCTGTGCGATCTACACGCGCAAGTCCACCGAGGACGGGCTCGAACAGGCGTTCAACAGCCTCGACGCGCAGCGTGAGGCCTGTGCCGCCTTCATCCTCAGCCAGAAGCACGAGGGCTGGACGCTCGTGCCGCACCCCTATGACGATGGCGGCTTCTCGGGCGGCAGCATGGAACGCCCCGCGCTGCAACGCCTGCTGGCGGATGTGGAGGCCGGCCGTGTCGACGTGATCGTCGTCTACAAGGTGGACCGGCTGACCCGGAGCCTTGCCGACTTTGCGAAGATCGTGGCCGTGCTCGACGGCAAGGGCGCGAGCTTCGTCAGCGTGACGCAGGCGTTCAACACCACGACCAGCATGGGACGGCTGACGCTCAATGTGCTGCTCAGCTTCGCGCAGTTCGAGCGCGAGGTGACCGGCGAGCGGATCCGTGACAAGATCGCGGCATCGAAGAAGAAGGGCCTGTGGATGGGTGGGCCCGTCCCGCTCGGCTACGAGGTCAGGGACCGGAAGCTCGTCGTGAACCCAGTCGAAGCCGCCGCTGTTCGCGACATCATGCAAAGGTATCTCAGGGCTACCTCCGCCAACATGCTGATCGAGGAACTCGAACAGGCTGGCATCCGCACCAAGGTCCAGCACCGGGTGAGCGGCCCGCATCGGGGCGGCATCCCGTTCCGGCGGGGCAGCCTCTTTCACCTGCTGAAGAATCCGGTCTATCGCGGGTTCATCGTGCACAAGAGCAACACCTATCCCGGTGAGCACGAAGCAATCGTCGACCAGGAACTCTGGAACGCGGTGCAGGACAAGCTCGCCGGGAATGCCGCGGCAAGGAAGACCAAGGTGAACATGCGGCACAATGCCCTGCTCGCCGGATTGCTGTTCGATGCAGAAGGCCGGCCGATGGTGTTCAGCCACACGGCCAAAGGACAGGTGCGGTATCGCTATTATGCATCGCGGCGGGAGCCCGATGACAAGCGTCCTGCAACGCGCGTCACGGCAGAGACCATTGAACAGGTCGTTCTGGAACAGGCTCGCAGGTGGCTGCACGCCGCGCCTCGGCATCACGCCAACAACAACGTCGAGGAACTGGTAGATGCGCTTTCCGACGACAGTCGCAGGCGCGATGCTCTGCGACGCATAACCCACACCATCACCATGGACGATGACAGGCTGGTGCTCCGGCTGCGGCAGCCGATGGTCGAAGAGAGTAGAGACATCGATGAGCATCGTGACGATATCATCTCGGAGATTACTGTTCCGTTCCGGCCAGAACGATGGGTTCGGGACAGGCGTGATGTTTACGGCGCAGCACCCGCGGCAAGCCCGGACAGAAATACCCACGCGCTTCTGAAGCTGGTGCGCAAGGCACTTGATGCGCAGGCGCTGGTGCTCGACAAGACGGCGACGTCGCTTGCGGCCATTGCCGCATCGCGGAAGATGGACCGGCGCCAACTCGGGCGGCTGGTCAAACTCTCCTGGCTATCGCCATCAATCATCGAACGCATCCACGCCGGTGATATCCCGCGCAGCCTCACGCGCTCCCGGCTTCTTGAAGCCGACCTTCCGCTCGACTGGGACGAGCAGGAGCGCGTGCTCGGCTTCTGCTGAGCGCATCTTCCCTCGCATCACCGCGGCATCACGAAAATGGCCGTGCGCGAATTTAATGCGCCGCAGAGACGCGCGGCGAAAATCGCGCGAATTATGCAGTAGAGACGCGTCTCCGAATATCGGCCGCAACACCCGGCCCCGCAAACGCCGCAGAACTGCGGCCCTCTCAGGCCGCCTACCGCGAGAACGCAAAATCTAAAGTTTTTGGAAAATGTATGGTGCGGTCGAGAAGACTCGAACTTCCACGGCCTTTCGGCCACAGCGACCTCAACGCTGCGCGTCTACCAGTTCCGCCACGACCGCACGTGAAAAGCAGGGCGCATTTGCGCTCTGCCGACTGGCAAGGCGTGGGCCTCTAGCAGGGAAAATCGCCGACCGCAACAGCGGATCCGTGAGGGCTCAACGAAAAAGGGCGACCCTTTCGGATCGCCCCCTTTTCAACTGAAAACAGATGCCGCCATCAGGCCGCGACAGCGTCCTGCTGCGCCTTTGCGCTGGCGAGCTTTTTCATGAGCACTTCCTCGATCTTGGTCTGCGCCGCAGCCTCGTCGACGCCTTCCATGGCGGCGAGTTCGCGAGCGAGACGGCCGATCGCCGCTTCGTAGATCTGGCGTTCGGAGTAGCTCTGCTCCGGCTGGTCCTCGGCGCGGTGCAGGTCGCGAACCACTTCGGCGATCGACACGAGGTCGCCCGAGTTGATCTTCGCTTCATATTCCTGTGCGCGGCGCGACCACATGGTGCGCTTCACCTTGGGCTTGCCCTTCAGCGTCGTCATCGCGTCGGCGAGCGTCGCCTGGCTCGAAAGCTTGCGCATACCCACGGCTTCGGCCTTGTTCATGGGAACGCGGAGCGTCATGCGCTCCTTATCGAAGCGCAGCACATAGAGCTCCAGTTTCGCGCCCGCGATTTCGGTCGCCTGGAGTTCAACAATCCGGCCGACGCCATGCTTCGGATAAACGACATGGTCGCCAACGCTGAAGCCAGGTGCCTTTGCTGCCATAGATTTGGTTCCTTCGTCAGATGTTCAAAGAGCGCGAACGTGCCCCCCGGACCCGGCCGGGTGCACGAAAAATTCAGATTATCCCTGCCGCGACCCTGCGTTCGGGCGGGCGGCCGGCAGGTACGACCGCGCGCGGTTGATTATACAAAGCAAGAGCGCCGTTCAGGGAGCTGAAAAGCTCGCAAAACTGCGCTCATTGAGGATTATATAACAGAAAAATGACGTCGGCGCTACGCCGAATCTGCGTCAATCAGGCGCAGGCGGCGCGAAATCAGCCCGGATTGGAAGAAAAATACTTCTCGAACTTGCCCGTTTCGCCCTTGTGGGCCTCCGCGTCTTCAGGCGCATCCTTCTTGGTCGTGATATTCGGCCACTGCGCCGAATAGGTGGAATTCAGCTCCAGCCACTGGTCAAGCCCGTCTTCGGTATCGGGCAGAATCGCTTCGGCGGGGCATTCCGGCTCGCACACGCCACAATCGATGCATTCGTTGGGATTGATGACGAGCATGTTCTCGCCCTCGTAGAAACAATCAACCGGGCAGACTTCCACACAGTCCATATACTTGCACTTGATGCAGGCCTCGGTCACCACATAGGTCATCGCGTGTCACCTTCAAAAACGGACGGCGTGTTTCCCGCGTCTGCTACACAGCGACGGTGGCCGACGTCAATCCACCACAGTCCGGCGTGAGATCGGTGTAGAGCTGGCGCGCCTCCACATAGGGCCCGCGCCGTTCGGCGAGCGCTTCCACCCGCACGATATGCACCTCTCCGCCGCGCGTGTAGCTGAGGACCGCGCCAGGCCGCACACGCGCCGAGGCGCGGTCGATGACGCGACCGTCCATGCGAAGGCGGCGGCTTTCGCATAGGTTTTGCGCTTCACTGCGGGACTGGGTGCAGCGTGCGTACCAGAGCCATTTGTCGAGACGAAGCGCGGGTCCGAATACCAAGGGCATCATCCTTTCTTCATGCAGGCAAGAACGGCGAAGGGCGAATGTCTTTGCGGTGCGGCGCGGGGCGCGGGGCGTGTCGCCGGCACCCCCCGCCATGCGAAGGTGGTACGATCTTCCTGCTGCACGCTGCGGTAGCCGAGCGCGCGCATCAGCTGGCTGAAGCTCTTCTGCGAAAGGCCGAGACTTTGCATCCAGAGCGCATCGGGCACGAAGGGCGCGGAGCCGCGGCGCTGCTTGTGCATCGCCTTCACCAGGCGCTCGACCATGTCGACGCGAACGGCGTCGGTGACGATCGGCCAGAACCCGGCGACCTCATAGAAAGCGCGGGGTGCATTCTCGTCGATAGCCACGGAGACGCGTCCTGGTGCGGGCGGCGATGGAGCGGATTCAAGGCCTTGGGCAACGGCCCAAAGCGCAAGGCGCCAGCGCGTCGGCTCGGGACGGAGGAGATCGGGGAAGTAGACGTGGGTGGCGCCGACCCGGACACCGCTTCTGTAGAGGAGAGCGTTGTCGGCCTCGCCGAGGTCGGAGAGGAGCGGAAGCGTGGGCGCGCGCGCGAGACAACCGAGACCCTGCGTCAACTGGACGACGAGGCCGCGGAGCGCCGGGGAGGCGTCTTGGTCGACGCGGACTTTGAGCTTCAGGAGTGGGCCGAGATGGCGCTCGACACGCCCGGCGAACCACGTTTCAAGCCGGGCACGCACAGCGCCGCGCGAGGCGGGATCGATATCCGCGAGACTACGATCGAGCCGCACACGCGGGCTGAGCGGATCGGGGCCGCGCGAGAGATACCCGACGCGCGCGCCGTTCCAAAGGATGCGCGGCGGCAGCGACCCATTGAATTCGAGCGCGAGCGCCGCGTCCTCACAAGTCGCGAGCAGACCTGCGCGGCGCACCAGCTCGCCCGCAAGGCGGCGTTCCGCAGCGGCAAGCAACCGACGCTTTTCGCCCGCCCGCGCAGCCGGATCGGTTTCAAAACGGAAGCCGGTCAAACGTCCGATCGCCTCGCCGCCCACGACAACGGCGCCGTCCTCGTCGATCTCGGTGGGCAGCAGATGGCCGCGCGCCGAAAGCTCGCGCATCAGCACCGAGGTGCGGCGATCGACGAAGCGCTGCGTCAGCCGCTGGTGGAGCGCATCCGAAAGCCGATCCTCGATCTCGCGCGAACGCTGCGTCCAGGCCTGCGG